>Ga0247843_1009024_pt1 | contig 11290 bp, 3 predicted proteins | sample LaCruzMarch2017__FD_192420 | JGI IMG/M metagenome (GOLD analysis project Ga0247843, IMG submission 192420) | Freshwater microbial communities from meromictic Lake La Cruz, Castile-La Mancha, Spain - LaCruzMarch2017_8m | ecosystem: Environmental > Aquatic > Freshwater > Lake | place: Spain...
CGATTTGCCCCAGCCACCGCTTTTCCCGCCGCCCCAAACCCTGCCCCAACCCCTGAATTTAAGCATCCAATACCCACGCCCCGCCATCATCCATCCATAATCAAAAATGCTCAATCCTCAATCGCATTTCTTCCTCTTCCACCGACCACCGACAACTCTTCCTCCCGCCTCTTCCACTGATAACTGATAACTGATAACCGATAATTCATCCTCTTCCATCCACAATCCACAATCTCTCTACCAAAACCGATATGAAAATCAACTACCGCCTCCGTTCCTTCCTACTTGGCAGCATTTCGCTTGCCGTCTCGCCCCTAATCCACGCCGCCAACATTTGGGATGGCGGCGGAACGGACGATAACAGCAATACTGCCAATAACTGGGACAACAACACAGTGCCGGCGGGTGACGCCCAGTTAACATTTGCAGGAATTGTGCGCCCTACGGTTGTTTGGAACGGCATCAGCGGTGCCTCTGTAAATTCGAGTGGCTTTACGTTCTCTGCTGGTGCGGCTGCTTTTCAAATAAACTCGGGCACCGCAAATGCAGTTCAATTCATTGCTAATAGCACTAGCACCCTCTTGAATAGCAGCTCGAATCTCCAGACGTTAGGCATCGAATCCAGAGTGTTTTTTAGCGGCACGAAAACTTTCAATGGGGGCACAGCGGGTCTCGCGTTAAATGGCGGTATTGTTTTTCGTGGAGACGCCATGTCTAACGGCCAAATCAACAGGTTGGATTTGATCGGAAGTGGCGACAGCACCACGAGTTCGATCAGCCGTGATAACTTTGGTGGAACAGCAACCACCTCCCTCGTGAAAAACGGAACGGGCAAGTGGACGATCACAGGTAATGTTACCGATACAGGAGCCACCACCATCACTCAAGGCACTCTGGAATATCAGGGCTCTATCTCTAGCAGCAGTATCTCGAATAATGCGGCAATGATCTTGAACAACGCTAATGCTACCAGCTTTGCTTATGCGAACAACATCACTGGTAGCGGGACTGTCACCAAGAGCGGTTTAGGCGCCTGGACTCTCTCCGGCACCAACACCTACACCGGCACCACGGCGGTCAATGCGGGAACCCTGACTCTCGCGGGCAGTTCGTCGGGAACACTCGGTGCCATCCAAGTCGGCGGAGCAGGAACCGCGACTTTGAATATCCAGGCGGGCAACTACACTCAGGGTGCTGGCGGCTTTTTTGTAGGTGCCAATGGAACGGGAATCGTGAACCAGACCGGCGGCGCGGTCTCTTGGAATAACCAGGACCTGCAACTCCTGATTGGCAACGGCGGCAATGCCGGCACCTACAACCTGAGCGGGGGTTCTGTGACGACTGCTGCCACGGGCAATGCAAGCCGCGGCGTCATGCTCGGCGTCAACGGCGATAGCAGTGCCACCTTCAATCTCAGCGGCACGGGCAACCTGACCGTGATCTCAACTAACCGGCTCATGATCGGGCGTTCGGACTCAACCGAAAACAACACGACCAGCCTCTTCTCCCAGTCCGGCGGCACGGCGACGATTTCGGACATGACGATGGGCGGCGGCGGCGCCAATGCCGCGACTGCCCGTACCGGCAACACCGCCACAATGACCCTGACTGGCGGCACTTTCACGGCAACGAACTTCTTCAGTTTGGCCGCCGCGCATTCCGATAATTCCACCATCAACATCGGCGGCACGGCGGTCGTGACCCTGCCCAACCTGCCCACCGCGCGCGGCACCAGCGCGACAGCCACCCTCAACTTCGACGGCGGCACGCTGAAGAACTCCGCCACCGGCACCTTCATCACCGGCCTGACCAATGCCTTCATTGAGGACGGCGGAGCCACCTTCGATACCTCACTCAACAGCACCACCATTTCCCAGAACCTGTTGACACATGGGTCATCGCTCAATGGCGGACTAACCAAGATCGGCACGAATACCCTGACCCTGTCCGGCACCAACACCTACACCGGCAACACACTTGTCAACGGGGGTAATATTGCCTTGGGCAACGCCCTCGCCCTGCAAAACAGCGCATACGACACGGCTTCCGTGAATGGCGGTCTCAATGTCACCGGCTTTGCCACTCCCACCCTTGGCGGCCTCACCGGCAGCGTGAACCTTACGTCCACGCTTATCACCGGCTACGGCAGCATCAGCACGCTCACGCTCAATCCCCAGACGGGCATCACCAACACGTATTCCGGTGATGTGGGCAATGGCAACGGCAGCATGGCCCTCACCAAGACCGGCGCAGGCACCCAAGTCCTCTCCGGCGTCAACACCTACACCGGCGCGACCAACGTCAACGCGGGTAAGCTGCTCATCAACGACAGCACCAGCACCTCCAGCGCGGTGACGGTCGCCAACGGGGCCACCCTCGGCGGCTCGGGAGCGATCGGTGGTGCTGTCACCATCCAAGCTGGCGGCACCTTCGCTCCCGGCAACAGCATTGAGAGCATCGCGACTGGCAACCTCGCTCTCCTCGCCAGTGCGGTATTCGCCCAGGAAATCGACAAGTCTGTTGTGCCTGGCATCTCGGGAGACCTCACCGCCGCCACCGGAGCACTGAGCATCACCTCGGGTGCCATCCTCACCCTCACCGAACTCGGCACCTCGGGTGCGTGGGGAGCGGGAGACACGATCACCCTCATCGGCTACAGCACCGGCACCTGGAACAGCGGATTGTTCACCTACCTCGGCAACACGCTCAACGATGACAGCACCTTCACCTTCAGTGGCATCGACTGGACCTTCGATTACAACGACCTCACCGCTGGAGATAACTACAACTCCGACCTATCCGCCTTCACCGGCTCCGCGCGATACGTGACGATGACCGCCGTCCCCGAGCCCCGCGCCGCGTTGTTAGGCGGTATCGGAATGTTGATGCTGCTGCGGCGGAGGAGGGGGTGAGGAGATGGAGGATGGTGGATCGAGGATCGGAGATAGAAATAGAAGATAGTAGAAGAGAAACCGCTACGACCATCCACGATCTACGGTCCACAATCCACAATCCACAATCCACAATCGGCTCGCCTGCGAGCCACACACTTTCCGGAAGTTAATGGGTTTTCTTCCGGTCTAAAAGGGGATGCCGACTGGAGGGTCGGCGGCCCCAAACTTCAATCTGAAAACCAAAGACTGGCAAACTCACATCCATGAATCCATGAATCCACAATCCATCATCGGCTCGCCAGCGAGTCATCACTTTCCCGGAGTTAATGGGTTTCTCTCCAGGATCCCGCGGGGTCGCCGTTGCGCAACGGCGGCCCCGCATCTTCTGAAATACCGAAATGAAGAAAATAGATTTATCGAGTGGTTTGATTCCACCGTTTCACCCTTTCCGCCATGCGGCAGCGCTCGCATGGGCGTTGCTGGCGTGCGTCCATTCGATCGCCCTCGCGGACAATCCCATCATTCCAAACCAGGGCGTCTGCGATCCACACATCCGCATCTACAACAACAAGGCCTATCTCTACTCGAGCCATGACTATGGCAAAGGTCAGCCAGTCTATCGAATGGACGATTGGCAGTTGTTTTCCTCCACGGACCTCGTTTCATGGCAGAAGGAGTTCGTCCTGCGACCCGAGAACACCTACATCGGGCCTTGGACGTCTTGTTATGCCCCGGACGGGGCCGAGCGGAACGGGAATTACTACTTCTATTTTTCCCAAGCCCAGGCGCAAACCGGCGTGGCGGTCAGCACCAGCGGACCCGGCGGACCCTATGTCGATGCCCTGGGTGCGCCCTTGCTGCCGCAAAACCTCACTCCGTCGGCGGAATACGACCCGAGTATCTTCATCGACGACGATCCAGCCCGCACTCCCTACATCATTTAGGGATTCACGGTGGTCAATCAGGATTACTACATCGCCAGGCTCAACGAAAACATGATTTCGCGGGCGGAAGCTCCGCGCAAGATCGTCATCTCCAACGGCTGGAAGAATGACGCGCCCTTCGTTCACAAGCGCAACGGGATCTACTACCTGAGTTCTCATGGCAGCGTCTATGCCACCGCGACGAATGTTTACGGGCCATACACCTATCGCGGCACCTTTTCCTCCGACGCGTTGGTGGACCACGGCGGATTCTTCAACTGGAACAATCAGAACTTCTTCGCCTACGGGGTTCCTAACAACTGGGGCGAGAACAACGTGGATTTCTTCTATCGAACCACCAAGATCTCCTACATTCACTACAAGGACAACGGCGACATCGTGAACGAACCGTTCATCGAACACTCGCCACTCGGAGTGGCGCAATACGATGCCTGGTGGGGCCGGACCGAGGCCGAGTGGTTCTTCGCCGCCTCCGATGGCATCAGCAAGCGCGAGGGCGCCAGCCGCTTCGAGGTCCGGGGGCTGGCGGCCGGGTCGGCATTATCCTACCCCAAGTTTCGAAACCTTCCGGCCAACGCGACTCTCCGGCTCCGTCTGTCCTCGGCCAGCGCGACCGGTGGCACGATCGAAGTCCGCGAGGGCAGTGCCACCGGCCCCCTGCTGGGTTCCTGCAGCATCCCGGCGACCGGTAACTGGAGCTCCTTTCAAACCGTCGTCTGCCCGCTTGTGAACACTGCCGGCCAGAAAGACCTGTGCCTCGTTTTCTCCGGAGGTGGCGGCCAGGAGTTGGCGCGCCTGGACTGGCTCAGCTTCCGCAACCCGGAAAACGAAGGGATCGTTGACAACTGGACCGCGCCTGGTGAACAGGGGCTTCACGGGTGGTACAACTTCCGCAAGGACACAAGCAGCTACACCGCGATCAATCCCTATCAGTTTACGGAAAACGTGGCAGGGGGCTTGCTCAGTGCGCCCGTTGGCGGGCTGTTGCAGATGGCGGGCGAAAACACCGCGCCTGACCAGGATGCGCCACACGCGACTCTGGTGGCCGAGAGTCCCTCCTTCACCATCGGATCCTCCGAAGGCAAGGTGAGGGAAATCACCTTCACCCTTGAGGGCGGCGCGGCAGGCGGCGCACTGGTGAACAATTACAAATTGCTGCCCGCTTCCTCGGCCGGCACTTCGGGGTTCGTCGGCCTAGCCCTGAAACGCGTCGTGGGCGGAGCCTACTTGCTGAGCCAAGGACTCGCCACCAACAACACCAGCGCGTCCCACACTTGGAATGCGGCCGCCCTCGCCGCTGCCACAGCGGGCGACCCGGAGAACGCGACCTACACCTTGCAGCTCATTGATTACAAACATGGCGCATGGGGGTATGTCGGGCTGCAATCTGTCACCCTTTCCCTGGTGGGTGCGGCTCCTCCCGCGATCAGTTTGCTGAGTCCCCGGAACGACGCCACAGGCGTGCCGATCAATGCCAACCTCTCGGCAACCTTCACCGAACCGGTGATCGCCGGGACCGGCCGCATCGAGCTATGGAAGACCGGCGGAGTCACGCCGCTGGAATCGTTCAACGTGGCGACATCTTCCCGGATCACCTTCAGCGGAAGCATGCTCACCATTGACCCGACGGCCAACCTCGCATTCAGCAACCAATACCATGTGCGGATCGACGCGACAGCGATCAAGGATGGTGACAACGAGAACTTCGCCGGAATCACCGATCCCACGGGCTGGACATTCAGCACCGGGCCCTCATCGGGGCTGATTGGTTGGTGGGACTTCAACGACGGGAATGCCGCCTCCGGACCCGGCGGCATCAAGGACCTGGCTACTTCCGGCGGCAGCCATGACGCGACGCTGGCGGGAACGGGTGGAACATTCTCCAGTGATGTGCCTGCCGTCCTGGCTGGCACCGGATCGCGCTCGCTGGACCTCACCGCCGGAGGATATGCCATCGTGGACAGCTTTACCGGCGGTGCCGCGAATGCCGATCTCAACCCCGGCGGCGCGCTCAGTGTCTCTTTCTGGGTGAAAGGATTTCCCAGCGGGAGTGCCGAACCGAATGTCTGGAACCCCTTCGTTTCCCGAAACGGTGAATCCGCCGGATGGCAGGTTCGGAGGCTGGGCACCGGCAACACACTTACCTTCACCCTCCGCGGCACCTCGGCTGCCGACGACCCCACCGGTCCTACCATCGGTCCCAATCCTGGCTGGACCCACATTGTCGCTACCTATGACGGCAGTCGGCGAAAGCTTTTCGTCAATGGCAGCGCGTCGCTTGATATTTCCGATACCGGCAGCATCACCAGCACCAGCGAACTGGTACATTTCGGGTCCGGCGCGGCTGGCTTCAGGCGGTCCGCGGTGAAACTCGACGATATAGGGATCTGGAACACTGCCCTCTCCCAGCAAGAGATCACCGATCTCGTCAACGGCATTTCACCGGTGGTGACGCCTTCCGACACCTTCTCCTCTTGGATCGCTGGATACGAAGTCGGCACCCAGACGGGCCTCGGCGATAACCCGGACCGCGACGGCATCGACAACGGTGTGGAGAACTTCTTCGGCACCCACCCGGGTGCCTTCTCGGCAGGCATCATCGCAGGCGTGAAGAGCGGAAACGCCTTCACTTTCACCCACCCGCAGAACGCCACCCCCGTCAGCGATGTCACCGGCGCCTACCTGTGGTCGAAGGATCTTGCCACCTTTCACGCCGCTGGTGCCACCGTTTCGGGCACCAGCGTCTCCTTCAACGCGGTGCCCAACTCACCGTCGCCCGGCATCACCACCGTCACCGCCACGGTCAGCGGGTCGGCTGCTGATAGAATTTTTGTGAAAGTAGCCGTAGAGCAGGTATCACTTTGAATTTCCAATTACGATGTATCAAAACAAATCAACCGTGAAACCTCCAGTTTGCGCCAAACTTCTGCCCTGCGGTATTCTAGCAACCGTAATGTGTCTCTACGTCTGGAGCCTAAGTGTGCAGGCGCAGGGCACATGGGATACGCAACCAGACACGTGGGTGGCCACGGATGCCTTGGGGCGAACTCTGCCCAACGCGGAAGTTGTCGGAGCCCCGCGATCCAACCGGACGGTGGCCATGTTTTACTATCTATGGAACGGCTCCCATAGCACGGGTCTATACGATATATCCAAAATCATCACTCAGGACCCCAACGCCATTCACGACTTTAACAACGTGCTATGGGGTCCGCAAAATCACTGGCACCATTGGGGGGAACCGCTGTTGGGATACTACTTCATGCAAGACCAGTGGATTATCCGCCGCCATGCTCAGATGTTGACGGATGCCGGCGTGGATGTGATCTTCTTCGATTGCACCAACGGTCCAAACAACCAATACAGGCCGGTTTATGATGCCCTCTTGGATACCTATCAGGATTTGTTGGCGCATGGTCATGACGTGCCAAAAATCGCTTTCCTGACCCACTCGAATTCCGGGACATCAATTCAGAAACTTTACGATGATGTCTATAAAGACGGACGACACTCCAACCTCTGGTATTACTGGAACGGCAAACCGCTGATCCTCGGCGAAGTCAGTGAGATATCTGCGGCATTGCAGGCGTTTTTTACAGTGCGGCATTCCTGGGCATTTGATCCCGGCGACAAGAGCTGGCCATGGATTGAGCGCTATCCACAACAAGGCGGATGGTCCGGCACCACCTCCAATATCGAGCAGGTGTCTGTGTCTTCCGGCGCGCATCCCACTGAGCCGAACGGAGGCGATGGCAAAAGCAATCATCTCAATGTTCAACCTGCGAACGCTGATTTGGACACCGATTTGGGCATCAGGTTTCAGGACCAATGGCGGCGCGCGAGAGAGTTGGCCCCACCGCTTGTTCTGGTGACCCAGTGGAATGAATGGACCGCACAGCGATTTCAATACACCGGCAACGGGCAATCTTATGCTGGCCGCCCGCTTTATAAAAACGATCCGTGGTTCATCGATGTCTTTGACAAGGAATTCAACCGTGACATCGAACCCATGAAAGGAGGGCATGGCGACAACTACTACTATCAGTTGATCGACAACATCCGCCGCTACAAAGGCGTGCGTCAAGCCCCAGCCGCATCGGCTCCTGCCAGCATTGTGCTGAACGATCTCTCTGGCTGGGATTCGGTCACACCCGAGTTTCGCGACGATCAGGATGACGTGCGACACCGCGACTATCGCGGTTTTGGATCTCAATATTATACCAACACTACGGGAAACAATGATGTCCGTCTGTGCAAGGTGGCACGCGATGAGTCCATTCTTTATTTGTTAGCTGAAACCGTTGACACATTGTCACCCATGACCACGGGTAGCACATGGTGGATGAACTGCTATATCCGTAACGAAGCCATGGAGGCACCTTCATGGGAAGGCTATCATTATAAGCTGGGTAATGATGCTTCGCAGTCTGGAAATCTGGTGCTGTGGCGCTCGACCGGGGGAGCCAACTGGGAGTTTCTTGCAAATGTGTCAACCCATGCCAGCGGCAACCGTGTGGTGGTATCCATCCCGCGTTCCCTTCTGGGTTTGCCCGCCAACAGCACCTTTACCCACATTAGCTTCAAATGGACGGATAACCAAGAGGGCTTTTCGGCTGACAACTGGTTACTCAACGGCGACGCGGCACCCAACGGTCGTTTCCGCTACCGCTACTGGGCGGGAGGCAGCGCCGACCAACCGGTCCACGGAAACACCTATCGAGTCATCCAGCGCGAAACGTTGCAACCCGCCACGCCCTCAAGTGATGCGACGATATCGGGCGCTGGCCTGACCACCGCGGACAACGGCTTCGGCTTGAATCAAAAATGGGCCGCATTCCGACTCGATAGCGGAGCGTGGGTGCTCTTTAATGCCGAAGCCACGGCCAAGAATGGATCTGCTGGCATGATGGCCATGGATGTGCCCAACGCATCTGGACTGGTGGGTGCGTCGGTAAAGTCCACCACCTACACCGGCAATAGCAGTCAACACTGGAATTTGATCGCACTGGGCGATGGATGGTACCGTATGGTGAACTTAGCCACTGGCCAAGCACTGTCGCGGGATCCAAGCGGAGCGTTGGTACAAACAACGGTGGCCTCGGATTTCCGCCAATATTGGGGATTCGAAGATGTAGCCCCAATCAACTCAGCTGGCACCTACCGCTTTTCTAGCAGACCCTCAAACCTCAGGGCAGCGGTGAAAAACCGTAGCATGAATCCCGGCACAGCCATCATGCAGGAAACAGAAACCGGTGCATGGAATCAGGACTGGCTGGTCTATCAACAGGACGCCGCCCGCCTGCAAATCGTAAGCGAGGAAAGTCGCCGTCCGCTCCAAGGGCCGAATGCATCGATTGGTTCTGTGATCATACAAGGCAATTGGTCTGCCGATGCGCTGCAAACTTGGCGGATGAAAATGGTCTCCCCAGGCTTTTATCAATTGGTGAATGCCGGTTCAGGTCTGGCCCTGGGTGTGCTCGGGCAAAGTGTTACCAGCGGCGCAAGCCTCGCCCAGAAGCAGCCTGATTTATCGAGCATGGATCAGCAGTGGCATTTGGCATCGTCGGCACAGGCTCCAGGTGTAAATGGCACCTTGATCTTTTCAGATAATTTCAACACCGCCGACGGTAATAACCTGGCCGCCGTGAATGCCAACGTGGCAACTCGGCAATTCGGCACCTTGGCAAACAATCTCTACGCCAACTACACCGGCGCCACCGAATCTATCAGTAGCGGGCGAATGGTAGTTGGAAGAGACACTGGCTTATTCAATTATGCGAATTTCAAACCCGCGCTGACGACCAGCCCGACCAATTTCACCCTGAGTTTTGACGCTCAATACTCAGGCACGAGCGGCCAGTGGGCATCACCCTTTCTGACCACACACGGAAACGATGATAACCGGGGCACCTCCGAGTTCGGCTTGCTGCTCTACCAAAACGGCACCGTAAGTGCTTATGGAGGCACTGGCGCGGCGCAGACCGTGACCTCACTCTCCCCTGCGACACTGACGACGTTGTTAGGCTCATGGAACGTGGCGAGCATGAACAGCTATTCCCTGGCAGCCACCGCCACCACCGCAAACTCAGGCACATACGACGTATTTATCAATGGCACTGAAGTCCTCTCCAACATCGCATACCATCTGGGGACGGGGGTGACCGTCGCTGGTCGCACCGGGCTGTTCTTTTCGGTCCGCAACATCTCTGGCGGCGCTGGAAACTACGATAACCTCCTGTTATCCAACGGCCCTGGCCCAGTGGATCACTTTGCGATTTCCTCGATCACCTCGCCGCAGACGGTCGGCACCGCAATCCCCGGCATTACCATCACCGCGCAGGACTCCGCCAACGCCACAGCCACCAGCTTCACCGGAACCGTAACTTTTGGCGGCACCGGCGGGTTTTCCGGCACCTCGGGCACCTTCACCGCCGGCGTGCTCAACGGCGTGAGCGTGACCCCGACCATCGCGGGCAGCAACCTGACCTTCACGGTGGACGATGGCGCGAGCCACACCGGCTCGACGACCATCACCACCATCCAGACCCAGTATCAAGCCTGGGCCGGCGGCGCGGCCTTCGACGGCGACGCCAACGGCGAAGGCGTGGACAACGGCCTCGCCTTCCTGCTCGGCGCGTCAGGCCCGACCTCGGCGGTGACGCTTCCCACCGTCACCGAAAACGGCGGCGATTTGGTCCTGAACTTCAATTGCCTGCCGGACGCCGCCCGTGGCAACGCGACGCTCAGGGTGGAGCACAGCAGAGACTTGGGAGTCCTCGAGCTCTGGACCGCGACCACGAACGAGGTGCCGGATGTAACCAATGCTGTGCCGGACAACAACGTGACCTTCGAGGTCGGCGCGGGTCCGGTCGGTCCTCCGGCGCTCAACAGCGTTGAGGCTACCATCGACTCGGCTGCAGCCGCAGGCAACAAGCTCTTCGGCCGCCTCAAAGCCGAGCAGCCCTAATAAGAACCAAGGACCAAGCACCAAGCACAAATTTCATGAGAACCAAATCAACCCTCCGCACTCTCCTCTTCGGAAGGACACTCCTATCCTATCTATCTTCACTCCACACCGCCGATTGTTATTAGGATGACAACGCTGCTGGCACGATTACGGTCTCGGGAGGAGTGACAACCCGCAATATGTCCTTTGCCTCCGGTTCGGGTGCCAACATCCTTGCGAATTTTATGAATCCACTCCTTAGTATCTTCTGAATTACTATCCAAAGAACCTAAATGGGGTCAGGTAACGCATTTCAACAAAATGCTTGTATCTTTCAAGAGCTGTATTAGGCATGGCCATGCCGAGGGCGTTGAGATTCCAATATGTGGGAGCGGTTTACCACTTGATGGCGCGTGGTGACGGCGGGAAGGTGATTTTCGCAGATGACGAAGATCGCAAGGTTTTCCTCTTTCGATTGGCGAAGGTGTGCGGGAGTCATGGTTGGC
>Ga0247843_1009027_pt1 | contig 11289 bp, 15 predicted proteins | sample LaCruzMarch2017__FD_192420 | JGI IMG/M metagenome (GOLD analysis project Ga0247843, IMG submission 192420) | Freshwater microbial communities from meromictic Lake La Cruz, Castile-La Mancha, Spain - LaCruzMarch2017_8m | ecosystem: Environmental > Aquatic > Freshwater > Lake | place: Spain...
GAAGTTTCAATTAGCGTTGAAGATGGAAAAATTAAAGTGGTGCCTGTTGGTGAAACTAAAAAAGCTAGATCTATGTGGGGGTTAAGCCGTAGTTTGGTTAATAATATGGTGATCGGAGTTTCTAAGGGGTTTGAAAAAAAATTGGAAATTACAGGTGTTGGTTATAAAGCCGCAACTGACGATAAATTTTTAACCTTGTATTTAGGTTACAGTCATGAGATCAAGATTGAGATACCTGCAGGGATTAAAGTTAAAGCAGAAAAACCTACATCATTGGTTATTTCTAGTCATGACAAACAAAAAGTTGGTGAGATGTCAGCTTTGATTGTGAAACAAAGACCACCTGAGCCATATAAAGGCAAAGGTATATCTGATGGTACACCAATACGTAGAAAAGAAGGCAAGAAAAAATAAATAGGTTAAGATTATGGCTAAGTCTAATAGTGGATTATTAAGAAGAAAAAATAGAGTGCGTAATAAAATACGTAAGGTTAGTGTTTTTCCAAGGCTCAGTGTTTTCGTTTCTGGTTTGCATACATATGCACAAATTATAGATGATAGTAAGAGTATTACTATGGTGTATGTGGGAACTGTACAAAAAGATTTTGCTAAGTTAAAAATAAAATGTAATGTTGCCGCTGCTAAAGAAGTGGGCCTTAAAGTTGGTGAGGTTGCATTGAAACAAGGTATTACAAAAGTTGTATTTGATAAAGGTGCAAAAGATTACCATGGTCGAGTAGAAGCTTTAGCTAATGGTGCAAGAGAAGCTGGTTTACAATTTTAATTAAAATTTAAAAAGGAAGATTTTGATGAGCGGTAATGAAACAGAAACAAACCTTGGTGCGATTGATAAAAACAGTGAATACAAGGAAGTTTTAGCATCAGTTGGTAGGGTTGCCAAAGTTGTAAAAGGTGGTAGAAGGTTTAGCTTTTCTGTTGTTATGATAGTTGGTGACGGCAAAGGAAGGGTTGGTTATGGTTTAGGTAAAGCAAGAGAAGTAACAGAAGCTAGAGCTAAAGCAACTCAAGAAGCTAAGAAATCAGTTATTAAAGTGCCGCTTAAGGAAGGACGTACATTATTTCATGATGTTGTTGGGCATTCAGGAGCTGGTAAAGTGTTACTAAGAACAGCAAAGCCAGGTACTGGTGTAATTGCTGGCGGACCAATGCGTGCTGTATTTGAAGTATTAGGTGTGCATGATATCGTAGCTAAATCTCTTGGATCATCAAATGTGCATAATATGCTTTCTGCTACTTTTGATGCATTTGAAAGATTAACAACGCCAAGAAGTATTGCGGATAAGCGTAATAAAAAGGTTGGTGAAATTATGGACACTGCTAATTAGGTTAAAATAATGACTAAGAAAAAAACTAAGACAAAAGTACAGGCTGAAGGAAAGATTAAAGTGACTCAGATAGGTAGTCCTATGGGTCGACCAGCTTGTCAAAGAGGAACTTTGATAGGTTTGGGCCTAAATAAAATGCATCGTTCTAAAATTCTTGAGAACACAGCATGTGTTCGTGGAATGATTAATAAAGTTTTGCATTTAGTAAAATTTGAAGAATTATAATTGGTGGTATCGATCATGATCAAAATGAATATGTTAAAAGATAACCCAGGTGCAAGATATCAGTCTAAAAGACGTGGTCGCGGCATTGGTTCGGGAAAAGGAAAAACTTGTGGTGTTGGTGGTAAAGGCCAAACTGCACGTTCAGGTGTAGCAATTAAAGGTTTTGAAGGGGGGCAAACTCCTATTCATGTTCGTTTACCAAAAAGGGGTTTTAATAACGTCAATAGAAGTGTAATTGAGATTATTAACTTACAGGATATTGAAAGATTAGTAGAAGCTAAAAGAATTAAAAGTGGCGATGTAATTGATCGTGAGAAATTAGTAAATCTTGGCTTAATTACTAATACATCTCATCCGGTTAAGGTTTTAGGTAGCGGTGACCTTAAAAACAAACTAAAGTTTCAGTTAGATTTTTATTCAGAGTCTGCAAAGAGAAAAATTACTGAAGCTGGCAGTGAAATTTTAGCTTAAATCAATTTTAATAATATAACCTAACCTAGGTATGACAAAAAATATTCTATCAGGTGCTAGCGACTTAAAGAGTAGATTGCTCATTACTTTTGGTATTTTGATGCTATGCCGTCTAGGTTCCTATATTACAATTCCTGGCATTAATGTTCTCGCTTTAGGAGAAATTTCAGCTTCTAATTCAGATGGTGTTTTAGGTATTTTTAATATGCTTTCTGGTGGCGCGTTATCAAGAATGTCTATTTTTGCCTTGGCGATTATGCCTTATATTACTGCTTCTATCGTTATGCAGTTGTTATCTGTGACCTTTAAATCCTTAGAAGAAATGAAAAAGGAAGGTGAGGCAGGAAAAAAGAGAATTAATCAATATACTAGGTATCTAACAGTATTTCTAACCGCTTTTCAAGCTTACGGCATAGCAGTAAGCCTTGAAAAAATGAGCGGTGGGGTTTATGGTTCTGCTGTTATGGTGCCTGGAGCATTTTTTAGAATTTTAGCTGTTAGTAGTTTAATTGTCGGAACAATGTTTTTGATGTGGTTAGGTGAACAAATTTCAGCGCGCGGCATTGGTAATGGTACGTCTTTAATTATTTTTACCGGAATCGTTTCAGGTTTACCTCAAGCCTTTGTGAGCGTATTTGAGCTTACAAGAACTGGAGCAATGAGCGCTACTTTGTTGGTGTTTATATTGGTTGTAATAGTTGGTATGATTTACTTTATTGTTTTTATGGAGAGGGCACAACGAAAAATTCCAGTGCAATACCCTAAAAGGCAAATTGGCAACAAATTATTTGCAGGTGATAGCACTCATTTACCCCTAAAGTTAAATACTTCAGGAGTAATACCACCAATTTTTGCAAGTTCTATTTTACTGTTCCCTCTAACTATTAGTAATTTTGTTGGGCAGGCGGATGATTCTTCTATTCTTGAAACTATTTCAATGTATCTTGGCCATGGTAAGCCTCTTTATATTTTAGCATATGTAATTCTAATTGTATTTTTCTGCTTTTTTTATACTGCAATAATTTTTAATGTTGATGAAACAGCAGAAAATTTAAGGAAAAATGGTGGTTTTATTTTTGGAAGAAGACCAGGTAAGAATACTGCTGAATTTCTAGATTTTGTTTTGACAAGGTTAACGGTAATTGGTGCGGCTTATATTGCTTTTATCTGTGCGTTACCAGAGTTCTTGTCTGCTAAGTTCAACATACCATTTTCTTTGGGTGGCACTAGTTTTTTGATTGTTGTAAACGTGGTTATTGATACATTTACTCAAGTTCAGACAGCTCTTCTAGCATCACAGTATGAAGGATTGATTAAGAAGTCTAGATTGCGAGACAGGGCAAGATGAATATAATATTGCTGGGTGCAGCTGGTTCTGGTAAAGGTACTCAAGCTGAATATATTTCTACTAAATATAATTTAAAGAAAATTGCTACTGGCGATTTATTGCGTGCAGAAATTGCTAAGAAAACAGAGTTGGGTAATAGAATTAAATCTATAGTACAGGCTGGATCATTAGTAGATACTGGTCTTATTGTGCGGTTGGTCTTAGAAAAATTACAGTCTACTCATGATGATAGTGGAGCAATTTTTGATGGTTTTCCTCGTACTGTGATGCAAGCTCAAATTCTTGATGATATGCTAACAGAGCAAGGGCAGAAAATTGATATTGTGATCGAGTTAGTTGTTAGTGAAGAGGATTTAGTAAGAAGGCTTTCTAATAGATATCATTGTGCTAAGTGTAATGCTGGCTATAACAGGTTATTCAGAAACCCAAAAATTGATAATGTTTGTGATGTGTGTCAGAGTAAAGAATTTATAGTTAGAGAAGATGACAAACCAGAAGCGATTAGGAAGCGTTTTGATGATTATCAAACCCAAACTGGTTTGCTTTTACCTTACTATGAGAAGAAAGGTTTGCTTAGTAAGATTAACGGTCAGGAAGATATGAAAGATGTTTCGGAAAATATAGATTTAATCATTAAACAAGTGATTGGCTATTGACTTGGGCGATTTTTATCATATTATACATGACTTGAACAAAAGTTTTATACGGAGAAAGAAGTGGCAAGGATAGCTGGTGTAAATATTCCTGATAATAAGCGAGTAGAGATCGCATTAACTTATATCTATGGGATAGGTAGGGTTAAGGCTTCAGAAATTTGCAATGAAGCATCAATTGAAATTAGTAAGAGAGTGAATCAACTTACAGAGCGTGATATTGCTAAACTACGAGATATTATTGATAAAGGTTTTATTGTAGAAGGTGATTTGCGTCGTGAAGTATCAATGAACATCAAGGTGTTGACTGATATAGGTTGTTATAGAGGATTAAGACATAGAAAAAAATTGCCTGTTAGAGGGCAAAGAACTCATACTAATGCTCGTACTCGTAAGGGTAGGGCGAAGGCAATTGCAGGTAAGAAGAAATAGGTAATTAATGAGCGAAGTTCAAGAAAAAGTAGCTGAGTCACATTCTAGTAAAAGTGAGCCAAAAGCTAAGAAAAAGAATAGAAAGAATGTACCAATAGCGGTTGCGCATATTTTAGCTACCTTTAACAATACATTTGTAACTATTACTGATTTACAAGGTAACACAGTAGCTTGGTCTTCTGCTGGTGTTTTAGGTTTTAAAGGGTCTCGCAAGTCAACTCCTTATGCAGCACAGGTAACTGCTGAAGATGCATCTAAGAAAGCTCAAGAACATGGGGTAAAAACTATTTCTGTTGAAATAAAAGGTCCTGGTAGTGGAAGAGAGTCTGCAATTAGGGCATTAATGTCTAGTGGTTTCGTTATTACAGCAATAAAAGACATAACTTCTATAGCGTTTAATGGTTGTAGGCCGCCTAAGAAAAGACGAGTTTAGTACAAAATAATATTTATTTTAATTTAATTTGAGGTTAGGGCAGTGGTATCTTTATCTAAAAATTGGAATTCTTTAATTAAGCCAGCTTTAAAAGTTGTTGAGGATAGCCAAGTAGTATTAAACACATCAACAATTATAGTTGAACCTTTGGAAAGAGGTTTTGGTGTTACTCTTGGAAATTCGTTAAGAAGAATCTTATTATCTTCTCTTCAGGGTGCCGCTATTACTTCTATTCAAGTAGAAGGTATTTTGCATGAATTCTCTTCTATCCCAGGTGTAACCGAGGATTTAATAGATATTATATTGAACTTGAAAAATGTAGTTTTAAAAATGCATGCCGCTGAGAAAAAGCAAGTAACATTAAATGTTGTTGGACCGTGTGTTGTTACTGCTGGTATGATTGAAACTGGTCATGATGTTGAAGTGGTAAATCCTAATCAGGTGATTTGTACTTTAGCTAAAGGTTCATCACTAAAAATGAATTTAGAGTGTCAAGTTGGTAAAGGTTACATGCCTGCAAATAATTTCAAAACTGAAAATATGCCTTTAGGAGTTATTCCAATTGATGCATTGTTCAGTCCGGTAAAACGTGTTACTTATAAAGTTGAAAATAGTCGTGTTGGCCAAATTACCGACTATAATAAATTGATTGTTACAGTTGAGACTAATGGTGCGATTGATCCAGAAACAGCAATAGCATTAGCATCAAGAATTTTGCAAGATCAAGCACAAGTCTTTATTAATTTTGAAGAAGAAAAAATTGCTGAAGAGCAAGCGATTGAAGAATTGCCATTTGACAAGAGCTTGTTGAAAAGAGTTGATGAGTTAGAGTTATCAGTGCGTTCTCAAAATTGCCTAAAAAATGACAATATCATTTATATTGGTGATTTGGTTTGCAAGACAGAAGGCGAGATGTTAAAAACTCCAAACTTCGGTCGTAAATCTTTGAATGAAATTAAAGAAGTGTTAACTTTCATGGGGTTAAGATTTGGTATGAAAATTGAAGGATGGCCACCTGAAAGCATTGAAGAATTGGCAAAACAATATCAAGATCCGTTTAATTGAGTAGTGAAAAATGAGACACGGAATTAAAACAAAGAAATTAAATCGCACAAGCTCACATAGAAAAGCTTTGTTGCAAAATTTATCTCTAGCATTGCTTAAGCATGGCCAGATCAAAACTACTTTGCCTAAAGCAAAGTCGTTAAGGCCTTATGTTGAGAAGTTAATTACTGCTGCTAAAAAACCAAGCTTAGCAATTATTAGAAAGTTGCATGGTATGATTAGTGAAGAGTCGGTTGTTAAAAAATTACTTAATGAAATTGCTCCAAGTTCAGCTAATAGACCTGGTGGTTATACTAGAATCTATAAAATGGGTTTCCGTTATGGGGACATGGCTCCTATGGCTGTGATTGAGTTAGTAGATAGAGTAGCTGTGGTTGATCAGGTTATTGATGAGTCTAAAGAAATAGTAAAGCCTAAATTAGACAAAACATCTCCTAAAGAAGTTAAAACTGCTCCTAAGACAGCTCCTAAAGCAGCTAAGTCTTCTAAATCGAAGGCTGTTCCTAAATCAGATGTAAAAGTGCTTAACGCAAAGAAGTCTGTATCAGGACGTTAGTATTCTTAATTTATATTGATAAGATGGGACTTGGTATTTATATCAGTCCCATTTTTTATGACATCGCTTCTATAATAAGATAGAGTGTGATCTTTATATCAAGTTCCATCTGCCCCGCCCCTCAGTATATAGTTCAAGATATGGACCCTATAGCAAGGAAATGTGGGTTAGATAAATTATCTTTATCATAAAGTAATGGTGAGCTCTTATCATCAAGCAAATAAACATCTCCGCCTGCGGCTTTTAGAATTGCGTGGCCGGCAGCAGTATCCCAGGTCATGGTATTAGTAAAGCATGGGTAGAGATTGGCTTTTGCTTCTGCCACCATGCATAGTTTAAGAGCGCTAGACACAATATAATGATTCCGTACTTTATATTTGCTCAAAAAGTCTTTTATCTTTGAGCTATCACTAGAATTACTAGTCACAACATCACAACTGTCTTCTTTGTTGAACTTAGATGAGATCTCTTCAACTTGGCCAGTAGCATGTTTTTTAAATGCTTGATTATTGGAAGTAAAATATGTCAATTCTAATGCTGGCATATAGATTACTCCAAAAACTGGCTGATTATTCTCGATCAATCCAATACTCACAGCAAAGTGATCTTTTCCTTGAATAAAGTTCTTAGTTCCGTCTAATGGATCTATTAACCAATATTTATTACCCAAAATTTTTTTACGCTCAGTATCTTCTTCGGAGATGATTTCAAAATCAGGGCATATTAATGGTAATTCTCTAATAATAAAATTATGAGCTTCCAGGTCTGCTGTTGTTACTGGAGATTGATCATGTTTATTAATTATTTGAAAATCTGCTTTATGATAGCACATTATGATCTTGCCAGCTTCTTCAGCTAGTTTGATTATGTCATTTCCTACTTTTTCACTGATGATCATGAAAACTAAACTAAAATGATGCTTTGCCCTGTTGTTTTTCTGCTTTCAATATTATGATGAGCTAATGGTACTTGTGTCAATTTATATTTATATTGAATATTTGCTTTAATAATATTTTTATTGGCTAGTGCAAATACTTCATTAGCGCTCAACAATAGCTCATAGCGATCTTTTTTGTATGTAAATAAACCTGCAAAGGTAACAAATTTTCCTTTATCATAAAGTTTATTTATATCAAGCAATGGAGCAGGACCTGAGGATTGACCATAGCATGCTAATAATCCAAAATAACCAACACATTCTAAAGATTTGTCAAAAGTAGAGTTGCCTGCTGAGTCATATACAGCTGATACACCTTGACCTTTAGTGATTTCATTTACTCTTTCAAGAAAATCTTCTTTTGAATAGTTAATTACGTGGTCTACCCCAAGATTTTTTACTATTTCCACTTTTTCATCAGAACTAACCGTAGCAATTACATTAGCTTCATAATGTTTTGCTAAAACACAAAGTAGCTGTCCAACTCCGCCTGCAGCAGCATGTACTAAAATTGTATTATTCTTTTTTACAAAAAATGTTCTTCTTAGAAGTAAATGCGCTGTCATTCCTTTAAGTAATAATGCTGCAGCTTGCTCGTCTGTAATGTAATCAGGAACGTTGACCAGATACTTCTGATCAATTACTCTCGCTTCACAATATGCTCCATAAGGTGCAGTTCCATAAGCAACTCTGTCTCCTACTGTGATGCCTTGAACCCCTTCACCAATTTCTTCAACGACTCCACAGGCTTCGCAGCCAACAATACCAGGTAAAGGAATAGGGATAGACCCGTCACGTTGATGTGTATCAAGAAAGTTAATGCCAATTGTCGTTTGGTGTATCAGTACTTCACCAAATCCTGGTTTATTTAATTTTATTTCTTTTAATTTAAAAACGTCAGGTCCACCGAAATTATCAATTACCACTGCTTTAACCATAAACACCTCTTATTATTTTTTTAGTGCAATTATTACATCCTTCATGTATCTTATACTTATTACAACTATAAAGTGCAATAATTTAAAAAATGGAAAAGTATAATTTTATAATATATTTATCATATACTGTTTTCTTCGTGGTTATTATAGGGTTGACTTTTAAAAACATCACGGCTTTTTATCGTACTAAATTAAGATTGAGTGATATTTTAAATAATTCTAATGAAAAAAATAAATAAGCGTGTCATTTTTATCACATTTTTAGGGTTAATTTTAATTTCATCTGTTAGCATTCTATTAAATACGTTAAGTAAAAACATAATGTTTTTTATGACTCCTACAGAAGTAAAAGCATCTGCTAATACTCAAGATAAAACTATTAGGGTAGGTGGTTTGATCAAGAAGGGCAGCGTTAACAAGAGCAAGCTTATTATAGAGTTTGTGCTTACTGATTGTAAATATGATGTTAATGTTGAATATGATGGAATATTGCCTGATTTATTTCGTGAAGGGCAGGGTATTATTGCAACTGGGAAGATGGAGCATGGTACGTTAAAAGCCATAACATTGTTGGCAAAGCATGATGAGAAATATATTCCTAGAGAGCTATACAAAGCAGCTATAGACCAAAATACTTGTAAAAATAACTAAGATGACCCCAATTTTTGGCAATTCCATTTTATATATTGTACTGCTAATTAATGCGGTATCATTCTTTAGTCTTTTTGGGTTGATGAAGGGTAAAGTATCAATTGTAAAGTATATAAAATTCTACACAGATCTTACTTTCATCTTCTTATCATTTGCTTTTATTTTATTAGTCTATGCTTTTGTTATTACTGATTACTCCCTTAATATAGTGGTAAATTATTCACATGAAACTAAGCCATTACTTTATAAGATAAGTGGAGTATGGGCTAATCACGAAGGTTCGATATTACTTTGGATTTGGTTGTTTTCTATGTTTAATATGTTGTTCTTATATTGCAATAATTTTTCGAAGTTAGATGCTGCAAAAATTCTTACTATTCAATCCGCAATCTTATTTTGTCTTCTTTCTTTTATTCTGATTAATTCTAATGCTTTTGCTCCTACGCAAGAATATTTCCCAGTTGGAAGAGGTCTAAATCCATTGCTCCAAGATTTTGGATTGTTGATTCATCCACCAACTTTATATCTTGGGTTAGTAAGCTTTTCTCTTGGATTTTCTATAGCGATTATAGCATTATTAAATGGTGGTGTTGACAAAGATTGGTTTGATAATTTTAAGCCATGGGTGATAATTCCATGGCTATGTCTAACTGCAGGCATAGGGCTTGGGAGTTGGTGGGCTTATCGAGAACTTGGATGGGGAGGCTTTTGGTTCTGGGATCCAGTAGAGAATGCTTCGTTATTACCGTGGTTATCTTCAACTGCTTTACTTCATTCTATAAAACTTTCATCTATCAGAGGGATTTTAAAATCTTGGTCGTTATTATTGGCGATTCTGACTTTTATTCTAACAATTTTTGCCACTTTTTTGGTACGTTCAGGAATAGTGACATCAGTACATAGTTTTGCATTAGATACTGCAAAAGGAACTTTTATTTTTGGTATGCTTTTTCTGAGCGTAGTTATAGGGATTATAATTTTCTATAAAAATGCTCACAGAATTAAGAGCAAAGAAATTACTTATAATTTTAGTAAAGATGCAGGCATGATTGCAAATAATATTTTATTATTATTTATTGCAGTAGCGATATTGGTGGGTATTTTATATCCGATTAGTTATGAATTTTTTTATGATAAAGTTGTGGTAATTAGCGAGGTGTATTATATAGCGATACTTAAAGCTAGTATAATTCCTTTGCTAATATTAACCTCAGTTTTTGCATTTTTAAAATGGGGAAGCGATGAAGTTAGATGCCAGATAACATCTTGGATAATACTGTTTATTTCAGCTATGTTATGTGCCTTTGCTACTTATTTATATAAGCCAATAGATTCAAATTTTATTTTACTAATTCTAGTGTTTTCATATTTTGCTGGCATTAATTTAATTGTACATTTTATTAAAAGTTTGGTTATGTCTAATTCGTATTTTCATAATGTGGTGCCAATGTTTTTAAGCCACATTGGTTTGGTTATGGTTGTTATATCTATTGCTTTGAATAGTACGTGGCAGCAAGAAGTTAGAATAATGGTAAAAACAAAAGAAGTCATTGAATTTGCTAATTATCATATTCAGCTCAAAGAGATTAACTATAAAAATAATGATAATTTCTTGTCTAGACAGGCTACTTTGGTTGTATGCGATAATAATAATATGGAGTTAGCTGTTTTGTATCCTGAAACAAGGTTCTATCCAGTCGAAAATATTTTTACTACAGAAAGCTCCATATATTACTCATTTTTTAGCGATTTATACGCTACTATAGGTGAAATTTTGCCAGGCAATAAAGTTATTGTGAGATTGCAGTATAAGCCATTTATCAGTTCAATTTGGTTGGGAGTTGGGTTTATGGTTTTTGGTGGTTGTGTAGCTTTAATTAAGAAGAAGATTAAATTATGACTGTTTTTCAAGCCAAATCATTAGCTAAGATCAATCTTTTTTTGCATATTATGGGCAAGAGAAAGGATGGCTATCATGAGTTAGATAGCCTTGTGGCATTTACAAATGATGTCTATGATATAATTAATGTTGAGCTATCTGATCAATACCAACTTGTTATTAATGGACCTTTTGCTAATCAATTGGCTACAAATGAAAATATTATTACTCGCACAGTTAATTTATTAAGTCAGAAATATCACAAACCACCTTTAGCTAAAATAAGTCTAACCAAAAACTTACCAATTGCATCTGGTATTGGAGGTGGTTCAAGCAATGCTGCTACTGTTATAAA
>Ga0247843_1009031_pt1 | contig 11282 bp, 9 predicted proteins | sample LaCruzMarch2017__FD_192420 | JGI IMG/M metagenome (GOLD analysis project Ga0247843, IMG submission 192420) | Freshwater microbial communities from meromictic Lake La Cruz, Castile-La Mancha, Spain - LaCruzMarch2017_8m | ecosystem: Environmental > Aquatic > Freshwater > Lake | place: Spain...
CGGCTTGGCTTGCTCCCCTCATGCTCCAGAGGGCCTCATCTTGTCCGCTCAAAATTTCGAGGTCGACGCCGAGATGCTTTCGGACACGGCTTGCGAGAGCGTCTTGGTTCTTGGCGTTACGGGCTGCGGCCGTGGCGACGACACGAAGTTTTTCGAGTTTGCGAGAGACTTTAATTTTGGCGGCGATCTCGATAAGAGCCTTTTCGGTGGCGTTGAGAGAGTCTTCTTCGAGGAAGCCCCCGTTGGTCTCGAGGTTCTTCCCGAGTCGAGTCACCCATGATCCCGACTCGATCGCAACTAACGCCCCGCGTTCGCTCTGGGCGAGGAGGTACTTAATCGAGTTGCTTCCAATGTCGACGACCGCACGCATACGCTCTCTGAAGCCTATCCGAAAAGCGCGAATTCGGATAGGCTCGCAGGCATGTTGGGAATCCTTCTCGCCGCCGGTCGTGGGACGCGCATGAAAAGCGCTCGCCCCAAAGTTCTTTTCGAAATTAATGACGAACCACTCTGCTTCGCGGCCTTTCGCGCGCTCTTCGAAGTTTGTGATCGCGTGATCGTCGTCGTGGGATATCGCGGCGCCGATGTTCGTGAAACGCTCCTTAAGCGTGCCCACGAAGCTTTCGGTGAAGAAGCGGTCAAAGCCAAAGTTCTCTTCTACACGCAAGAAGAACAAAAAGGCACGGGACACGCGGTACGCACGGCGCTCGAAGGACTCGGTAAGGGAATCGGATCTTACGAAGCGACGATTGTTCTCAACGGAGATTTGCCTCTCATTCGCGAAGACACACTTCGCCCGCTCCTCGAAGAATTCACAACAAAAAACTGTGACGCTCTTTGTTTGAGCTTCGAAACTCCCGAGCCCGAAGGTTTCGGCCGTATTCTCCGCGACGACAAAGGGATCTTCCTCGGTATTCGCGAAGAAAAAGACGCTTCCGAAACCGAGAAGAAGATTCGTGAAGTGAATGGCGGTGTTTACTGCTTCCGCAACACCGTTCTCGGACCTGCACTCTCCGAACTTAAAACCGACAACAAGCAAGGCGAGTTCTATCTCACCGATCTCCTCGGCAGTCGCAAGCAGCCGTCGCTCAAGACCGTCGCTCTTCTCACCGAAAGTGCGGAAGATCTTCTGGGCGTGAACACGACGTTCGAACTCTCAGATCTCCGTACTCGCTCGCAGCGTCGGCTCAAGAAAAATCTTTGCGAACGTTATGGTGTCGATTTCATCAACATTGATTCGAGCTTCGTTTCTGCACGCGCGATCTTCCAAGGGCCCTGTCGTGTGGGGCCAGCGTGCTCGATTATCGGAACCTCTGTCATCGGCGAAGACGTGAATCTCGAAGGCCACGTTCTCGTGAAGAACTCGCGAATCGCCAAAGGCGCGCAGATCTATTGGTCGACCGTAATCGACGAAAGCTCGGTCGGCGAGCGTTCCAAAGTCGGGCCGATGGCTCACCTCCGCATGTCGACCTCGCTCGGCGACGACGTCAAGATCGGAAACTTCGTTGAGATCAAGAAAACGACTTTCGACAGAGGTGCGAAGGCTTCGCATCTCAGCTATATCGGCGACGCGGAAGTTGGTGAAGAATCCAATATCGGCGCGGGTACGATCACCTGTAACTACGATGGATTCAACAAGTTCAAGACTAAGATCGGAAAGCGCGCCTTTATCGGCAGCGACTCACAGCTCGTAGCGCCGATAACCATCGGTGACGACGCTTACGTCGGATCGGGGACGACCGTTACCGAAGACGTTCCGTCAGGTGCACTCGCGATTTCTCGCCCCGATATGGTCGTCAAAGAGGGCTATGCGAAGAAGCTCGCGGACAAACGGAACCTCGCGAAGAAGGATTAAGAACGATGTGTGGCATTGTTGGTTACGTCGGAACAGAATCAGCTAAACCTTTTTTGATCGAAGGTCTCAAGCGTCTCGAATATCGCGGTTATGACTCTGCGGGTTTTGCTTTGTATGAGCGTCAGTCTCGTGACTTCGTGATTCGTCGTAGCGTCGGCCACGTCGAAGCGCTCGTGCAAGCGTCGAATGGCGTTGGCGACTCGGAGAACATCGGAATCGCCCACACGCGTTGGGCGACACACGGCGTTCCGAGCGAAGTGAATGCGCATCCTCATCGGGCGGGCGCCCTCGTGCTTGTTCATAACGGAATCATCGAGAACCACGCCACCATCAAGAACTCTCTTATGGACGAAGGCGTTGTGTTTTTTTCCCAGACCGACACCGAAGTTTTCGCCAAGCTCATCGAAAAACACTGTCACGGCTTCGCCGCCGAATTAAAGGTGAAGTTCGTTGAAGCTTCGAACGACCAGAAAAAACAAATTGCGCGTAAGGCTCTTCAAAAAGCCGCCGGCGAAGTCGATGGCCACTATGCGGTGATCTTCCTTATCCAAGGAGTCGAAGACACCATCTTTGGTCTCCAGGCGGGCGCACCTCTTGTTGTTGGACACTGTGCTTCCGGCGGGCTCGTGGCGAGCGATCTTCAGGCGATGCTCTCTCACACTCAGAATGTAAGTTTCGTTCCCGTGGGAACGATCTTCGAAGTCGGACAAAAATCCAGTACTTTCCTAGACATCGCAACCTTGAAAGAAAGAACCGTCAAACTCGACAAGATCGAATGGTCTGCTGAGAAAGTTGCCAAAGACGGTTTTGAGCACTTCATGCTCAAAGAAATCTTCCAGCAGCCCAGTGTTATCGCGGACACGCTCTCGGGTCGCATGCCCTTATCGGAACTGGGATCTTTCGTATGGGACAACCCTGTCGCGCACGAAGCGCTCTGGAAGAATGTTAAAAAAATCTATCTCGTAGCGTGTGGCACCGCTTATCACTCCGCTCTTGTGGCGAAGTATTACTTTGAAAAGTGGGCGAAGCTTTCCGTCGAGGTTGATATTGCGAGCGAGTTCCGCTACCGGAGCCCCGTCTTCGAAGTCGGCACAATTGTGGGCGTCATCTCGCAGTCGGGCGAGACGGCGGATACTCTTGCGGCTCTTCGCTTGGCGAACGAAAAAGGACTGACGACCTTTTCAGTGTGCAACGTTCCCGGCTCAACGATCATGCGCGAATCAAATTTCCAGTATTCCACGAAGGCAGGTCCCGAGATCGGCGTTGCGTCTACCAAGGCGTTTACTGCTCAGCTCACGGTTCTTACGGCGCTTGCGTATGATGTCGCTTACCTCCGCGGCATGAGCCCCAGCTCGCACGATGCCAACGAAGGCTATCGTTCGCTTGCTCGATTGCCCCAAGACATCGAATCGGTTCTTGCGCACTCCGAAGAGTTCAAGGCCGTAGGTGCGTCACTCGAAAACAAGAAAACGATTCTCTTTATAGGGCGTGGTACCATGTATCCCATAGCACTCGAGGGTGCCCTCAAGCTCAAAGAGATCACCTATCGTCATGCCGAAGGCTATGCCGCAGGCGAGCTGAAACACGGGCCGATCGCGCTCGTCGACAAAGATCTTGCGGCGATCGTAATGGCTCCGCCCGACGAAATGCGTGCAAAAACCCTTTCGAACCTCGAAGAAATTCGTTCGCGTGGGGCCTACATCGTGGGCATCGGTGAAGAAAAAGACACCGAGTTCAAAAAACTCTGCAACACGTATATCGGTCTTCCGAAGACGACTTGGACCAACGCGCCGATTCTTTACGTGATTCCGACTCAGCTGATTTCTTATGGACTCGCAATCAAGCTGGGATGCAATATCGACAAACCACGCAACTTGGCAAAGTCTGTCACCGTCGAATAAAAAATCCTGATCGTTAGGCGGCCTGAAATTCTTTCGTTCGAGGTGTGGGAACGAATTCTCTGATCTTGAAGAGATCGCTGAACGCTTTGATTAGATTTTCTGATTCCGTCGGAATCATCGCAAATTCGACCCCTATTCCGATACGACCATTGGGCAGTCGTCTCATCCAGCTCACGTAACCTTTCCCTCTGAACGAATAATCGGGGAATATCGTCAACCTCAAATCGAAGCTGAGAAGCATGCCCTCCGTCGGCTTGAAGGTGCTGCTTTCGTTGAACTCGTAGTAGAATCCGCCACGCGCGACTTCGTGAAGACTGAGGGAAAGTTCCTGAGAGTTGCGCGCGGGTGAATTGAGTTGGCCGCTCATGCCGCCAAAGCGATTGGAATGACGAAGTTGTTTGCCATCGTAGAGGCGCTTGCCCGAAACCTGCGCGACTCGTTCGATGATGTCGCAGATCTCGTTGAAATCGAGCGCTCGTCTCAAGAGATGAGCGCAGCCTACCGCGTGACAATCTTGGACTGTGATTTCATTGTTGTCAGAAGAGAAAATGATTTCGGGTAGACCTGGATAATCACGGCGAAGCTCAGCGCAAATGGTGAGAAGTTCTTCCGAACTACTGAGACAGTCGTTCAGGATGACGACATGGCAAGGTCGTTCTTGGAGCGATCGCAGGATTTGGTCTGCGCGATCCACGAAAACGGCATCAATCCCATGATCGAGTAAACGATCCGTAATGAGAGCCGCCCTCTCCGGACTGGTTTCAAAGACCATAACTCTGGCTAGACTTGTATTCGAACGTACATCCTGCATTTACCTAGTTTGAAGCAGTTTTTAAATGTCGCGTGTTAAAGTTGCTTTAAAGTCTACAAGTCCTTGATAGAATAGGCCTATGGAAGAGCGTCGTTTCTACAGAATGGGCCATTCCGCTTTAAGGGTTTCTAACCTCCAAGAAAGCCTGCGCTTTTATCGCGACGTCTTGGGCTGTAAGGAACTGTGGGTTGGCGACGACGATTGGGCCCAGCTTGCTCTCGGTCCCGACGATCTCAGCCTTGTGCAGGAGGGAGCTTCCGAGCATCCCGCCCATCTTGGCTTTCAGGTGAAAGAGCGCGCACACCTCGACGAGATCTACGCCAAGCTTTGTAAAGAAGGCGTTAAGACTGGGCCCATCAAAACTCACCGCGACGGTACGGCCTCTTTCTATTTCTGGGACCCGAGTGGGAATGCTCTAGAGGCTCTCTGGGATCCGTGTACTCACAAGGTCACGCCATGATCCGCGTGCTTGTGGTCGAAGATCAAGAACTCGTGCGTGCGAGCCTGGTGAAAGCGCTTTCTGCGTGCGAAGTCTTTCAAATCGAATCTCTCGCGCTTTTTCCTGCTCAACTCCAACTCAAAGACGATCCCTTGGATCTCGTGCTCTTGGATCTAAAAAGTGTCCACGATCCCGACGCTTCTCAAACTCTCTCGAAGCTCGCTGCTTTTCGAAGGCAGTATCCGAGCGCGGAGGTGTGGGTGCAGTCCGGCAGTGACGACATCCGCCTGATGCGCGAATGCATTCGCAGTGGCGCTCACCGGTTTATTCTGAAGGAGCATTTGCTTGCGGAGATTCCTCTTCTTCTCGAAAGTCTGGGCGAGCGCGCGGATCGACGTGCGCGCATCGAAAAAATGATTCGTGGAGAAAGCCCGACGACGCGCAGGCTTCGAGAAGAACTCTTGTGGCTGGGCAGTGCGGATACGGACGTTCTTCTCGAAGGCGAAAGCGGAACGGGCAAAGAACTTTGTGCCGCGGCTTTGAGCGATAAGCTGGTCGCTGTAAACGTCGCAGCTCTGCCTGCGGAACTCTTCGAGTCAGAACTCTTTGGATTCGAAAAGGGCGCTTTCAGCGGCGCTCACGCTTCAAAAGAGGGTTTCTTCGAAGCCGCTGCAGGACGCACGCTTTTTCTTGATGAGATTCAGTCCCTCAAACCCGAGCTACAAACCAAGCTTCTCAGAGTGCTCGAGACCCGCAAGTTCCGTCGCCTCGGCTCGACACGTGAAATTGCCTTCACCGGTCGACTCATCTGCGCGGCCAACGTCGTGCTCGCCGAGAGAGTCGCAGGCGGTGAGTTTCGTGAAGATCTCTATCATCGTATCGCGCCCGTCACGCTTCGGGTGCCGCCACTGCGTCTTCGCGCGGACGATGTCGAACGGCTCGCTGATGACTTTCTTCTCGAATTCGATCCCCGTCGCACGCGGCGTTGGGACAAGGACGCTCTGGATTTCATGAAAACCTACGAATGGCCGGGCAATGTGCGCGAGCTTCGCGGCCTTGTGCGTTCTCTCTGCGCCCGCGTTCCTTATCCGGTGCTGGGGCTCGAAGAAGTCAAAGCCCATCTTTCTCGATGGGAGAACGCGGGAGCGCCCGAAACGAGTTCTGGAGATGCTGAGTTTAAGGTGAATTGGCAGGAAGGATTGGATGCCAACATCAATCGTCTTGAGGGGTGGATGCTTCGCAAGACATTGGAGAAGCACTCGGGGTCCGAAGCTCGGGAGCAGCTTCAAATCAAGCGCTCCCGTTTCTACGAAAAGCTAAAAGCTCACGGTCTGTTCAGGGAAACAGAAGATTAAGAACCTTCGTGATGTCTTCCTGCGTGAGGCCGACGGACACGGTTCCATTATTGATGAGATTGTCGCGGCTCTCGAAGCGGTCATCGATTTCGAAGCCCTCAACACCATTTTTGCGAAGATGTGCCACAAGGCTCGAGTCGGCCAGAACGCTCGCAAGGGCTTGGGCGCCTTCTGCAAACATTTTGCGATCCATGAAGTAGGAAGGCTTCACGTTGAAACGTTTTTCGGTGCCGATATCGAGCACCGTTTCAAGAGTTTCGAGGCCCATGCGGAGTTCAGAGCCGTAACGAGCCGAGCGACCTACGATGAGTGTTGCGGACTTGTTGTCGTTATCCCTGAAGAATCCGTTTTGGCCGAAGATTTCGAGTCTGTCGACGATCGTGAAGCTTCGGAAGGATTTCACAGATGAGAGGATATCGGCGCGCGCCGTGAGAACGGCGTCAAAGTTCGTGAGGAGTTCGAGTCGAGTGCGATTAGAATTGGGGGCATGAGTGATGACGTCGGTTTCGAATTCGATCGTGAGACGCGAGTTTTCTTCTTTGAGACCTCGGATAAGGTCCGAGAGGTCTTTTTGGATCTGAGCTTCGGTGGCGAGATTCGAAGCGATGATCGCGGAAGCATCATAGTGCGACGGGTAAGGCAGGGTGTGGCCGCGAAGCGCCGTAATGCTCGCCGCGAGTTCCGCATTCATGTTGGAGTTGTAGGACGTGTCTTCGAAGACGATACGGCGAACGGTGGCGTCTTTGCCGAAAAAAGACCCGAGACCTTGGTCGAAGATCAGAGAATGGATTTCTTCGATCGCGCGAATGCGAACGAGTTCAGGAATTCGTGAGCCAAGTTCGAGTCTTACTCGAGCTGCGATGGCGGCTTCTTTTTCTTTGTAGGCAGGGAGGGCCTGGGCCGTGGTGCCCAAAACGAGTGTGAGGGCCAAGAGGGAGCGGGAAACGAAAGAGTGCATGAAAAATCCTCCAGGCATCGGTTTAGGGTGCGAGGAGGATCGATGCAAACACTGAGAGCTAAAAGGAGATCTCTTAACGGTCGAATGACGCCATGCCACCTTCAGGCACTTTGCCCGAATTGATGGCTTCTTTAAGGACCTGAGAGACTTTGAAGGTCATCACGCGACGGGCAGAGATTTCCATAGCATCGCCTGTTTGTGGGTTGCGGCCCATACGTGAACGCTTGTCGCGGAGAACGAAGTTTCCGAAACCGGAAATTTTCACGTCTTCGCCAAGGCTCAGCGAGGATTTGATCGATTCAAAGACGGTTTCAACAAGATCTGCGGCTTCAAGTTTGGAATAGCCGCAGGTTTGCGCCACTCTTTCCACAATATCGAATTTTGTAAGCGTCATTTCATCCCCCAAGAAGAACTACCCGCAGCGCGGGTCGCCTAATATTCGATGCTAACTTAAGTTTTTGTATTTTCTAGTACCCCCAAAGTGAATTGGGGCACTTAGTGCACTGAGTTAAATGGTGGAATTTTGGCGCCAAGGGAAGGCAATCACTTGAGAAAGCTCTGTAGAACCCACCAAACACTGCAAAAGTCGGTCGAGTCCAACCGCAATTCCGCCTGCCTCAGAAAGGTGGCCAAGGGCCCTTAGAAATTCCTCGTCGAGATCGGGTGTTTCTCCATAAATCTCTTCGCGGAGCTTGCGATCGGCTTCACAGCGTCGACGTTGCTCTAAGGGATCGGTCAGTTCTCCAAAGGCATTTCCGAGTTCGATCCCTCTAAAGTAGAACTCGAAGCGCTCAGAGAGCTGAGGACGGTCTCGGCGTCGACGCGCGAGCGCGGCCATCTCAAGGGGGTAGTCCCAAAGGAAGACCAGGCCGAGATCCTTGAAGCGGGGTTCGATTACGCTCAGGATGATCCAGTTGAAGGCGTCTTCGAAAGAAAGGGCATCGGGCATGTCTTTGAATCCGGCCTCTCGTGCGCGTCGGGCCAAACTCGCCTGATCGCCATTCCTGAGGATGAGTTCGAGCGAGAGACCACAGAATTCTTCGAAAGCTTCGCAAACCTTGAAATGGTGAACGGTCTTCCAGGCCTGGGCTTCGTGCGAAAACGTATCGGCAAGAGTCGCGCAAAGTTGCTCCACGTCGTTGGCAATATCTTTGTAGGAACCTGGATGGCGGTACCATTCGAGCATGCTGAACTCGGGCTGGTGGCGCTGGCTAAGTTCGCCGTTGCGAAACGAGCGCGTGATTTCGAAGATCTTCGGCAGGCCTGACGCTAGTGCTTTCTTGAGATGATATTCGGGCGAAGTCGGTAAATAGACCGTTTGGCTCGGGCCTTCGCCCATCGAGGGCACAAACTCCGTCTTGAAGTACTCGAGATGAGGCTCGAGTCCGGGATTAAGCACGAGAAGAGGCGTTTCGACTTCGACGAAGCCCTGCGTGTTTACAAAGAAGTCGCGGGTGCGTTTAATGAACTCATGCCTCAACAGGAGAAGTTCTTTCGTAGGGATACCCGCGGTCATGGACTTCAATCTAGGGCGTGGGTGCGTATCTGGCAAACGGTAGGCTTGCTCGCTGTCATGGGTGTCGCCCCTTCTTGGGGCATCTCTCGGTATTTATGCGGCGAGATTGCGCGACCCGACTTTTTGAAAAGTTTTGATCTCAAGAAAACAGGACTCGAGCTTTTCAACGCTCTCCTGGAGGACCAGACGGCGGCGACTTCGCAAAAAGATGCGTGCTTTGCGCGACGCAAACAAATCTTGGAGCAGATTTATCGAGGCTTCTCGATGGAGCTTCTCAAGAAGTCCGAAGTGCAGATTTCGATCGGTCGAATGCAGCTTTTGCACGGAGCCGAGGATCTTGGGGCTGAGAATTTCAGATTAGCAATGAAGTTTGAGCCCAAGAACGCGGAAGCGATTTATTATTCCGCCCGGCGAGCGGCTCAGAAGGGCAAGCGTGAAAGAGAGCGTGCTCTTCTTGAAAGTCTCGTCTTCTCCGACTTCAGAAAACGTCCCGTTCAACGCGAACTCTTCGATGAAGCGTTCGAGCGTCTGAGCTTCCTTGTCACGGCTTCCGAATCGCAGGCTCTCGTGGAAGGTGCTTGGAGGGAACTCGACAAGACGTCGCTTCGACGCGCAAAGCGGGGACTCGAAATCGCCGACCACTTCAAGGACGCCGCCAAGATGGACAAACTCTTCGTTGAGGCGTTTGCTTCGAGCAAGGTGCCTGACTCGGCCCCGAGCTGGGCGCATTTTCTTAAGGCACGCTATTTCCTTCACAAGGAAGATCTCGCGAGCGCGATGTCGAGCTTCGACGAATACACTCGGCGTAAGAAAAAATTCCCACTCGAAGATTATCGTGAGATGGAGCCTTGGCTAGAGCTGGCCGCAGCCAACGGCAGTTTCAAGTACTTACGAAACTGGAGCGAGCTGGCGCTGAGACAAGCATGGGCAAAATCGCTGGTTTCTTCTCGGCGGACTGCGCTGGGGCGTTACTATGTTGAAGCCCTGCGAGGAGGGGCGATAAACTCCAAGGCTCCAATCCGAGATCTCGAACTCGCTCAGAAAATTCTTCCCCGCACGCCTGAGATCCTGCTCTTGAGCGCGGAGATTCTTCTTTCCGCTCGTCCGCCTTTTAAACCGGAAGCGCCCTATCAGAAGCGAAAGACTGCGTATGAAAAAGCGCGCCACTCACTACGCTATCTACAAACGCAAGACTCGGTCGCAATGGATGCTTCTTTCTGGGAGATTTGGATGGATTCGGAACTTGGCCGCCTCCAACAAGTCAAAGGCCGCACGGATATCCTGTTGGTGGAACTTCAGGAAGGCAAAGCGTTCCGCGTCGACTCGACTCTCGAGGTGTTCTGGGTGATCTGTCGCGGTCTCTACACGCGTTCGCGTGCTCTGAAAGATTACAGCGCCAAGCTGAAATTGCTCGCTGCAAGTCCACGGGCCCAAGAAAGCGTTCGTCAGTCAGCCGAAAGAGAGATACAAAAGCTTCCGAAATGACCGATTCCAAACCCCGATACGGTGTTGCGCTTATTCAGTGTCCCCAGCGCAATTCCGTGAAAATTTCCGACGAACTTTGGAGCTGGCCCGGATGTCAGGGCATCGAAGAGCTTCCGGATGCTGATGCGGGATTCTATGTTCCGAGCGAAGATTTCGAAATTCTCGAGTTTGGTTCCGAAGCGGCCGAGCGTTGCGCTGAGTGGCTCGATAGTGGCGCGTTTCAGAAGAAGCATTTTCATGTTTTTCTCAAAGTTTATTACGAATTACCGCTCGCAAAGGGTGCGGTGTTCCCTCTCGACTACAAGTTGTACTTCGCCCAATTTCAGAAGAAGCTTCCCTATGCGTGTGAACTTCTTTCGTGGTCCGAGCTGCCCGACACCGACTACATGGAGAACTACAAAAAGAGCGTGAAGGGTATGCTCATCGGAGAAAATCTTTGGGTGGGGCCTCCTTGGGATAAGGCTCCCGAAGGTCGGCGCGCTTTTATCGTCGAGCCCGGAATGGCATTCGGAACGGGTGATCATCCCACGACACAGATGTGTCTTGAACTCATCGAGGAACTTGCGCGTAATCTGGACTTCGATCCGAAACTTATCTACGACATCGGCACGGGAAGCGGTATTCTTTCGGTGGCCGCTCGAAGTTTTTTCCCAAGAGCGGAAATCGTCATGACGGATCTCGATCCTCTCTGCGAAGCCGAAGTGAAGAAGACCTTCGCGCTCAATGAACTTTCTCTCGAAGGATGTCGTCTTGTCTGCGGCCCCAAAGCGGATCTCAAGAGAAGCCAAAACACATGGCCCAAGGGCGATCTCCTTCTCTCGAATATTTACGCCGAAGTTCTCGCGTCGCTCCTCGCTGAACTTGGAACTCTTGTGAGCTCCAAAGCTCCGTGGGTGGTGAGCGGCCTTCTTGAGGGTCCGGCCACTGAAGAATTCGAAAAGCGCGCAACCCAGTCGCTCTTC
>Ga0247843_1009032_pt1 | contig 11281 bp, 7 predicted proteins | sample LaCruzMarch2017__FD_192420 | JGI IMG/M metagenome (GOLD analysis project Ga0247843, IMG submission 192420) | Freshwater microbial communities from meromictic Lake La Cruz, Castile-La Mancha, Spain - LaCruzMarch2017_8m | ecosystem: Environmental > Aquatic > Freshwater > Lake | place: Spain...
AGGGGCTTGCTCAGAAATTGGCAGCAGAAGCGCCTGGAAATCAATCGCCATACACAAACCTCAAAACGTACAAGTGATGGCTGCAAAAGGTAGCACAGGTTGAATGACTTTTATGCCAGTCTGACAAAATCGAGTTCAGAGATTTCACCACCAGGAAGCGCACCAAACGCGATCACCTCGGGCTCATTCTCTAAGCGGATAAAGTAGCTTTGATCTGCTGCGATCTGATTTTGCAAGCCCCAGGCGTTAAACGCAAGACCATCAGTCTCAAATTTCAAGCCGCGCAACTCATATTCATTCACAGATCTCTCGGGCAAGCGCCCGCTCGCGCCAACGGCATGAAAGGTAATGTCCGCAGCTGGCCCCGAAACGCCCGCGATAAACCCTTGCAACGGTTCAGTCGTGTTGGGTCGAACCTCTAGCCAAACGCCCAAGCGTTCTTCGGCGTAAAGCGTCAGTCGAGCAGGTAAAGACGATTTTGCGGGAGCATGAGCACGCGCAACCGCACGAGCAACCCATTTGTCAGTAGGCCCCACCACCAACCAGTCGGCTAACACAGCCTGGCCAAGTGCTTGGACAGGGGCAGCAGCAGGTGGCTCGCCTTGCAACAAAATCACACCGTCAACCTGGCGGTTTAACAAGGTTTGTAGCGACAATCTAAACAGTGCTAAGGCGCGCCGATTTTCAGGCTGCGCATACACGGCGTGTGTCATCACTAACAAAATGACTGCCGCCTCTGCCTGCGCGGCCTCTTTGGCAGACGCCAACCAAGCCTGCTTTTCTTTTTCAGGCCAATGCTGCCCTTTCACATTGAGCCCGTACTGCCGTGCCGCACCCGCCACGAGTTGGGCAGCAGGATCCACTGCTTCACCCCAGGCGATCAACCACGCGCATTTCTCCGCCATCTCGCCTCCTTAAGAGAATGTCGCAACAAAGTTACCGGCGGCGTCCACATCCAGTGTGGCACGTTCTGGATTTGTGTTTTTAGCCATACTTTCAAGCAAACTATTTGAAAGCAGAGGCAACACCGTACCTTTTAAGATGAAATCAATGTTTCGGGCCCCGGTTTCAACTTCGGTGCACCGCGCGGTAATGGCCTCACGCGCAGGAGTTGTGATCTCAAGCGCAATTTTATTGTTTGTCAGCATGCGCTGAATGACCTTCTTCAACTTGAGGTCAACAATGCCGCGCAAGGCATCTTTGGGTAACGTGTAAAACGGGATAGTCGTCATGCGCGCCAGCAAGGCTGGCTTGAAATGATTCGACAAGATTGGCCTGACGGCTGCCATCACGACTGCCGGGTCAGGACGCTCGTCACCCGAACACAATTCAGTAATGACATCTAGCGCGAGGTTTGAGGTTAAAAACACCACTGTATTTCTAAAGTTGATTTCACGACCTTCACCGTCAGACAGGATGCCTTTATCAAACACTTGGTAGAACAAGTTCACGACATCAAGATGCGCTTTTTCAACCTCATCCAACAGCACGACGGTATAAGGTCGTTGACGCACGGCTTCGGTTAACACACCGCCCTCGCCATAACCCACGTAGCCTGGAGGTGAGCCCACTAAACGGCTCACGGTATGTTTTTCTTGAAACTCGCTCATATTGATCGTGACAATCGACTGCTCACCGCCAAACATCATGTCGGCGACAGACAGCGCAGTTTCAGTTTTACCGGTTCCTGAGGGGCCTGCTAACAAAAAGACGCCCATAGGTTGGTCGGGATCACGCAAACCCGAACTGGCCGACTTCAACACTTCTGCAATTGCAGCGATCGCATGCCCTTGCCCCTTAATTCGGGCTTCGAGCGACTGCTCAAGTGCGAGTGCATTGGCAGCGTGATCACGCATCATCTTGCCTAGAGGCACGCCAGTACGGTCTGATACCACTTTGGCCACGGTATCTGGCGCCACCTCAATAAATACGAGTTTTTCCTTTGTCTGCAAGTCTGCGAGTACGGCTTCAGCACGTACGATATCCTGCACAACATGCTCGAGTGTTCTAGCGCTGTCGGTATGGACAACGGCCTCGCCGGCTGAATCTGAACTATCAGCGGCGGGGGTCACAGAGGTGGTTTGCGTCAGATCTTTTTTCAACTGTGCTCGCTCTTGGCGAAGACGCACAACGGAACGTGCTGCTTCTAGCTCTTGCTCGAAGCGCGCTCGCAATCCGTTTAAAACTTCGTTCACGTTTTGCTGCTCTGTTGCAATGGTAGCCAGACGGTCAGCATCCACACTCACACCATTATCGAGGTCACGCAATAAACCAAGCTTTTCGCGCTCAAGCATTTGCAATTTGCGCTCTCGGTCTTCAATAAAATCGGGTTTGGACGATAAGTTGACCTTGATGCGGGCGCAAGCAGTATCAAATAAATCAATAGCTTTATCGGGTAACTGACGTCCAGTAATGTAGCGATGAGAGAGCTCTGCAGCGGCTTGCAGCGCATCGTCACGCACAATCACCTGATGGACTTCCTCATAACGAGATTTGAGTCCGCGTAAAATCTGCACAGTCATCTCGACTGAAGGCTCGTCAAGTTTGACGAGTTCAAAGCGACGTGCCAAGGCAGGATCTTTCTCAAAATACTTTTTATATTCACTCCAGGTGGTTGCTGCGATCGTGCGCAACTCACCTCGTGCGAGTGCAGGCTTGAGCAAATTCGCTGCGTCGTTTGTTCCGGCGCTCCCCCCCGCCCCAATTAACGTGTGGGCCTCGTCAATAAAGAGCAAGATTGGTTTGGTTGAAGCCTTGATCTCGTTGATCACTCCCCGTAAGCGATTTTCAAATTCGCCCTTCACGCCAGCGCCCGCCTCAAGCGCCCCCATGTCCAGACCTAGAATCGTGACGTCTTTAAGAATGTCGGGAACGTCACCCTCAATCACCCGAACGGCTAAACCTTCGATCACAGCGGTTTTACCAACGCCCGGATCACCCACACAAATGGGATTGTTTTTACGACGACGCGCCAAAATATCAACCATTTGGCGAATTTCAGCGTCGCGACCAAAAACAGGATCAATTTTCCCGGCACGCGCTTTAGCGGTAAAGTCTTCACAGAACTTTTGTAATGCACCGCCGGTTTTTTCACCACCACCACTCGCTGCGCCACCTGCGCCGACCTCGTTACTCATTGAGCCCGATTCACCGGCCTCGCGCGAGGTCGCGGCAACCTGCCCGAGCAACCCCATCACTTTTTGCTTATTGAGGCCGTCTAGCAATTTTGCATATGAGTCTGTTCCATAAAACGACAGACGCGAAACGAACGCGGCAAACAGCGCCCCCGAGCGAATACGGTTTTCAAACAATTCAACCGAGGCGATCAGCCAGCCATCTGCAAACAGCTCTGGCAAAAGCGGTGAAAACTGTGGTTTGCCACCATTGCCCGTTTTAAACGCTTCGATTGTCTGATCTAAGGCGCGCATCACGCGGCCTGGATCGATGCCAGCTTGCTTGAGGATCAGTTGTACATCGCCCTGCGGATCTTCAAGCAAGCGAGCCAACAGATGTTCGACAGTAATTTCGTAATGCGTGCGACTTAAACAGGTACCAGCCGCATTTTCGAGCGCACCACGGCAACTCGTATTCAATCTGCTGACTAACGGCGCGAAATCTACTACTTGCATCACTGTCTCCTGGGTTGTGGGTCGATCACCGGTTCAAGATCGTAAGTTCATCTGCTGTGGTATCTTGCCGGCTTAGTTCTTTCACTATCCTCAACGGCCGAGCATCGGTTCAAGACTGACTTGCCCCGCTGCGTTAATACGAAGAAACATCGAAAACTCTTTCACCAAAGTTCCTGGCGTCGTGCCGAGGTCGAGTTGACCCGTCAAAATAAACTTTAAAGTAATGACTTCACGCTCTTCAACAACTTGTTGAATCGTTGGTCGCAACAAGCGCTTTTCATATAAATCGATCTGCAACAGAATGTCACGCTGAATCTCGCTCACATAACCTACAGCAAATGAACCTGCGATGTTAGACATATCAGGCAGGCCATACTCTGTATCAATGGGCACAGAACCGCGACGAACATTTAGCAGGTGGGAAAGATAGCGTTGAATAGAAAGTTTGATAATGTCTTCAGGAGGGCGCCGATCATTGCGATTGGGCTGCTCCTGTCGACTTAATCTTTCAAGCAATCTTTCCTTTACCACCTAAGCCCCTGAACGACTCAAACCCGAACTTAGGCCTTTGGTGAAGCCCACGAATCTTCGGCTTCGATTCCGTCTGGAGTCCAAGTATCAATGATCGTCTCGTACGTGAAGGCGATATCTTCCATGTGACCCATCGTTTTTTGATTCAGGTCCAAGCAATTTGGTACCCAAGTACGGGCGCTGGTAATGATCGCGTTTTTAAGCTCTGTCGTGTAGTAAAGCTCTTCTTTACCGGCTGGTGAAATACGGTAATACGAGAGCTTGACTGAGCTCAACTGCTCTCCAGACGTCAACGCCTGAAAGAGTTTTGGTGAAGCCATATCGATTTCTTTCGTTAAAACCAAAGCACCGTGCACACGTTTGCCTGTCGGCAAGCCTGTTTGTGGTGACTTAGGGATTTCGATGAGGTGCTCAACAGCTTGAATGAGCATGGTTTTCTCGTGACCCTTGATAGTGCAGCTACCGTCGATAGCGCCTTGGGTATTGCCGGTGACAGTCAGAAACATTGGGGTTGGCATTGACGACTCCTGAATAAGTGAACGGTTTGTGATAAACGATCGAATGCAAGGGGCTGTATGAAAGCCCCCTGTTTACTGCGACTACTCTGCTGTGATTGCGCCTTTAGTTCTTGTCGAGTTTGCCAACAAGTGAGAGGGTGAAAGACGCGCCCATGTACTTAAAATGAGGACGTACACGCATCGAAACCCGATACCAACCAGGGTCGCCCTCTACATCATTGACCTCAATAACCGCTGAACGCAAGGGCCGGCGACTACGCACTTCTGGACCTGGAGCATCCATATCCGCAACGTACTGACGAATCCAGTTGTTCAATTCGGTTTCAAGGTCTCCACGTTCTTTCCAAGTACCAATATTTTCGCGTTGCAGCACTTTAATGTAGTGAGCCAAGCGATTGACCACAAAAACATAAGGTAATTGCGTTCCTAGCTTGTAGTTTGTTTCAGCCTCTTTGCCCTCTTTAGAATTACCAAAGAACTTTGGCTTTTGGGCAGAGTTAGCAGAGAAAAACGCCGCGTTATCACTGTTCTTGCGCATCGCTAACGCGATGAAACCTTGCTCGGCAAGTTCAAACTCTCGACGCTCTGATATCAACACTTCGGTCGGAATCTTTGTTTGAATCTCGCCCATGGCCTCGTAGTTGTAAATCGGCAGATCTTCGACGGCGCCACCACCTTGTGGCCCAATGATGTTGGCGGCCCAACGGTATTGAGCAAAACTTGCCGTCAATCTTGAGGCAAAGGCAAACGAAGCGTTGCCCCACATAAAGCTTGAGTTGCCGCCAGACACATCTTCGTTATAAGAAAACTTTTTAGCTGGAACCGTATCGTTACCGTAAGGCGTGCGCAACAAGAAATGCGGCATCACTAACGCAACGTTTCGGGCGTCATCGCTTTCGCGAAAGCCTCTCCATTTTGTGTAGGTCGGGCTATCGAAGATCGAGGCTAAATCTTTAAGGTCAGGCAACTTCGCGTAGTCTTCAAGACCGAAGAATGAAGCACTGACGCCGCCAACAAAAGGCGCATGCGCCATCGCTGCGACACTTGATACGTACTGCAGCAACGCCACGTCTTGAGTGCCTGGGCCAAACTCATAGTTTGAAACAATCGCGCCAAACGGTTGGCCGCCAAACTGACCAAATTCAGCTGTGTAGACGTTTTTGTACAGGCCTGACTTGGTAATTTCAGGTGAGTCTTGAAAGTCGCTCAGCAAATCTTCTTTCGAGACGTTCATCATCTGAATTTTGATGTTCTCGCGGAAATTCGTGCGGTCAACCAAGAACTTAAGTGAACGCCAGGCAGATTCAAGCTTCTGAAACGCCGTATTGTGCAAAATTTGATCGACTTGTCGGCTCAATTTCTTGTCAAGCTCGGCGATCAGTTCGTCGGCCAACGCCGCCGTGATACGGTCGGTTGAGCGCTCTGGGTCGAGCAGGGTACCGATAAACGATTGAATGCCCTGTTTGGTGATCGAGTACGAATCGTCCCCGGGGCGAATTTTACTCGTCTCTAATAGCTGGTCGATCAGGGAGCCTGACTCGGAGGCCGCGTTTGCCGCCCCTTGGGCTTTTGCTTGTTCTTCGCTCATTAAAATTCTCTCTTTCTGTCTATGTTCAATGAATTACTTTTTGTCCAAACCAAGTTCAGTTAACAACTTGGCGCGACTGCCCTCATCGGACACGAGAGACTGCAGTTTTTTACGAAAATCCGGGATATTACCCAAGGGGCCTTTGAGCGCCTTCAGCGCCTCACGCAACTCAAGAATACTTTTGAGCTCGGGTACTTTCTCAACGATGGCATCGGGCTCAAAATCAGCCAGTGACTCAAACTTCAGGCTCACCGCCAGATTGTCATCTGAATCTTCTTTTTCAAGGCGATTGGGCACGCTCAAGTCAAGTGCAAGTTTTTGCGCCTTCAACACCTCGGTAAAGTTATCTTTATCAATATTGATCGGGGCGCGGTCTTCGACAGGGCGATCATCTTCTCGTTGGGTGTAGTCACCTACCACCAACAACTTCAAAGGCAACTCGACTTCGGCCTGCGCATCGCCCGTTGCGGGCTTGTACGTAATGTTAATTCTCTCTTTTGGTGCAACTGAACCTGCAGAAGCCATAATCTTTCTCCTTGGACCTGAAAGCGCTCATCACTTCGAGCAACAAACGTCATCAACTTATGTTGTCATCAACTTATGTTTAGATCAACGGTAACGTACAGTAACGAAAACATTTGTAAAAAAAGAAAATAATCCTCTCAAATACTGGCGATTTGTTTCATGCAAGCGGACAGTCTGATTACTTCGTTGGGATTTTTAGGGTTTCCCCGATCTTGATAAGATCGCTCGTTAACCCATTTATTCGCATCAATGCTTTCACATCCACCTGGTACTTCAGCGCCAACTTAGAGAGCGTATCGCCCCCTTCGACAACATGGCTGCGCCTCGCAACAGCTTGTGGGGAGGCAATGCGACTCGCGGCTTCGGGCTGCTCTGCTGGGGGCGTAACGACTGGCTCTGTTGCGGGGCGCGCACTCTCGGAGTTGGCTGGTGCTGAACCATCGACGAGTGACGCGACGCGTTGCTCAATGAGCCGTGGCAGATCCATCTCGACCGAGCCAGGCCGTCCACCCAGCCAACACTGGCCCACCCGCTCAGGGATATTCAACTGTCTGCGCGCCGCAGCGCCCGCCGTCACAGTCGGCATCGACACTTCAGCCAAATGGCTGTAATCGGTCGCTAGCTTTAACAGTGCCTCTTGTCCCACAAAGTCGTAACGCACGTTGATTGAACGCACCTCCTGAGCCTCAAGCCTCTCTTGCAGGGCCGGAAAGTCTTCAGGTGTAAAAATACGCTCGCCATCTTGAAACTCTTCGATGAAGCGGGCCAAACCCAAAGCACCGGGATAGCGACGGGTCAAGGACAGATTTTCAATTTTGATCTGTAAGGAAACATCGCCGCACAAATCGGGCGACCAGGTCACCGTATCGTTCGCCTGCAAGTTAAAGTTATTCAACACAATTTCTTCGTTGGCGCACTGGATTGACAAAATCGCCGCATAAGGCTTGACTTTGGCACTCGCATTAACACCAATTGGACGCGAGGTGATCGCCAACTTGACCGACTTACCTTTGGCACTTTCTGCTCGTTGATCTTTGACCAATTGCTGCACACGTGCGCCGATCGACCGATTCAAAAACGGTACAAAATCGCTTTGAAACGGAAACTCATATCTCACTAATTTATCGTACGTCTGAGCCTTGACCGGTACAAACTCTCCGCCTTTCTGTTGAATAAACGGTTTTGCGGGGCCATTAGCAAAGGCCCAGACTGACCCTTGTTGACCAAAAAGTTGCTCGCCGATCTCTTTGGCGCTCACCGATGTCTGCGTCCGCCAGATTACGTTTTTTTCCCAGTCCCTTTGCAAGCCGCAAGAAGCTTGCTCGGTCACATACCGTATCAGCAACTGCAACGGTCCGCCAACAATTGGCCACAACACGGCATCATCCGCGGCAACAAACCCCGAGCGTTTACGAAACTCGGCAAATGTCTCTTGCAGCGCTCGCAAACTTGAGGACTTGGTCGCAGGGTCGATCCCAAAGGCGAAAAAATCTGACGCCATTTGATAACTTTTGCCCTCGCCCTCGATAGCCTCGGCAGCAGCTAAATCAAAATCGTTAATAAATTTGCGATACGCATCAATGGTGCCAAGCGCCCGACTCATTTGATTGGGTACTGGCGCTACCGACCCGGTTTGAATAGAGTCCTGAAGGGCGCGCCCACCGATTGCATTAAAGACCCCTAGCACCGTGGTCGCCTGCGCGAGCGGCCCAGTACTCTGGGCATCACGTCTGAATACGCTAAAGTCTCGAGCAAATAACAACCAGCTCGGTAATTGCGCTTGAGGCACTGCCTCGAACTCACTGCTCAGGCGACTGATTAAGGCGTAGTAAGGACTGTTAACTTTATTCACTCGACGAACCATCTCACGCCAGATCGGTTCACTCACAAGCAGTTTGTCTCCCTCGGCGAAAGCAGAGGCAAAGGTATGCCAGACATTGATCCTTTCTGCCTGATACCACGACTCAAAAGATTTACGTTTCGCAACAAATTCAGGCGAATCCTTAAAAGCAAGCGAAAGCTCTTGTAAAAACTCTTGAATTCGCAACTCGCCCGCACGCGTGAAGGCAGGCCGAATTTTTACACCACTTGAACTCAGCGACCCTGGCAGCCAAAACTCGTTGAGCGTCACAGCGGGTATACCGCTTCGTGTATCCGCCCAAGAGAGTAACCATGGCATCTGCCCTGGGGCGAACACCGCTTTAGACAATGTCTCAAAATCCACCTGCGAACCACCAGCCAGCAAGCCGCCATCCGCCTCGGACCAGGCGAAATACGCGCTCACCATCCGATCATAGCCAGCCCTGACCTCTGGGGTCAGCACCGAATCAAGCGCCTGCAAGACATCCGAAGGCGCTCCAGGCATTTTCAGCAACTGGTCGTAGCTAGCTCCACGCAAACTTGCCTGGCTCTTGTTGTAATTACGCGTTGTGGCAAGGATTGCATCGGCATAGAGCGGCGAGTTTTGGTCGGCCAGTAGTTTGTTAAAGCGATCCCCGTAGGCACTCTGGCGGGACAGAAAAGTCTTGATCGCCGCAACATACGCTCCCTTAAGATCCCTTTCGAGTCCGTTGACTTCGGGGCTAAACGCCAGCCAGCGAGACTGCCAGTTGTTTTGTTGATCAAGAACAAGATCAACCACCTGACGCATCGCGGCCAAACGCTGCCGCGCCTGGGTGACGTCCTGTGAGCCATCTCCCAGATCTTTCGGAAAGGCACGCTCAATTTGTACCAACGTGTACTTTGTTGACACGTAAGACATCAAGACGAAACCAAACGCGGCTATCACAACGGCAAACCAGGCAACCAGCGCAAGGTTACGGGTCACTTGTCTCCAGCGGTGAACAATCTGGGTTGCCAAAAACATTCCACGATCTAGCGGCAGAACATTACCGAAAAAATCGTGTAAAAAAACTCCGGTTTCGCGTGGCGCACGAGCGGCCGTTGGTCGCAACAGGTCACGTAACATCCCCGGCACTGCAGCACCTGTGTTGCGGCCGCTACTGAAAAAAATGCCGCGCAATAGCGGTTGCTCTAGATATGGGCTATTACCAAAACTGGCGGATAAAAACTCGTGCAGTCCCGGGCGCAGACGTTCGATTTCTGTCGGAAACGTCAGCGTATCGGTCGAAAGTTCGACTCCCTTGACTGCCATGTCCAACCGTAACTGCTTCAAGCGCTCGGTCACCTGCGCAAAGGCCACAGCAACAAAATCAGCCTCGGCACCATTCCCTTGTCTGAGCTTTCCAACGTACCCCATCGCTTGCTCGAGCTCGGGCTCAGGCAATGTGTCGCACCAATGATTAAAGCCAGGAATCAAGTCACACTTCGTGACGAGCACATAGATTGGAAAACGTTTGTCAAACAGACGAATCAACTGATCGACGCGCTCGCGCAAAGTACGACCACGTTTGTCAAGCAAGTCACTATCGTTGCTTAACAGTCGGTCAGCATCAATCACAACAACCAAACCGTCAAGCCCGTCTTTGGGACGATACTTTGCCAAGAGACCGAGAATTTTTTCCCATTCGGCTTGGTCTGAGTCGAGCGAATCAGGCGAAACATAGCGACCCGCCGTATCAATCACGATCGCCTTGCTAAAAAACCACCACTCAAAGTTGGCCGTTTGGCTGATCGGATCAGATTGCGAGACATTTTTTACAACAGAGGTCAACCGTGAACGGGTAATGGCTGTCGTTTTACCCGAGCCCGCCTCACCAACCACCATGTACCAAGGCAGCACGTACAAAGGATTACCAAAGCGTTTCAAACTTGAGTTACGCAATAACTCGATCGCCTGCTTCCATTTGTCTGTCAGATCTAACAATGGCGCGACCGCCCCGGCGCCCTTGCGCGCAGCAAGTTCTGATTGGGCAAGCTTGACACGTGCCCGCGTTGAAATCCACAGCCGGCGTAACAGCTTGAACACCAGTACAGTCGCGATGACCGCAGCAAACATGACGACGGCAGCCCAAAGGGGCCACGCCAGAATTAACGTAATGCCCCAACACAGCAAGGCCAACACCACCAGCAAGAACAACTTAAAGAGAAAACCAAAGAGTGCTTTCATAGAAAAATTGAGCGCCGAAAAGTCCGAACAGAACTGGCGAGTTCTGCATCTAAAGTCAGGGTCAACAGAACTAGTAACACGACCGGAACCAACACCACCAAAATCGTAGTCGGCCGCAGCCATCGCGGCCAACGACTCGTGCGACTGAATTTACTTGCATCTGCGGTGCGGTACGCCATCGGAAACAGTGGTACCCCAGCACCCTCGGTAGACGCCCCAATTGCCTCGAGCACCATTCGATACTGATCTAGCCTCAACTGCGACAACTCGGCGCTGTCGGCTGCAGCGCCATATCGACCGACAAACCCCATACACAGGCACAACAGATAAATCTCTCGCACTGGCGCCTCGTCAGCTGTCAGTGCCTCAAGCCGCTCAAAGAACTCTTGCCCTGCCACTGAGGTTTTAAAGTAACGCCGTT
>Ga0247843_1009033_pt1 | contig 11280 bp, 9 predicted proteins | sample LaCruzMarch2017__FD_192420 | JGI IMG/M metagenome (GOLD analysis project Ga0247843, IMG submission 192420) | Freshwater microbial communities from meromictic Lake La Cruz, Castile-La Mancha, Spain - LaCruzMarch2017_8m | ecosystem: Environmental > Aquatic > Freshwater > Lake | place: Spain...
ATTTTTGGATATTTTCGATTTGTAACAAATTTCAACAAATGGATTCTTGTCTAATCTCAATCCTACTTTTGTTTCAAATTCAAATTTAAGATTTTCACTTTCGCTGATATTTTCGGCTATAAAATTTCTTGGATACTGGATTTTATTCCAAGAATAAAGTTGAAAAGTGTAAGTAATAAATAGAAAAATTCCTAAAAGATACGGCATACTGTTTCTTTCCAAAATTATTTTCAAAACCTTATAAGAAACAAGTAAAATAAAAGGCAATACAAAATGTAAAACACGCCCGTACCAAACAAAAACATGAGCAAAATAAACGAGAATGGAGAAAAACAAAATGCTAAAAATTGCTGGATAAAAAAGGTATAAATCTTCTTTCTTTTTTTCTTTTGTGATAATAAAGATCGAACATGAAAATAAAATTAGTAGCAAAATTCCTATTACATTTTCAACTTTAGTTAGATATAAAATCGGAAATAGAAATCCTTCATCGTAATTTCCTGTTTGAATTGTAGTTTGGTAATCAATTAAAAAAGATAAATAGCTGAAATCATTGACTTTTGCTAAAACTTCTATTCCAAAAAGAAACACAAAAAATGGAACAACAAAAGGAACAAGTTCAAATTTTCGATAGCGTTGTAAAACACTAAATCCAAAGAAAAACAATGCAGGAATACTTCCCCAATATGTTAATAAACCCAAAGCAGCAAAAATACCAGCTATCCAATGTTTGTTTTTATTTTCAGAAAGTGAAAAATAAATTGCACACAACCAAAACAGAAGAGAATGATCATAGGGTAAAATATGTCTACAATAAAGATTTGTATTTGCAAAAATAAGCCATGTTGCAACTAATAAATCAGCTGTAATATATGAATTAAAGAATTTCAAAACTATTTTCCTAAATACAATCGCTTGTAAAACAACAACTAAGCAATTAAAATAACCAATCCATTTTAAAAAGTGAATTGATAATTGACAAGGAGAATCTGGATAAAACCAAGAAATCAATTTATACTGAACTGAACGTAAGAATAATTCGGGTAATTGCGCTTGAACTTCATTTACAGCCTTAAACCAATATGCGCTTTTAAGTAAATTTTCATCGTTTTTCTGAATCCAAACGAACAGATATTCATCCAAGTCGTTCAAAAAACCTGCATTAAGTAATGTAAATCGACCAATTATAGCAATAACTATAATTAAACTAAAGCGGAGTTGATTTATCATGTTTTTTCACTAACTATAAATCCATCAGACTTATACCATTCCACCATCTCATTAACACCGTTTTTCCAATCCATTTCAGGTTTAAAACCTGTATATTTAAAAAGTTTAGATGAATCTCCATATGTTTTAAAAAGCTCATTTTTAGGTAATGGTGCACTTTTAAAAATCAACTCTTTATTAAGATTGAGAGCAATTTCAGTTGCAAAATCAAGAATTTTAATAGGATTTTGTGAACCAATATTAAAAATGGAATGCCATCCATTATCTTCAAACTGAATTTTATGTATGAGCAATTCTATGCTTTTTACAATATCCGACCAATGTGTAAAATCGCGTTCAACATTTCCATTTTCATACAAAATTATCGACTGATTTTGAAGAATTGCATTCATGAACTTATATGCAGCCATGTCCATTCTAGTCCAAGAACCATATACTGTAAAAAAACGAAGTCCAATCCCTATCATACCGTATTGACGGCAATAATTTTCAACTAATACTTCCATCATCTTTTTAGAAGTACCGTAAAAAGATAGTTGTTTTGACGTTGGTGAATCTTCCTTCATTTGTTCAACATCAGACTCATAAACAGAGGAACTACTAGCATAAATAAATTGCTTTACACCATTTAATCTGCATTTTTCAAGTAATTTCAATGTGTTTGCAATGTTATTCTCAAAATATAAGGATGGATTAATATTTGATGTGCTAATCCCAGTATTTGCTGCTAAATGTATAACTACGTCTGGCTTGGTAGGTAAATCATCCCAAAAATCACTTTGAATGGATGCCTTTATTATATTAGAATTGAGCTTTGAACGCATATTAACATCTTGTCTACCAGATGGTAAACAATCTATCCCAATAACAGAATATTCCTTTTTAAGATGCTCACATAAGTGAAATCCAATAAACCCTGCTGCACCTGTTACAAGAACTGTTTTTTTCATAAATTAGAATTCAACTGAATTTGAGCAACAATAATAAGTAATATTAATTAATTTTTTGAATTTCTTACAAATCCTCTATTTTACGCCACAAGAGCCAATTTTTATCAAAAAAATGATGATAGACATGTACAAAATATGGTTTAACAATTTCAGTTTTTGATAACTTGACTTTCCATCCATCTACCCATTGAACATCCGGATTATTATAGTCAGCTAATAAATTCCATTTTTTGTCTAGTGTTTGATGATTTTCTAAACCAAATTTCCAAACAGTTGCTATGAGCGTTCCTTGATCGCGAGTTTTCCATTTAGAATCTTTAAAAACCGCTAATGTCATCTCATGCCAAGAATTTAAAAAAGAATGGCTTTCATCGTTAAACAAAAAAACTCCTCCGTTCCAATGTTGCCATTTTTTATCTCGAACTTTAATTCCAAATTTTTCATTAATTAAGAGTTTTAAATGTTCACATTCTGTTCGCCAAATAGAACGTCCATCTTTTAATCTTGGAATTGGATTGAAAAATGACCATTTAAGTCCTAACTCCCGTGTTATTTTTCTCATATTTGGAGTTCGCATGAAAGCTTTTCCACTTTCAGTTCTCCAAATTTTTGTTTTCTTATTATAAATTAAATCAGTTGTTAACTTAAATTCTTTTATCGAAAAGATAAACTTTAAACCTATCTTAATAAATGAAACATAATTTGATTTTATTTGCCAATAGATTGCTTCTAATTCTTTTCTCTTTAATTTCACTTCTTCATCTTCACTTGTTCGAAATGAGTCTTCTTCATCTAACTTCTTGTTTAATAATAAGATATAATTTTTTATTTCTGCTTGACATCCACAATTAACTGCTGAAGGACTAAACAAGGGAAGTTTACAATGATCTGGAGCAAAACGAATTGGTGTAAGATACTCATCAAAAATTGCATCACAAGCTGAACTAACTGCAACAACATCAGAATCCAAATAACAATATAAGTTTCCTTTTGGTAGAAATTTATACAAACCTGTTTTTAAGTAAATACTTGCTTGGTGATTATCAAATTCTTGGGGTGTATTAACTTCCAAAATTGATTCATGAAATATTGGTTTTTCATTTCTACTTGAATCTGTCACAACCCAAATTTCAGATTTTGTAAACTTTTTTAATTTCTCCAATGAAAAATTCAAGGTGTCAATATGTTCACTTGCACCACAAACTGCAAAAACAAATATGCCTTTCATACGTGAGAATGAATTTTAAGAGTACTAGTATTTTTCCAATTACCCCACCAACATTCTAAGACAAACAATTTCCATAGCCTCCAATAGTCTTTTTCTAAAATTTTACGTTTCAAATATTCTAAATTTATTATTTCTTCTTTCACTAAAAACCCATTTAATAAAGCATTTTCATAAATCTGGATGTTCATATAAAACTTATCTGGACCGACAAATCCTTGTTTTTTTCGAGTTAAAATCGATTCAGGTAGATAAGGAGCTAGAATCGATTGGAGCAAAGGTTTTTGAACTCCTTTTTTCATATAACTATCTGATGATAAGGACATAAAATACTCCACCAATTGGGTGTCTAAAAAAGGAACACGTACTTCTAAAGAATTAGCCATCGAGGCACGATCAATTTTTTGCAGAACTAATTCAGACATAAACGTTTTGATATTCAGGTATTGAATTTGCTTAGTTGTATGTTCTCCATTTAACTCAAATTGATTAAAGTGAACAAATGGGTCATTTGGGATTTCATTTTTATAATCACCATTCAATGCTTGCTTTAATTCCTTGCAATCAAATAAACCCATACTCATGGCATAAATGTAATGCGTTTTGATGTCCGCAAAGTTTTTGGGGATGATATTTCTGAAGATTCTTTTGTATGATTTCTCAAAGTAAAACTGCTCCGGTTTGTCCCACCAATATCCGCCCATGATTTCATCCGCTCCTTCACCAGAAAGTACAGCCTTAACATGCTCCGAAGCCAATTTGCTTACTTCATAAGTAGGTAAAATACTGATGTCTGCTATTGGGTCATCGTAGTGGTACATCAATTTATTTACTAGATTCAAATTTATTTCGGTTGCAATCTTTGGGAAGAAAGGGATTTTTAATTTTTCACTAACAATTTTTGCATATTGATCTTCAGATTGATCCCAGCCCTTAAATCCAATTGAAAATGTCTTGAATGGGTAATCAACATTTTTACTTGCAATAAGAGCTAAGGTTGAAGAATCTAAGCCTCCACTTAAAAAGCCGCCAATTTCCACGTCACTCACTAAATGATTCTTCACTGAATGTTCCAATAACTCCATTGATTCGGACTTAAGTTGTTCAAAACCAATCTTTTTATTGGATAGCTTAAGCTTCCAATATTCTTTTGGAGAAAATTTGAATTGAAAATCAGATTGAATAAATGTCGCTGGAGGAAGTTTGTAGATTCCTTCCCACATTGTATAAGGCGTTGGTACATAACGATTTGCCAAAAAAAGAGCAACTGACTCCTTTCGGATTTTTAGATTTTCGTTTAATTTTTTATTTCCTAAGATTCCTTTTATTTCAGATGAAAAGATAACAAGATTATTCGATTGATGATAGAACAATGGTTTTATACCAAATCGGTCGCGAGATGCAACAAAACTTGAAGTCAATTTATCATAAATCACAAATGCAAACATTCCTTCTAATTCATTGAAAAAACGGATGCCTTCCATAGCAAATCCTTCAATTATCACTTCTGTATCACTATTGGTTACAAACGTGTTACCTTTCAGCTTAAGTTTTTGTTGAAGTTCCTTGTAATTATAAATTTCACCATTAAAAACAATGCAAAAACGGCCATCTTTTGACAAGAAAGGCTGATTGCTTCTTGTATTCAAATCTTGAAATGACAACCGATTATGAAACAGAAGTACTTTTTTATCCTCACTTAAATAATGTCCATTGGCATCAGGACCGCGATGTTGCAATAAATTACTGACATCCTCATAATTACTAAAATCAATGCATTCATTGGAAAAAATTGCTGTAAACCCACACATATTTCTAGCTGTTTTTTTTAGTTAGGTACTGCCATGCACTCATTTGCTTTTCCTTCAAATTAATTCCAAACATCAAAAAAACAAAATAGATTGAATAATTCACAATTAGTGACAATACCCACTTTAATCTTTGGAACACAGCAACAAATTCTCCATTTACAAAGTTATTTTTAAATGCAATTAAGAATAAAACAAGTTGAAAACCCCACAAAAAACTCCAATAATCGTCTCTTATCGTTAAAAAAATCAAGAGTACAATTGGTAGCCAAATTTGATAAAAACCATCTACCAAACTAAAGAAATCAAATTCATTTTTTGAAGATTTCGGTTCTTTATCAGTTATAAAAACAAGTGATTTTATTGAGAAATAAACCATGAATATTCCACCTAAATGATATCCTAGAAACGTCCATTCAAAAAACACAAAAAAAGAAAATACTTCAAAAAATAGAGAAACTGAGAGTAAATTAAAAAGCTCGAACTTTCCAATTAGCATCGGTAGTGTTTTTCTATTAGCATGAAAATCTCCAATTACATCCTTAATTTGATGCAGAACAATGTTTCTAAATCCAATAAAAAAAGCTGGAATGGCTAACCAGATTAAATGAGATGTAAATAAACTTTTTTCAGCATGAATTGAAAAAGTATGCATCGATAAAACGATTGGAATAAGATAGGCATAAGAAGCATCAAAAACACAAGAAATCAAAGGAAATCTTTTTAATCTAAAGGGTGGTATAGAGTAAAGAAGAAAACTACCAATTTCAAAACAAATCAGCACCCAACTCCATTTGTTGGAAGGTAAATAAATCCATGGCAAAAAGGTTGCTACAATTGATAGCAGAAACAGAATTGAGCTTAAGCCAACTCCGATTGTTTCAAACCGATTTAATTTTCCAGCGCGTTTGTCTTCATCTTGGTCAAAAAATTCATTAATTAAATACCCAAATGAAGCAAAACCAATTGTTGTCAGTAAAGAAAAAAGACATAAAAATCCCGTTTGTTTTGTTGGTTTTAATTGAAATATTAATAACCAGAGATAAACAAAACCCATCACAAAAGGAACGAAACTAGCCTTCCAATCGTTCGCCCGTGCTATGTGTGCTAGTTTATTAGAAAAATCAATTAGCTTTTTCACCTTGATTGTTTAAGAAATAAAGATGCAATTTACTCTTATCTTTTATAATCGGTTTTTGGACTACTATTTCATAGAAATCAATTGGAAAAATATAATCCTGCCACGTTTCAATTTTTCCAATTCCAAACAATTCTTGAAAATCATTAGAAATACTAAGGTTTTCAAATTCACGAGATGCTACTTCTGGTACGCCCACAAAATTCAGGATCATTTCATTTTTCCTAAGTGTTGACAGTACATTATTTAGCGTAGGTATTTGGTATTCATAAGCCTTGTTAATCTCTTCACATATTTCTTCAATGCGCTGTTGTTCCCAATCTAACTTGCTTTCGCGTTTGAATAAATCCTTAATGTAAATTTTTCCTCCTGGCTTAATTAGACGAATGGCTTCTTCCAATAAATGTTCTTGATTGGGTGAATGTCCGAACGACTCCAAAAAGTAAACTGCATCGTAACTTTCTTTTTCAAAATAAGTTGACATTTGATGATAATCGATAAGTGAAATAGTAATTTGAGAACCTAAATTATTCTCATCAACGTACGTATTTGCCTTTTCAACTTGCACCTCTGAAATTGTAATCGCATCGATTTTTAAATGTGGGAAATGCTTGGCAAAATGTACTGCAGGACCAGCAACTCCACAACCGGCATCAAGCACTTTTTCCATTTTTGAAAACCCAATTTTTTCGGCGGTGTAATTCAAGTAATCTTCAACATTATGTGTTCTAAATGCTTGAATAATTTGCCCATAAACTTCCAAGAATTTATCTGTTGTTTTGTTGTAAAAGTCCTTTACATCTTCTGGTTTGTGCGGAAGTAATATTTCTACTTTTTGAAATTTCAATCGCGCCATACGTATAAAAACCAAAAGCAAAAAAGCGCTCAGAACACTTAACAACAAAAGCAATTGATTTTCAGACGATTGGAACATTTACTAATTATTTGAATAATGCAACAAACTTTTTTAAAAGAGATTTCGTAGTCTTCTCTTTCGGTTCAGATATTATGTGCATCTTGAGATTATTATTTTGAAGTAAATCAATTGAAAGTGGCTTTAAACCTACTTCATTTGTGAATTCTATAAAATCATTGGCTGAAAATGGAGTATTAAATGGTTCAACTTTTTTTATGACGGAACCGGTTGTTGGACGAACCGTACAGTCGTGGTAAAAGTTCTCTCCTGTCAGCAAGAAATCTGGTTCCTGTTCATAAATTTCAATTGGTGCATTCTCCGTGGTTGTATCTTGATAACAAGACAAAATAGCTGCGTTTTCTGGAAAAATTCCACTCATAACCACTACTCTATTCTCAGTTGATTCATTGGCGGGAGAATAATGTAAAATTCGATTATCAAATAACAAAATATCACCTGCTTTCATTGGAATAGGTTGCAAATAGTGGCGTACTGTTTCCGAAATATTTTGAAATGGTCCATCAAATGAAATTCCACGATAGGGCACTTTTATTCGATGTGAATGAGGGACAACACACAAACAACCGTTTTCCAGTTGGGTGTCTTGTAACGGTATCCAAACACTTAGCGGCGAAAATTGGAATTCATCCAAACCAGTAGAATCCTGATGTAATGTAAATTCACTTTTTTCACCAGTAACTTTAACAATAAACGAATGCAAAACGGGCTTGTAATTTTGAAAAAGCGTAGTGTAAACAGGAGTCAATATCGCCTCTATCTCCTTGAAAATCCTTTTTCTATAAGGAATATCTAGTGAATAAACGCTATAAAACATACCTCCTTGGTTCACTTCAAAATCATGATTGGTTAGTTGAACATTTCGAAGTTCTTGTAAAGCCTGCTGACCGATATTTCCTGCAACAACAAAACCATCTTCTGCTAATTTAGCATCAATCATTTTGTCTTTTACAACACTGTAACTAAGATTCTCCCAAAGCATTTCGAATTATTAGAAGTACAAATCTAAGAAAGATTAAGGGTTTAAACTTAGTTAAAATTTAAATTTAAAATCTTCACTTTTTAAGCGTAAATTAAATGAAAAAACTGAAAAGAAAACATTGCAATAATTTATGAAAACCATCTTTTAAAAAAAGATATTTTTTCTTGTTTTTCGATTTGAAAAGGCAAGTGACTCAAATCTAATTTCGGTCTTTCGAATGATTTTATTTTCTTTAAAATCTCATTACCTTGTTGAATATTTCCGTTCATAAAAAATTCAACATTGCTTTCGTATTGCTCAATTTGGTTTTCATTACCGAAAAAATAATACATTTCAGCTTCATCCGGAATTATTCCAAAAACACAAGCCAAACGCAATTCATTTGAATTATTTGCATGTGAAGCGTGAAACAAGCGATGATCATAAATCAAGGCCTCTCCTGCTTTCATTTCGAGTGTTTCCAACATTTTCCAAAGTTGACTTGAATATTCTTGAAAATCATTAGGGATATTAGGTCCTCGGAAATTTGATACCCACAAGTGGCTTTCAGGAATTACAGCGATTGCTCCATTTTGACTGGTTAAATCCAAAAGAGGAACCCAAATGTTAAACGATCTAAATTGCGACTCATCAACAATGTTCCAATCTTGGTGTGCGTTCAAAATTTGACTGCCTTTATTGTTTTTCACAATAAATGAACCACCTAAAGGTATACAATTTTGAAAGTAATTTTCAATTGAATTGTCAAAAACTTCCCTGATTTTTTCATTCATTTTTTTTCGAAAATCTACATTTGTTGAATGCGCTGTTGCGTAGAAAGACGGTATTTCATCTTGGTGATTATCTTTAAAAAACGTTTTTAATTCTTCTACTTCATCCGTTTGTAAAAAAGGAACAACTACAAAACCTTTTTGATTCAATTGTGCATCAAGTTCTTTAGAAGATAAAAACTGCTTCATTCGATAAACTTAAAGTTGAAATAATCGTTTAAAAAAAACCTTTTTTGCTGATTTTTCAAGAAGCGGTTTAAATGAAAAACCAGCATTTTCCTTCATTTTTCGAATCAATATTTCCATTTCGATTTTTGTATATTCTAGCTGAACGTAGGGTCTTTCTCCAATCAATTCCCCTCTTTTCGGACGTTCCATTATATCGCGGACAAAATCGTCAAATTGAATTAAAAATTCATCTTCTTCTTTAAAAATCTCAAGTTTATCCTCATTCGGAACTTTGTAATGAAAAAACATTTGTGCACCGCTATTCTTAACGCCTGCTGTTATCGCCTTTCGAATTTCATTGGAAGTATTAGGTTGCGAATAGTGAATCACACTCTGGTTCAAGACAATAGCAGTTCCGGCAGGAATGTTGAAAGGAATCAAATTTTGGTGAATCAGTTCTTCGTGACCTGAAAAGAAAAAAGGCAAAGTAGGTGCACGCAACGTGGTGAAATTCTCAAAATGACTTCCTGGTAAAATCATCAATGCACCATTTTGAGGAGTAATATCACATAATGGAACCCAACAATTTAATGCGATGTTTTTTGTTTCATCGACAATCGTCCAATCTTGATGTGCAGCTAACTCGCTATTTGAGCCAGGTGTTTTAAACAAAAAGGAACCTCCAAAAGGTTTGTAATCGATAAAATAATCTTCATACGAATGGGCAAAAACTTGTACAATTTTGTCACTTGCCTTTTTCTTAAATTCGAAATCACTGGAATAACTATCTGAAAAAAAAATATCGCTTTCAATTACAGGATGTGTTTCGTCGAAATAATTAGTAAGATCTTGAATTTCAAGTTCATTTAAAAAAGGCAAAATAATAAAACCTTGTTTATCAAACAACTGCTGATGATCTATATTTTTAAAAATCTGTACACTCATGATTTCCAAATTTTTTGCCACAAAGTTAATTTTGGAGATGCAATCTCTTGAACAGATAAATGTTCTTTTTCCACTTCTTGAATTAAATGTCGAGCATTTGTTTTTTTGCAATTTTGTTCAAGAAATTCCTTGTTTATTTTAGGAAAATTATATTCAACATCTTGAATATGTTCTCCAACTGTTGGTCGTTGATGTATATTTTCTCCAAATTGCTCAAAATCAGTCATAAATGAGCTGTTTTGCGCAAACTCTTCAATTTTATTCCCATTATTTTTATCCCAAAAATAGGTTCTAAAATCAGCATTTTGATTGGTAATAAAAATATTTGTCACTATCCGTGTTTGATCAGAAAAGTTAGGTGGAGAAAAGTGAATAATACTTTGGTCAAAAACGACTGCTTTTCCAGCCGAAATAATAACCGGCTCTAAAAAGTCAATAATTTCATCCATCACAGATGCAAAAAATTCTGGAATACTACTTCCTCTGTAAGTTGGAAAAAAACGATGACTTTTCGGAAGGACAAAAATAGTTCCGTTTTCAACCGTTAAATCTATCAATGGCGACCAAATATTAATACCAGTAAACTTGCTTTCATCAATTAAACTCATGTCTTGATGTACACACATTCCACTTTTTGGGTCAGGACTTTTCACGATAAAAGAACCAGTAACTTCTTGATAATTTACAAATAATTCTTGCATACGTTTAGAAGCAATTTCCCTAATTTGAATATCTGCTTGAATTCTATAGTTTTTATCTCGAGAAAAAGTACTTGGAAAAAATCCCTTTTCGTCTTTTGGATGTAGTGTTTTATACAAATGTTTCAATTCTTCAATTTGTTCATGAGAATAAAAGTCAATAATGACAAATCCATTTTCTTCAAACGAAGCTTGTAATTGATCATCTGTAAAGACTTTTTGCATGGAAGTTGGAAAATCGAACATGTTTAGATTTTATGAACTAATTTAAAATGAATAATTGACTAATGAATTATAATGTTGGAAGTTATTATCAGAGAATAATTACAATTTTTAATATAGTATCTATGGTATTTTAAAGTAAATTCTCAATTATTATTCTTGTTTTAAAAAATTATTTCAAACCAAATTTACTCCAAATTTCTCGGGAAA
>Ga0247843_1009036_pt1 | contig 11276 bp, 7 predicted proteins | sample LaCruzMarch2017__FD_192420 | JGI IMG/M metagenome (GOLD analysis project Ga0247843, IMG submission 192420) | Freshwater microbial communities from meromictic Lake La Cruz, Castile-La Mancha, Spain - LaCruzMarch2017_8m | ecosystem: Environmental > Aquatic > Freshwater > Lake | place: Spain...
GGAGCGGCTTGGTTGAATATTCCAGGTCCTGAAGGGAGATTATTGTTGCGTGGCATTCTCCGTGTGCCACTACGATTGGCAACAGAGCCTCTGCTGCTTCCATTCGGGGGGCGGGCAGGCGCACCCAGGGCAAGACTAGGCAGCCCTTGACGGCCCATCGCAGCAGAACCTGTATCCACAATAAGTGTTGGACGTCCTCCAGGTCCTGCCGCACCCAAGACACTTGTTCCAATGGGTAGCAAAGGAACGTTCTGAACAATTTGGATTTGCGCAGGTCCCTCGGAATATGCACCTTCTGCCAAGGGTTCAGGGCCCTGGGGAGCAAACGATGCTTGTCTTTGTGCTTGCGTTTGTGTAAACATAGGGGCTTGTGTTTGCATTTGTATAGCCGACGCGCCATTCGATTCGTTTGCCTCAGGGACAGTTGCCAATCGGGGCCCTCCCATCACAACGGAAGGAGCAGCAAGAGGCTGGTTCATAGCTGCTGCAATCCCTCGTTCTGTTGCTCGCGCAAGGCGAGCTGAGGCTGCTCCTCTGCTCTCCGCAACTGCTGCTGCAGCATTTTGAGCCGCTGTCGCCATCTCCCGCTCCAACGCTTCATCTTCTGTTTCCATAAGTGGAACAGCTTCTCCCTCGTCTTCCCCTTGTGCTCTGGAGACTCCTGGCATATTGGCCAAATCATCTTCGTCCTTTTCTTCCTCCTCAACTCCTTTTCTACGCTCAGCAGGAACATTGAGGTCTTCTTGTTCTAAATCGGGTAAGGGCATGTCCTTGAATTCGGCTAGGAGCGCATCGCTTCCTGCTTCAATGAAAGGCTTGGGCAGCCTTTCTAAGTTTTTATTGGTCAAGAAGCGCATACCAATATTCATGTAGGTGGATAACTCCTGGTCCAAGAGTTTTACAACATAAGGCATTTCAATCTTGCTAAACGTGGCCAAGCTACGTTTGATGGGTGGAATGAGCTCCAATGTATTGACTGTCTTTCCTGAATACTCCAAAGGACCATCACACTGAGGACATACATAGAAATTCTCAGATTCATTGTAAATAGGAACTGTTCCACACCCATTGCAGATAAGAAAGGTCTCTCCATCTCCACGCTTCATATAACTTTCTTTTACGAAGGACATAATGCCATGACCCACAATCGCGTCACGTTCCATTTCTCCGATACGCAAACCTCCTTCATTTCCGCGACCGCCTGTGGGCTGGTGAGTGCGTTGTTCTCTGCGACCTTGACCTCTGGCATTCCACTTATCTTCCGTCATGTGCTTGAGACGCATCGTGTAGCACTGGCCAATAAAAATCGCACTTGGAATCTGAACCCCAGTGGTTCCATCATACAAGAGTTCATTTCCAAACTTTTCCATTCCAAAGTTTTTCTCCAAGACTTCTCCGATGGTTTGCGCAGGGTCACCATCGTTCATAAAGGCTGTTCCATTCGCAATGGCTCCATAATGAGAGGCTGTCTTTCCAAAGAGGGTCTCAATCAGTTGCGCAATGGTCATACGAGACGGAATTGCGTGGGGGTTCATAATCATATCAGGAACGAGCCCATCAATTGTTCTCGGCATATCATGACCGCGCACAAGCATACCAATGGTTCCCTTTTGTCCGTGGCGGTTGGAGAACTTGTCTCCCAACTCAGGAATTCTGTCTTGTACCACGCGGATTTTCACAAGACGTCTTCCATAGTTGTTCACGGTTACAGCGACTTCTTCGACTCGACCTCTGGTCCATACCTGGGGTGTGACACTAGCATCTCGGTAAATACCCCCTCTTGTTCTGATGTAGCGACCAACGATGACAGTATGCTCATCTACATAGGTTCCTTTTTCCACAATGCCTCTTTCATCTAGCTTTGTGTAATCCAGACCAGCACCTACATCCGTCCATGCTGGAACACGAGCAGGATTCGCGATGCGTGATTCTGTGCCATCCTTCTGATCTTCTTCTTCGAAGGCCTCATAGGAACGGAAGGACATATTGCGGAACATACCTCTTTCAACGGCATCCGCATTCATCACAATACCGTCGTCTTGATTGTAGCCTGTAAAACTTCCAATGGCCAAAATTAAATTATGTCCATATCCAATCTGTCCATCTGCGACATAATCATAATAGAGTGTGCGAACAAGCGGTGCTTCTCCATAGCATAGGACGTGAACTTGGTTATCAAAGCGACTCATGTAATTAGTTGAATAGACTGAGAGACCTTGTTTCGATTGTGAGCAACTCAATTGATTACGAGGGGACTGATTGTGATGCGGGAACGGAATCATATTTGTCATAAGGCCTAAAATTGTAGAAGGGTGAATTTCTAAATGGGATGTTGTTCTGGTAATATATTCAGGAAAATTCGCAATGGATGTTTCATTCTGCTCATATGGATCCACATACTCAATCGCACCAATATGAGGCGTGAGTGTTGCGATATATTCATCAAGAGAAGGGGATTCTTTCTCTTTCAAGGGGTCCAAAAATCCAGGAGTGCTGACCTCTCTTGCTTTTGTCGCAGGTAAGGTTCCCATAATCATATCTCTCCATTTGGATAGACCTCGCAGACGTTCATAGGGAATTGTTCCATCGGCTCCCAAATGAATGAGAGGACGAACAGGTCTTCCTTCGTCCAGATAGACAAAGACTTTTCTGTCCCGAATCGCAAATCCAACTGACGCAAACGCAGGCAAGCATCCTGTCCATTTTAAGAGTTTAAGAGCTTGTGTGAGTTTGACAGCATTGATTGTATATCCCAGAATACCTCCATTGATATAAACAGGGACTGCTGCGATACGTATATCATCGTTGATTTGTAAGCAAGGAATGACTCCAGCTCTTTCCAAAAGCCACTTGCGAACAGGTTCAGGATTGTTCGCTGTCGTTACCAACGTCAGCATACTCAGATTCTTGGTGATACCAATGCTGGCACCTGTTGGTGTTTCACTGGTACAGAAGTAACCATACTGAGACGGATTTAGACGACGAGGGCCTGGCATTTTGAGACCTGTATCAAAATCTAACACACAGCGGCGGCAATGCGATAAGAAATCGTGATACGACAACCGAGAGAGTTGTTGGATGACTCCAGCCTTTTCCTCTCCAAATCCAGACCCCCACTTTCCTTTGAAGGCCCGCAACAATGAATCTGTAATCATTGTAATTTGGAAAATCTCCGCACGGTTACCCGATAAGAATAAATCAGCAAACCGCTCATTGGTATAAATACCACGATTCCAGTTGTATTTCTTATCAAGGGCATATTTCATGGCCTTTTCCCACCCAGTGTAGATATCTTGGAATAACATCTGTGTTAAGAAACCACTGCTCAGACATCTTTGATTGCGTGTATCATCACGATTGGTCGGCGGATCAATGCTGGCTTTGACACGGAGAATCTGGCGCACACAATCGGCTAAGAAAGCAACGCGAGCCCCAGGCAAATCTTCCACATGGATAAACAATTGATTGTGGAGAATATCCAAGACGTGAGCCTCGCTGAAGCCTTTCGTCATGAATCGGATGAACTGAACAGCCATGTGAGTATCTTTGAATTCCTCGGCTTCTAAGATGCTCTCGTGGAGAAGAGGAGCTAAGAGTTTGGCTTCCGCAGAGATTGGATTGGGGAAAATCAATTGAAGAATATCTTTGTCGGATTGAACTCCAAGGGCTCGAAACAGTAAAAAGACAGGCAGAGGTGCTCTTACAAAAGGAATCTGAACATGAAGTGTTTCTTCAATGCGATTCATTAAAAAGACCACACGTTTCACTTGTCGTGTCACAGGGTTCAAGCAAGAAATCGTGGCATATTGACTAATTTTCGGATCTAAGTCTTGGTGACTTACGTAGAGTGTGTTGAAGGCTTGCTCTTGTGTTGTGATTAACACTTTTTCCGCACCATCCACGATGAAATATCCTCCATAGTCATATTCGCACTCACCTGCTTGTCTTAGGAATTCCGCAGGCTTATCATGTAAGACGCAATAGCGAGAATGAAGCATAATCGGAATCTTACATAAAGGAATGCGTTCATCCAACACATCTGTCTTTTTTAATTCAATTGGCTCAAGAACAGTCGCTTCCATGACGCCATCCTTGTTTCGCATCATCACCGTAATTTTTATGGTGACATCTACAAGAACCGTTGAGCTATAGGTTAAATTACGAAGTCTTGCTTCATTCGGAAATAAGACACGAACCTCTTCAGAGTCTTGAAGTGCGACAGTAGGAGTTCCAATGTAAAACCCTGTTCCATCTACGCCTCCCACAAAAATTTCCACTTTGTATTTGTAGATAGGCTTGGGTTTGTCGGTAATAAGATCCTTCAAAATGAGGATTGGATTTCTTGCTTTAATAATGCTCGGAAGAGCATCTGACAGGAATTGGTCATAGGAGTTGATATGATGACTCGTAAAGGGGTAGGGATAGGTTTGGAAATACGTATTTAAAATTTCCTTCGCCATGTTCTTTGCTTCGTCTCCTCGTAGGTTTGACATCCGAAGAATCCTATTCGTGTGATAGGTTTCTTCTGATGGTATGATAAACGCTCTTAGATGGAAGTGACTTCTGTAGACAAATCACGTGTGATGACGCCTGGCACTCCTGTTTGGATGGTGGGTTTCAACTGTTGGTAATTAGGGGTTCCTGTATTTGCTGCGGCAGAGGGAAATGGTGGTGATCCTTTCATTTCCATCATACCTTGGTAAAACATGCTCGGAGGTGCGGTTGTCGTAATGGGACGGAATGATGTAGCGCTGGCAAACTCACTGATAGAAGGGAATGCGCCGCCTCTAAATTTTTTCTGTTTGCGGGAGCGCTTTCCCTTTGCTCTTCTGGATTTTCCTCCTTTCTGTGAAGCAAGTGACGCAGCTCCAAATCCAGTGTAAGGAGCTTGGAACTTTGCGGCTTCTGCTGCGGAATTACAACCCTCCTGGATGGCCATCTTGTTTGTGGCATTTCCCATTGTGGCAAATCCACCCGAGATATATTCAGGGAATTCACCATAGACTCCGTAAATACCGGGACGTGTGGAATAATCCAGAGGAGCCCCCCCTAACGCGGCACCTCCACGCTGCTTTTTCGTCTTTCCTTTCTTCAACTTCTTGGACTCAAAGTGTAGGTAGGCATCTGCGGCCTTGTCATCTACACTGCGATGAAATGTCTTCATCCATTCATGTTGAAAAGCCTTTCTTTGCTTCTTCGCGTCCGATTCGCGCCGAAGTAAGCTTAACGTGAAGGACTCCATGTGGTCAAATGATTTACGGAGTTGCGGAATTGTCATAGAAGAACCTTTGTGTTTTCTGGTTTGGGTCATCCCTTTCTACTATTCTCAAAGACTTTCTAAAGCTGCGACAGCGGGAAGCCTAATCCTGCGACTGATTTACCTTTGTTGTTTCCAGGCTTATTTCCTGTGATTGTGTTTGTAACACCACTTACTGCGTTAGTGATACCCGTTGTCATATTCTTCGCAGCATTGGTTATACCTGTAACAGCAGTGTTCACTGCTCCTGTCGCAGCTGCTAAGGCACCCTTGCTATTGGCGCCTTTTGTGGCATTTCCCATGCCGACTGCTGCGGCTGCGTTGCCAGCGACATTCGTAATGCCCTTGAGTGCGTTGTTTACACCGGCTGTCACAGTATTTGTAGCTGTGCTAGCATTGGGCATCTCCGCAATCGTAGGCATCTCGGGCAGAATGGGAGCCGTAGTTCCCGCATTTGTTTTTCCAAAAGGAGACAGAGTTAGTAAATAAAAGCCGATGACCAGCAAAAGACCTCCCACCATGATAAACGGGGCATAACTCATGAAATTGTATTGCCAAGTGCTGAGTCTATATTCAGTTCCAAAGGCATTCATGTGTTGATAAATGCCCAACCCAAGTAAGATGACAGAAATCATAGCAAGTGCCGCTGGGCCAAATTTTGGCAAAACAAAAAAGATAACAGCCGCTGCAAGTAAAAGAAGTAATACAGAGGGGATAAACAACTCCATAGGCAATGCTCTGAAGATATTTTAGATTTTGTCCATCAGATCTTTCTGTGTGAGAAAGTGTTTGCGGCAACAGATGCGATACAACTTCATCTTATCCAAGAGCTGCTTTTCGGGAGTATTAGGCACCGTAGTACCATCCATGTAATAGGGAACCTCTGCTTGGTCTCCTTTTATCGATTTCAGCATTTCCTTATATTTCAGCCATTTATCTGCGATCGGCTTTCCACAATTCATACAGCGAATAGGAATAATCATTCTAGCTAGCCTTTCTATTTTCCCGTTTGCGAAACAATTTTAGCCCCCTGCTGGCTGGATGCGAAGGCCCAGCCACGGGGGTGAGGTGGCAACCCCCTGCGAAGGCGAAGGCGAAGGCCCAGCCACGAGATGCGAATCCCGGTTCTTTCAGATGCGGTAGAATCTCCTTTCCAAAAGCAATCAGAACTACCAGAGATGACTTCCGTTACCAATAGCAGTGGTTTGAATTATCAGAATGGCATAAACCCTTTGGGTCGTAAGGTCCGTGCGTTGGAGGCTGATGTTGACATGCTCAAGAAAGAGTTGATTATTTTGAAGAATGGTGGAGTTGCTGCTCATGTCGCTGCCCCAACCAATAATTCGTCTATCAATTCTGAGCTGGATACTCTGAAGCGCGAACTTGCTACTCTGAAACTATCTGGGTTCGGCAAGGGCGAGAAGGGTGACAAAGGAGATAAAGGGGATAAAGGAGACCCTGGACCGATGACCTATATAGCAATGCCTTCCAATGCGTCATTACCGATAGCGGCTCCTGTCGCACCTTAAGTTAAGGAATTTTTCATCTTTCGCAACGCTGCTTCACTCATTTCAATCCCTTCCTTTTGTTTCAAATCATACACAAGCCTTGGTATAGGCAGGTGTGGAGAGTCTCTCAGATATTTTTCAATTGTAGCCAGTTCTTCATCGGACCACTTTACCTTTACCTTTTTGGATGTGGGAGCTCCAGTTTCTTGAATCACTCTCTGGGGTCCCCCCGATGTCTGCTTTTGAGGTCCAATCTCTAGGAGGCCCGCGTGATGTTTATCGTGACACCCCTGACAGACAACAATCAGATTTCGAATGTTGTTCATAGAGGTTCCATCTTGGAACTTCCCCTGGATAGCGTCAGCCCGTGGCTGAATGTGGTGAACTTCCAAATCGCGAACAATGGCTGCTTTACAAATCTCACATTCTTTCCGAACAACCAGAGGATTCCACGTGCTTGGACTTGCCTCTTCTAAAACAGTCTCTCCTAGAAGTTTTTTCCGAAACAGATGTGCTTCTTTCAAAATCGCATGAGGGAGATGCATTGCTCTCGCCACTTCTAATCCATACATCGTGCTTCCAGAGCCTCTATGAAGCGTTCTATCATAGATTAGCTTATCTGTAACAACATCGTGATGAACTCGCAGATGCCAGATACCCAGTTGAGAAAGAGAGCTTATTTCAGGCAGCTTGTTCAAGTCATGAAGGTGAGTCGCAAAGACAAAGCGAGACCCTTTGTTGTGGAGATGCTGAATACCTGCTGCGACAAGACTCGTCGCAGAAATCGATTCGGTTCCACTACACAATTCATCTCCTAGAACCAAGCTTCGCGTATCTGCCCTCTGAAAAATATCACGAAGCTCCGAGATTTCGACTGCGAAGGAACTAAGTCCTGCCCAAATACTATCTTGATTCAAGATACGTGTGAGAATACTCTGGAACGGTTTCAATTTGAAAACAGTTGCAGGAACAAAACTTCCTGCTTGTGCTAACAAGACATTGACCCCAATGGACTTCATCAAGGAACTTTTGCCTGACGCATTCATACCATACAAGAGCCATCCTGATTCTGTATCAAACCCAAGACTTACATCATGCTTTACATATTCCACTCGAGTCTGAATTGATTCTAAGAGAGGATGGCGAAGACCTATCGCATACAGTCCTGAGTCGTCTGACTCAAGAATCTCTGGCTTTGTATAGCCTCGTTCCTTGGCTGCCTTCGCCAAGGCCAAGGAGACATCTACAAGAGCAATCCATTGCTCTAGACCATTCCATATCGTATTTTGAACCGCATTGCAAATGGGAGGAAGTTCTTCTTTCATTGCTTTCTGTAACTGAGCTCGTAGTTGAAATGTTTGATAGTGATACCCATCAAAAAGAGGGAGTTCAATTGTTCCACGACTACTCTTTCTTTCATGAACTGTGATATTGGGAAACGGATGAAGCTCGGCTCCACTGCTCGAGAGCTTTCGTTTCACAAGTGTTAAGCTTGTTTTTGTAGCTGTGATCACATAGATTGATGTTTCTTGACTTTCTAAGCGAAGCGCATCTTGAGGAAGGCCGACCCATTGACGCAACGTTTCCATGTGCTCATTCACTTTGCGCTTAATTTCCTGGATTTTGTGTTCGATTTCACTCACGGTTGGTGCTTTGTCGGCAGGCAAGAAGGAGATGTCATCTTCTTTCAAGGCGAGTTTCGCCTTTTCAATATCAAAATGACTTTTAAACAGATTCAAATACTCTTTGAAATCAGATTGATATCTAGATCCAAACGCAATACAGGTTTCTGCCAGAAGTTCTGCGAGGTCCACACTACATCCATAACTTGTATCCAAGGCTAAGACATCTGATGCGCTAACGCTATACATTGTAATCTTCCGATGAAGGCGTGCGATATCGTGAATTAAGCGAAGGTTTCCTTCAATGCGTTTGACAGCCTCGTCAGACAACCTATAAAAATACTCCACTTGTGTGAGCAATTGCTGAATGACAGCAGGATTGGAAGAAGGACTCAGAAGACGTTCGCGCATGGCTCGTTTTCCCAAACTGGTTAGCGTTTTGGAAAACAGACCAAGAATGGATTGCTCAGTTCCTGTTCCAATGTAATTCAATTGAGACAATGTATTGTTTCCCATATAAACAGACATTTCAGGACTCCAAGTGATATGTTCATGAAGATTGGATACAGCAGACGGCAGGTGTTGCTCCGCAAAATGAAGAAGACAGACCAGAACACGTTCTGTCAAAGGTTTAAAACGAAGTTGGAGTTGCTCCAAAATCGGAAGCAAACAGAGTTTTTGACTGAACATTTGTTCTAGAAACGTTTTGCGGACAAGCGCAGTCTCCAAGGTTCCTTGTGCCTCTGGACTAGCCGATTCCAGATGAAGAGCACCTTTGAGTAAGCCACATCGTCTGCGGAACATAGAGTCTGAGGGTCGTGTAAGAGTTGCTCCGCGCCACCAAATGACTGTTTCACGAGGGGAATGAATCTGAAAGAAATGAACAAGCTCATCTGCTGACCAGATTTCTGACCCTCCCACTGCTCTCGATTCAAAACTCACAAGATGACCGGTTGTCATATCCAAGACAGCAGCTGAAAAGAGTGGAGCAGTTTCTGTCTCCTGGAACCAGATGCCCGCTAAATAGGGTGCTTCGGACCCTGCCAATTCAATATGCGTTCCTGGAGAAAAGATACGAGCCACAGGACGCCCTGTCACTCGGCCAGCCCCATTCTTTTCTTGATCACAGACAACCACAGTCCATCCTTCTCGCGTGAGCATCCCTGCGAACTTTTGAAGACTCTGTTCTGGAAATCCAGCAAACAAACAATCTTCCCCTTTGGGTCCATCTTTTTCCCTTGTTGTCAACGTGATACCGAGAGTTTCTACTGCCTGTCTCACATTGGTTTTTCCTTCACCTGTCTGTTTGTCTAGAATGTCATACATTTCATAGAATTTGCCGACCATATAGAACAAACAAGTTTGCTCTCCATATTGTTTCGAATAGCCTGTCCATTTCGAAATATATTCCTCATACATCGTATTACTTTATCTTAGCAGGTTTTCTTTAGTCTCCCACCACCAATCAATACTATTGGTATCGTAATGAACCTGAAATCCCTTCTCACGAAAGATATGATGCATGTCTCGTTGCATCCAAAAGGGATGTGTATAGGGGATTTCAAGCTTCACCTTTCCTTCCGCTGCGGCTGCCTTAATCATCTCATACAACTCATCAATCATCGGTTGATGTTTTGTAAGTAAATCATCGCGTTGTTTCAAATCTTGGAGAATGCTTTCTGCGGCTTTCGTGTGTTTGACTGCATGGGATAAATACCGAAAATAACTTGCATTCAGGAGTTTCATCCTTCTACAAAGTATTATAGCGCACGGTTTTTAAGTGTCATGTAATCAGCATACATTTGGCGTAACACTCCTTCAGGAGCCTTTGACTCTGCTTTAATCAATTTGGCGTCCACCAGAATCTTCTTCACATCCTCAATCTTCTGTTTCTTCGCATCAACACGGATCGTGTTTGCGCGAGTGACACGCTTTCCAAATCCATTGAGAGACATGCGAATTTTCTTCGCAACTTTGCGTGTCTTCGCTTGTGTTACAGGAGCAACAGGGTTGAGTTTGCGAACTTTTGTGGGGGCTAAGACAACGCGGGTAGGTTTCTTTTTCTTTTCTAAGATAACCTTGACTGGTTTGGCACCAGCGACTTGTACAATTCCTTTTGCTGGTGCAGGGCTTGAATCTGTTGTTGTTTTTGCCAACGCTGTATCGGTGCTGTTCTTGAAAGCAGCAGGAGGCGGCTCTGCTCCACCAGGTGCTCGATTGGCTTCAATCTGAAGTGTTGTTCCAGGACTGGTTCCGCCTTTTTGTGTTTCTTTTCCAATCTTCATCGTCTCAGAGGATGCCGTAGATCTCTTTCTACGTTTCCGTGTCCCACCCATGGCAGCCGCAGCTTCCGCTGTGACAGTAAATGTTTTTGTAGTGGAGTCACCCATCTACTTGAACAGTTTAAACAAATCCCACGAAAGATTCTAGGCTTAGCGATGGAACTCACAAAAATTGAGGGGACCCCTGGCTTCCAGGGAAGTAAGAAAGAAACGATGCTTCCCTCCTATAGACACATTCTTGATGTGTATTTTAAACAGTCCAATGGACGCCAAATCATTGCTCATCAGATTGAGAGCTTCAACAATTTCATGGATGGGTATATCCCTGAAGTCGTGACAATGGTAAATCCTCTTGTCGTGCGAGGCTCTCCTGAAGTTGCTCTCTCAGGACCACGTTCTGCTCTCGCTTCTGCCACAGGTCTAAGCACAAGTGCCGCGAATGCGTTGATGGGTCATGTGCCCGATGGAGTATCTAACGCACAAAATACTCTTCATATTCCTCTCCAACATGAATATGAGGTGTCGCTGGAGTTTGAGAATACAAGCCTTCGCAAACCAACTATCTTTGAAAACAACGGTGCTGTCCTGCCGATGATGCCGAATGATG
>Ga0247843_1009037_pt1 | contig 11275 bp, 8 predicted proteins | sample LaCruzMarch2017__FD_192420 | JGI IMG/M metagenome (GOLD analysis project Ga0247843, IMG submission 192420) | Freshwater microbial communities from meromictic Lake La Cruz, Castile-La Mancha, Spain - LaCruzMarch2017_8m | ecosystem: Environmental > Aquatic > Freshwater > Lake | place: Spain...
TGAGTGATATGCTGGTTTGTTTGATGTTTGTTTGATTATAAACCAATTTTCCTGTTACATCATATACATCAATGTTTACAATAGCTTGGTTTGATGAAATGGTAACTATTCCAGAGGTTGGGTTAGGATAAATGTTTAAATTATTAGCCCTATTTAACTCACTTACACCCACCGTTGCATCTTGTGTTATCAATAAAGTTTTTATTGCCGTACCTGCTGTAAAAGTTATAGTATTTGTTCTAACAATAGCACTTGTATTGATACTCGAAGTAATGTTTAAAATTGAGTTGCCATTTCCAGAACTCGGTGCTAAAGTTATCCAACTTGCTTGTCCGCTTGCTGTCCAATTAGTATTACTTGTTAACTGTACTTGCTTGGTTGAATTACTTGAAGTGAAATTAAGTGAATTTACATTTAAATTTATTGAATCATTGGGAATAGCCGCTATACCGTCAAATTTCCAAAGCTCATCGCCAAACTCAGCAGTATAACCTCGAAAATATAGATTACTACCCATTACTATAAGTGACCCTGAACTGGGACCTTTTGTAAAAGCCAACATCGTTCCATCTGAATTACCATCACTTTTCCATAATGTACTTCCTTTTCCGTCATTGGCGCTAAAATAAATATTGTTGTTAAAAACTACCAGATCTTTTGGTTCAGAAGAAGTATTGCCAATTCTTATATCCTTTAATAACATTGTGCCATTTGAAGTTCCGTTAGTTTTCCATATTTCAGCTCCTGTGGTGCCGTCATTAGCAAGAAAATACAAAGACCCTTGATAATCTAAAAAATATTGTAAATATGAAATATCTAGTCCACCAGATGAACCTGCCCTAATATCTTTAACCATAACTGTTCCATTAGTAGTTCCGTCACTTTTCCATAACTCTTTACCATTTATTCCATCATTTGCTGAAAAATACAAAGTACCATTCATATTAAAAAAAGAACTATTTGAAAAAGCACTGGCTGTACCTGGATTTATGTCTTTAACCATAACAGTTCCTACAGTTGTGCCATCACTTTTCCATAGTTCTATTCCATTTGTAGCTGTATAAGCACAAAAAAATAAAGTGCCATTTACATCTGTTAAATATGAAGGTTCTGAGCCACCTGAAGAAGCAATATTCTTTACCATTACCGTTCCAGCCGTTGTTCCATCTGTTTTCCATAATTCTTGACCTACATTGCCATCATTGGCAGTAAAAAAAAGAATATTATTAGAAATTGTAAAATTTTCAATGTATGAGGAGCCTACTGATGCAATATCTTTTACCAATACTGTACCAGCAACACTGCCATCACTTTTCCAAAGTTCATTGAAAGTTGTTCCATTATCGGCTAAAAAATAGACAAATCCATTGTAACTTATCAGTTCTCCTGTAACATCAAATCCACCAGAGAACCCAACCTTAATATCTTTTACTAAAGTTGTTCCTGATGCATTACCATCACTTTTCCAAAGTTCAAAACCATTGACATTATCATTTCCAGCAAAAAATAATATATCCCCAAGATTTGCAAAACGAGTAAAAAACAACTTATTTAAGCCATCACCATTAGGGTTTACATCTTTTACTAAAACAGTGCCTAAAGCAGTTCCATCACTTTTCCATACTTCATTTCCATTTATTCCATCATCAGCAGCAAAATATAAAGTAGCGTTTACCTTTTTTAATAGTGAAATATATGAACCTGAATTGCCACTTTTAATATCTTTTACCAACACTTGAGCACTAACACCAATATTTAAAAGTATTAGGACTAATGCGATTATAAATTTATTTTTTTTCATTTTTTTATTAGTTAAATTTATTATTTAAACCCTAATCATAGTTCAAAACTTTGACTAGGGTTAGATTTTTTTACTTACTCACAACCACTTTACTTACACCCACTCCACCATTTTCAGTTTGTGCATTTATAAAATAAATACCATTACTTAAAACTGATAAATCTAGCACTGTATTGGTTTGTTTACCATTGTTTTGTTGGCTATGAACCAACTTCCCTGTTACATCAAACACATCAATATTTGCAATAGGTTGGTTTGATGAAATGGTGACTAAGCCAGAAGATGGATTCGGATAAATGTGTAAATTATTAGCACTATTTATTTCATTAATTCCTACAGCAACATCTTGTTTTATATGAAGTTCTTTAATAATAGTTCCTGCCGAAATCAATACATCAACACTTCTAACACTTGTGGTTGAGTTAGCCAAAATATTTACACTTAATACAGCATTATTAGTTCCACTCATGGGCGAAATAGTTACCCAAGATGCAGGATTGGTGATAGTCCAAGTTCTATTACTTTGCAACTGAACAGTGGTACTTAATGCTGATGAACCTGTAACAATTGAATCTTTGTTTAAACTCAATTGGTCGGCAGTGGAAGGTGTGCTGTCTTGGGTAATGGTTAATACTTGTGTAGCAGTTCCAGCGGTAAAAGTTACAACATTGGTGCGCCCTACCGAACTGGTATTGGCACTTGCAGTTATATTTAAAGTAGTATTTCCATTTCCACTAATTGGCGTAAGAGTTATCCAACTTGCTTGTCCGCTTGCTGTCCAGTTCCTATTACTTGTTAGTTGAACTTGTTTAGTTGAACCACTTGCAGTGTAAAGTAAAGTATTAGTGCTTATATTTATACTATCAACTGGGTTGGAAGAAACACCTGCTTGGCTAATGTTTACTGTTTGCGTATTACTTCCTGCTGTAAAAGTAATTATAGCTGTTCTTCCAGTTTGGCTGCCATTAGCCGTTAACAAAACATTTAACACTGTATTTCCTGTTCCTGAACTACTACTTAAAGTAGCCCAAGTTTGGCTCGAACTTACAGCCCAACTGCTATTGCTTGTAACAGTTATTGGGTTTGAACTTGCACTACTGCTGACATTTATATTGGTAGGATTAACTGTTAGGGTTACATTACCAATACTAACCAATAACGAAACGGTATCACCTTTGCAGCCATTGCTGTTTGTTTCAACCACCTTTATACTTCCACCACCATTACTAGAAGCCCAAGTAACCGAAATACTGTTTGTGCCAGCTCCACTATTTATAGTTCCATTTGTTACCATCCAGTTATAAGCAGAACCAGTGGTATTGAATACATTATATGTTTGAGTAGCATTAACTATTACATTAGCATTACCACTAATAATGGAAGTACTAGGTTTTGGAGTTACGGTTACTATGGTATCGCGCATATTACTAAAACAGCCGCTTACATTAGTTACTTTAACGGTATAAGTTCCACTTGTTTTAACCACTAACGAATTTAACGTATCATTATTATTCGCAGTGTTAGTGCCATTTCTTAACCAACGGTAGCTATGGTCAGTTTGAGTTGGAATGCTTAAAGTAACACTATCACCTTGGCAAAAAGTTATTGAACCGTTTACCACAATACTTTGAGAAATTGGAGTTGAAATAGATACCATTACAGTAGTTGAACTACTGGTATCGCAAGCGGTAGCTCCTGTAACTGAATAGGCATAATAAGTTCCTTCTTTGGTGCTGGTAATATTGGTTAAACTAATAGCATTACTAGTTGCAGTAAACCCATTTGGCCCACGCCAAAAAATACTAGCACCACTGGCAGGGGTGGCAGAAAAACTAGCATTACCACCAATACAAACATTATAGGTAGTACTACCGTTTAAAGTAGGAGCGTTTGGAGCAGAAGCACAAATGCGAAAGCTTTTAGAAAATGGTAAACTCCAAAATCCTGTACTATCTTTTACCCTTACATACAAAGTATCAATGCCACTAGGCAACCCTGTAGTAAGCGTATTTCTACTCAAATTAATTGAATCAGCCGTAGCAAAACTTGGGTTTATAGCAGTTCCATTACCCATTCCAGGGTCTGTGTTATAAAAGTATTCAGCCGAAACTATTTTAGGTGCATTTATTACCAAATTGTTTTGGTTAATATAAAAAACCCTGTTTTCAAACATTCCCCAAATACCTGCACTGTCTTGTGTGCGAACATTCAGGTTATGAAACCCTGAGCTTAAACCAGCAATACTAATATTACTGGTAATGTTTATACTGTCTGCTAAACTCCCTGTTGAAATTGTAGTTCGTTTACCTACACCCAAAGTATCACCATCAAAAAAATATTCGGCTTTGGCTGTTTTAGGCGATTCAGCAATTGGTTGATTAGGTATTACATAAAAAACCCTGTTTTCAAACATACCCCAAATACCTGCACTGTCTTGTGTGCGAATATTTAGGTTATGAAACCCATTGCTTAAACCAGCAATACTAATATTACTGGTAATGTTTATACTGTCTGCTAAACTCCCTGTTGAAATTGTAGTTCGTTTACCTACACCCAAAGTATCACCATCAAAAAAATATTCGGCTTTGGCTATTTTAGGAGATTCAGCATTCGATTGATTAGACTTTACATAAAAAACCCTGTTTTCAAACATACCCCAAATACCAGTGTTGTACCTAACCCTAATGTTTAAGTTATGAAACCCTGCGGCTAAACCTGTGCTAGGAATATTGATGGTAATATTGATAGAGTCGGCAGCAGTGCCAACACTAATGGGTGTGCCGCTACCCACAGCTACTGCATTATCTATAAAATATTCGGCATAATTTATTTGTTGGCTATTCCCTTGCATACACAGCAAAAGCAATAGACCTGAAAATATTTTTTTCATATTTAAAGCAGTTAGTTGTTTTTACGTGCTTTAAACTCAATGTTTAATTGTTGACCTTGGTTAATTACCGAATTGTTTATGTTTAATTCTTGCATCAATGGAATTTGCGCTCTGCCATCTAAATTATTTCCATTCCATGGATATGGACCACCCGTAATGCCTAAATTGGTGCCATCGGTTCCTGCATTATAACCTGCTGCCGTGGTAGCGAAAGCAAAATTATAATTTGCAAAAGCAGGTGATATTGTTAATGTAGTTGGATTTGGAACATTAATAAAACCTGGATTGGTATTATTAATATTGCCACTTCCTGTATTTCCTGCGGGTGGTAAATTTAATTGGGTAACAGTACCAGTATAGGTTAGGTTTTTATTAAATATATTGCCACTTGGATTTGTATTAATTAAATTATTTAAAAAAATATTGTTGGTAAATAATACATTATAGCAACTACTGTTAGTAGCATAAGTAAAAATATTATTTGTTGCAATTACATTTAAAGCATAACTTGTGGTTGAAGTTCCATTATGTATTGCTCCAGTTATATAGTTATTTGCGATAGTAATATTTGAACTGAGTATGGCTGTATTATATAAATAACTATTTTTTATTAGCCAATTAGTTCCTTTCGAATTAATGGTATTTACTATTTGACATCTAGATATAATTACATTATTGGCTCTATTACCAGAAGGGTGTCCATTAACGACTAGAAAATCTAAAATATTAGCAATTAAGCCATGAATACTAAAGCCACTAATATTATATTTTGGAGTTGAGTTAATGGTGTCAACAGTTATATTTCCAAGTAGTGTATTATAATTATTTACGGTACTATTTAAGTTACAACCTGCTCCTATTAAACAAAGTTTCCTGTTAAGTGTAATATTTCCATAACTGATAGGGGTGCCATGAATAAGTAAGGTGTCGCCTACAGTAGCAGCATTTATGGCAGTTTGCAAATCGCTGTATTGAGCAGCATTGGCAATGTAATTGTTTACTGTACGCACAGTAGCAAATGAACTTAGGCTAATTAATAAGCCTAGTGTAATAGTTGTTATTTTTTTCATGTTTTTTGGGGGTTTAAATTGTTTAGTTTTTAGTTTAGTTTTTTGTTTTATGTTTTAAAAAGCACAAATAGCGTTCATTTACTAACGCTAAACAATACTTACTTCTAAGTATTTTTTAAATAAAAAAATCAACTTAATTTCAACTCATTATCTGTGTAAAGACTTGATGTTAAATAGGTTTACACCCTTTTTTGTTATTTTATAAGGTTTACTAACCAAATTACTTATTGTCGTATTTTAAAAATAATTGGAATGGATAATATAATAAACTGTGTAAAACGTGTTATGGTGGATAATAATCATAACTTGCAACCAAATAAAGCTACTATGAAACCCATAATAATTAATGAAGCATCCAAAATATGGCACGTTATTATGGCTCATCAGCAAGAAAAAAATGAGATAACGAGCGAAATAGAAATCAATAAAAAGTTACTTAATATTTTTCAACACGGAGAGTTTTACTATTACATATTTAATTTAAAAACTACAGCTTTCGACTTTTTAAGCCCTGAAATTTCTAATATACTCGGTTATAGTATTGAGGAAATAGATGTCTCTTTAATACTAAATTCTATTCATCCAGAAGACCAACCCTTTTTTTTAAATTTTGAACGTGAAGTAATGACATTTTTTGCTGCACTTTCTATTCATCAAATTCCTAATTATAAGGTAAGTTATGATTACAGAATTAAAAAAAAAGATGGAAACTATATTAGAATTCTACAGCAAGTAATTACAATAAACTATGATAAAGACGGACAGATACTTAAAACTTTAGGTGTTCATACCAATATCTCTCATATTAAATTAACTGGTAAACCTACCCTTTCGTTTATTGGTTTATTAGGCGAACCTTCCTACTATAATGTACAAGTAAATGAAATATTTAAGGTGTCTGACTTGCAGATATCAAAACGAGAACGCGAAATATTATGCTTATTAGTGGATGGAGAAATAAGCAAAAAAATAGGACTGATATTAAATATAAGCATGCACACCGTAAATACGCATAGAAGAAATTTATTAAGTAAAACTTTAACCAATAATATTGCTGAACTTATAACAAAAGCAATAAAGAATGGTTGGGTTTAAAAAGACATTTAGAACTTTTTCTATTTCTCAAACAAGTCGTTTAGTTTTTTCTTAACTTCCTCCAATCCGATTTGCATTTGTTCCATTCTACTAAAAAATTTCCACAATCTTCTTTCTAAACCCCGCTGGTTTAAATTTGCAATCCAAATCATTTACTCCTGACTAATCGCATATGCGTCAACTTAAGTTTGATTTTTAAGACAGGAAACATTGATAAACATTAGAGTTCCAGAGGAGCGACCTTATGGTAGCAACGGGTTTTAACCCGTTGGAAAAATGAACCTAACCTTTTATAAGAAAATCCCTAAATATTTGCGCAAAGCCTTAGGCTTTGCGCAAATATTTAGGGATTTTCGTTGTGTTTTTCTAAACCTTTAACCCCGAATTTCATTCGGGGCTACCATAAGTTCGTTCCTCTGGAACTTTGCTTTTGATAATTCTTAAGTTGACGCATATGCGACTAATCGGGTAGGATTTGTAATCCGCTTTTTACCATACTATATAAAAGCAAATGTAGTAAAGAGTATTGGTATTTCAAGCATTGCAAATGCTAATAGTATTTATTGCATTTTGCTAAAACGCATCATCTGTAACTTTGAATTTAATAACACAAAAAAAACCTGCTTGACCAATCAAACAGGTTTTAAAACCAAGCCAACAAACCTTTATGATTTAGCATCATTGTTTTTAGATTTTACATGAGATTTCCTTTGGCTAGGTCGTTTACCGCCTATTGTTTCGTACTCTGCACTTTCCTCACCAAACGACATTTTAACACCATTCTTGAAGCGTTTTTGCAATTCCCTAAGTTGTTTATTTCTATCATTTAAATGAATTCTTTTGTTAGAAAGAGCAACTAATTCATTGTTGTAAGCTTCTTCTTCAGCAGCTACCGTAGTAATTAAAGTATCAAAACCTATTACAGTTAAACTTGGGTCTAATTTTAAATTGGCTTCCATTGTTCCTAAAGCAGAATGCAATGTTTTACACTTTTCAATTACTTTCGAATTTCTTGGTTTCATTATTTACCACCTCCTTTCTTTATTATTATATTTAACGAAAGGTTTTGAAAATTATTGTAACATTTTTTAAAAAAAATAAACAAGAAGAAAATTGGATTTTGTTTGCACCAGATAATTCAATGGACAAACAATTAAATTTTATAACAGTTGAATGTGTTTTTTCAACAACTGAATTGAATTTTGCATCAACGAAATTAGATTTTGCGTATGTGTAATTAAATTTTGCATCAACGTAATTAGATTTTGTGTAAGCGTAATTAGATTTTGCGCAAGCGCAATTAGATTTCGCACAAGCGTAATTAGATTTTGCGTAAGCGTAATTAGATTTCGCATCAACGAATTTAGATTACGCATTAGCTTAATTAAATTGGATGGTTGCAAAATGCAATTTAATAGTTAAAATATTGAGTTTATATAATGCTGTTAATAAGTAAATTGTGGTAAAGTTAGGTGTTGTATTGGTAATTGATTGGAACAGATGTTTCGTTTCGGCTTCGCTCAACGACCACGTTTCGGCTACGCTCAACGACCACGTTTCGGCTTCGTTTAACTATTAATTTAGCCTCAAAATTACAGTAACAAAAACCCTCATTAATATTTTAGTTACTTGGACTTCTGAAATCGGTAGTTTCCTCAACAATCCACTTTCCAATTTTGTTAAAAAAAATTGGTGTAATTTGTGGCTTACAACAAACTATATCTCCCAACTATTCCTAATGGCAATTGAATACCTGATTTTCCTTGTAGGTATAGTTCACCAAAATCTAAATTTTTGGTTTGTTTAAAATTGCTTTCTATTAAATTTTGAACCACTAAAGCACTTAAACCTAACGAGTAAACATTCAATATCAAAAAGTGGTTATTTGGTTCTAAAATTTTAGCTACATCTTGCAATAATTCATTGATACTTTGTTCCAACTGCCAACGTTCACCATTGGCACCAATGCCGTAAGCTGGAGGATCTAAAATAATACCATGATAAGTTTTACCACGTTTTACTTCACGTTTTACAAACTTCATGGCATCTTCCACTATCCAGCGGATATCGGTTAAGCCCGAAGATTCCATGTTTTCTTTACTCCAAGAAATCACTTGCTTCACACTGTCAACATGGGTAACATCGGCTCCAGCGGCTTTTGCAGCTATACTTGCGCCACCGGTATAAGCAAATAAATTCAAAAATCTTGGTTGTTCGCCTTTTATCTTTTTTAGGTTTTCAAAAATATAATCCCAATTAGCGGCTTGCTCTGGAAAAATTCCAACATGCTTAAACGAAGTAAGTGCTAGGTTGAAGTTTAGGTTCAAATCGTTGTGTTTGTAATTTAATTTCCAACGTTCGCCAGCAGTTTTGTTCTTTTTTATCCATTCGCCACTATGGCTAGTGCGCGATTTAAAAGTAATGTCGGTTAATTTTTGCCACTCTTGCTCGCTCCATTTTTTACTCCATAAAGCTTGAGGTTCTGGTCTGCGAAGTACTAATGATCCAAATTTTTCTAGCTTTTCAAAATCGCCACAATCTAAAAGTTCGTATTGTTGCCAATTGGTAGGTGTAAATGTTTGCATGTATAATTTTAAGAGGGCAAATATAAGTTTTTATTGCATTGTAAATTTTTCAAAACCAAAAGTAAATAGGTTATAAAAAAACTAAATACAAGCTTTTAAAACAAGCCAATTTATACTATTGAAAAATCCTTTAATTAGCTAAATTGTGATATTTATTCCATTATAAAAGTTCTGCCTTCATCTGCTATTTCTGTATTTGCAAATTCAGTTCTAGCTTCTACTAATAATGGCTGTAAATCGTCATAACGAGCGCTAAAATGCCCAATGATTAATTTCTCAACATGGGCACGGCTAGCTACAATTCCAGCTTGTTTGGCAGTGGTGTGCATGGTATCAATGGCACGCTGAAGTTTGTCGTGCATAAAGGTAGATTCATGGTATAAAATATCAGAATTTTCTACCGATTTTATCACACGTTCATCAAAAATGGTATCGCTACAGTAGGCGTAAGTAATGGGTTTTCCGGGTTCAAAAGTCAACAATTCATTTTTTATATGCACTTTTCCATCTGGACTTAAATAATCTTTTCCTCGTTTTAAATCGTTAAAATGGGTAAAAGGAATTTTATGTTTTTCGCAAACTTCTACATTTAATTTGCGTAATTTACTTCTTTCTTGAAATAAAAATCCTGCTGTTGGAACTCGGTGAAATAATGGAAAAGAAATAACTTTATAGTAAATATTTTCAAAAATAACTTCGGTTTTATTTGGATCAACTGTATGGTAATTCAATTCAAAATTGAACCGTGTTTCACTGTATTTGAAAAACACATTTAGTATTTCAAAAAGCTCTTTTGGTCCATAAATATGTACGGGAGATTCTCTGCTCATTAAGTTCATACTGAGCAATAAACCTGGTAATCCAAGAATATGATCGCCATGAACATGACTTATAAATATTTGGTTGATTCTTGATTTTTTTATTTTGTAGCGCTGCAATTGCATTTGCGTTCCTTCACCACAATCAATTAAAATATGATGGTCCAAAATATTTAAATATTGTCCGCTAGGATGTCGGTTTGCTGCAGGCGAGGCACTGCTATTTCCTAGTATGGTAACTTCAAATGCCATAATGCAACAATACTAAATTATTAACAATTATTATTTGATTTTTATTGTTGCACTTAGCATCTTGTGATCACTAAAATTCATTACATGTGGTTTGTAATTTACAATTTCAAAATCCTTATCAGCTAAAATATAATCAATTCTAAAATTAGGCATTTTGCCAATATAAGTAGAGCTAAAACCTGAACCACTTTCTACAAACGCATCTTTCATATCGCCCTTTATAATATTGTAGGCATAACTTGCAGGTGAGTCGTTAAAATCGCCAGTTAAAATTATTTTATATTTACTTGTTGAAATAAACTTCTGAATGGCTTCGGCTTGTTTTGCTCGCACAATAAAAGCTCTTCTCAACTTTCCTGCAATGCTTCTTATATCCAAAACGTCAACATTTGCTCCATTGTCATTTTGTTGAATTTCAGAAACTGTTTCAAAATCTTTTTTATCGAAAGCAATCGATTTTAAATGCGTAGTAATAATTCTAATGGTATCATTTTTATAAACTATATCAGCATAAATGGTTGAGTTTCCGTTTTCATTTATCCGTTCTACAAATCCTGATTTTACAATAGGATATCTGCTTAAAATACTGATGCTATAACCCGTTACTTCGTTCTCTATTTCTTGCAAATTATATTTGTAAAAATGCTTGTATTCATCCATTAATTGTTTAAACATTTTTTTATCAACCTCCGTGTTATAGCTAATAAATTCTTGAAAACACATAATATCGGGTTTTATATTATTAAGTATTTCAAAAAACAATT
>Ga0247843_1009040_pt1 | contig 11273 bp, 10 predicted proteins | sample LaCruzMarch2017__FD_192420 | JGI IMG/M metagenome (GOLD analysis project Ga0247843, IMG submission 192420) | Freshwater microbial communities from meromictic Lake La Cruz, Castile-La Mancha, Spain - LaCruzMarch2017_8m | ecosystem: Environmental > Aquatic > Freshwater > Lake | place: Spain...
ATACTTCTTTTAATTCCCAAGTGCCAGTCAAGGAGTCTCTCTTATTTTTCTTACAAGAGGTAAATAAACTTAGGATTACTAAAATTGCGAATGATATTTTCATGGGATTTAATCAGTTAATGTTTTAGCTAAAATAAACAAAAAAAAAGAGCGACTAATGTCGCTCTTTTTTTGCTTGGAGAGGTTGTTATTATTGCTTAATAAATGAAAGCGTTTCATTCGAATTTTCTGAAACGATCTGAACTAAATAGTGACCGTTTGTTAATGATTCAATTGCTATTTTTGCCAAACCATTGTTTCCTTGACCGCTAACTAATTCCCGTCCGGACATATCCAAAATCTTGTAGGCGAAGTTGGTAACATTTCCTGTAATAGAAATGTTATTAGCACTTGGATTCGGGTATAGCTTGAATTGGTTCATACTTGACTCATCAATTCCCGATAACATCGTGTTAATATTATAAGTAGTGTTCGTAACGATAGGAGCATTCCAATCAAAGTAAATATAAGCCGTATTTTCTATGGTACTTCCAACTGGATTTCCATTGTTTTCTTGGATTCGGTAAACTAAATGCCCGTGACTTGCAGGTTCGTTTGTTGTGGAATCTGCTAACCATATGGAAGGAAATTCAAAACGCAGTATTCCATTCCCTAAATTAACTATTTGAAGGTTGTGGGTAGCTTCAATAAGACTAAAAGTGGACCAGTCAAGGTTTGCATCTAAGGTGTCGAGTATGTACACATTTTGAGCTGGAGCTGTGCCTGTATTTTGAAAACGTATGGTATAGGTTAGGTTATCAATGATATTAATATCAATTATTTCAGGAGAAATCATCTGTTGGTCATAGAGAACTTCTCTTACCACTACTTTGTCGTTTGGATCATAGCTGTTTCCGATAATTTGCGATAAAGAACCATTGTTGTTCTGATTGGAACAATCATTAATACTCCCAGTGGGGGTAATGGTAGAGGTAAACATATGATTGGTTCCATTCGCGATACCAGCACCAACCTGAAAAGTAATTACATCATTAAGGTTAAAAACGCTTGAACCAGCATTCAAATTCCATGTAATTGTGTTGCCAGCTACTACATATCCGGGATTAAAAATGGAGGCTGTGTTTAAAGTTACACCTGCAGGGAAGCTGAGTGTTAATGCATAGGTACCAACATTGGTAAAGCCATAACTTCCCCAATTTAGTTTTATGTAGGCTGTAGTATTTTGATAATAACCTATCCATGGTGTTACCGTCGTCCACATATCCCCGCATGGATTGGCAACACCACAGGTTATTGCAAAGTTCCCAGGATTAGGAGGTGCATTGTTAGCGCCCACTAAGGTTATGATATTGTTATTCATGGTGTATCCGTTTGCGGCAAGCCATTGTTGGTTTACAGCGGCCATTACATAGTTAACATTGGAAATTGCACCACAATAAATGAAGTAACCATTGGTATCAGAATAAACCGTTACCGTATTTGCTCCACCTTGATTTTGAGAAGTCAAAGTAATGGGAGCGCCAGTAATTGGGTTTTCGTTATTATCCATGGTACCATTTCCATTTGCATCACAAAACACAAATCCTGCGTAGCAATTGGTATTTCCAGGGTTGTTTCCACAATTAATAGCAAAATTGCTGACTGCAGGAGGAATTCCTAAGTTGCAACCAACATTGATGATTGTTTGAAGGTTTGGATTTAAGGTATAGCCGCTAGCAGAAAGCCAATTAGCATTTACAGATACAATTGAAGGTTGTCCTGCAGTACCTGAGTAAGAAATTGTGTAAAAACCTGTGTTGTTTGTATAACCAGTGTAAGTAATCCCATTGGATACGAGGTTTACTGGAGCATTTATTATGGGAATGTCCCCTGCATTATATATACCATTCGCATCGGTATCACAAAATACCTGTCCACCCATACACATATAATTATTTCCCTGACATCCAATTGTATAATTGATGGTGTCAATTGCAAAGGTTTGGTTGGCAGGATTATAAACTGTTATTGAAATTGGAAATGTTCCCGAGGAAAGATAAGTATGACTTATTGGCGGATTGAAATTAATTAGGGTTCCTGAAGTTGATGTTCCAGCACCATGAGTGGTTGTTGCGCCATCCCCCCAATTAATTGAAACTTGAAACTGAAAAGGAGCAAAATTATTACCGATTATTACGTTCTGAATATCTGTTGGAACGGTCCCCGCAAAAGAGGCAGTTGTTTGAGCAGAAAAACTCATTGTGATGGTTGAATCACAACTTAATGTGCTACTAGTGTTAGTTTGATTTAAACCTGTTAATGCATATCCTGCAACTTGTGCCTGATAAAACGAGGTAGATAATAGGCAAAAACCGCATATTAGGGTGAAAAGTAGATTTTTTTTCATGATAATTATTTTAGGATTTAAACTTCAGACGTGAAATAAAGGCTTAAGTTGCTTCATTTTATTATCAACTCAATAATATGTTAAGATACTTTATATTTACTACTTATTGCATTTCTTGACTATCTTTGAAAATTCATAAATTAGACATAAACAATGATTGATAAAGCACTTTTAGCTGATTTTGGCAATTTAGAATTGTTGGCAAAACAAGTGGTGGAAGGTTTTATTACAGGTCTTCATAAAAGTCCCTTTCATGGTTTTTCAGTTGAATTTGCGGAACATCGCATTTATAATCCGGGTGAATCTACTCGCCACATCGATTGGAAGCTTTATGGAAGGACAGATAAGTTGTTTACAAAAAAATATGAAGAAGAGACCAACCTACGTTGCCAACTTTTAATTGATTGTTCCAGCTCCATGTTCTTTCCTAAGGACGCTAAATTGACTAAACTCATCTTCTCTGTGTATGCAGCAGCTAGCTTGATTGAATTGCTCAGAAAGCAACGTGATGCCGTAGGACTTACCATTTTTTCGGACAAAATACATGTTAATTCTCCAGCTAAATCGAGTACTGCCCATCATCGGTTTTTGTATTCCGAAATGGAGAAATGGTATCTAAATTATGATGAAAAGGAAAAAAGAAGCACTGATACAATTCAAACCTTGCATGATATTGCTGAATTGAGTCATAAACGAAGTTTGATTATTCTCTTTACGGACTTGTTAGGTGATTCAGATCGAATAGAGGAAATGTTTCAAGCCTTGAATCATCTAAAGCATAATAAACATGAGGTGGTTGTTTTTCATGTTACGGACTCCAAACTAGAAATGGATTTTGAGCTCGACAACCGCCCTTACCAATTAATTGATATGGAAACTGGCGAAAAAATAAAGTTAATGCCCGCTGAAATCAAAGAAAAGTATAAAGAAGGCATACGTTCTTATATGAATGAAATAAAGTCGCGATGCACGGACTACAAAATTGATTTTGTCGAGTCGGATATAAACCAAGGATTTCAGTCTGTTTTACTAAATTACATGCTCAAAAGAGAAAAGATGTTCTAATCAGCTCAGTAGCTCAGTTCTAAATAGTATTTTTGTTTAATGATTTCGGTAGAAGAAATAATGGTTCCTATTGCCAATGAAATGCACGATTTTGACGCGCACTTCACCGAAACGATGCGTTCAAAAGTTCCTCTCTTAGATAAAGTCACGCAGTACATTGTTAAACGTAAAGGTAAACAGATGCGCCCCATGTTTGTCTTTTTAACGGCTAAAATGCTGGGTGAGGTGCGTGATAAAACCTACGATGCTGCCGCATTAGTTGAACTCCTTCATACAGCAACCTTGGTGCATGACGATGTGGTAGACGATGCAAACGAAAGACGAGGATATTTTTCGGTGAATGCCTTGTGGAAAAATAAAATTGCGGTACTTGTTGGCGATTACATGCTTTCAAGAATATTGTTATTATCGCTTGAAAAAGAAAATACGGAGTTGCTTAAAATTGTTGCCCGATCCGTTCGCGAAATGTCGGAGGGGGAATTATTGCAGATAGAAAAGACAAGACGGCTTGACATTACGGAGGAAATATATTTTGAGATAATCAAAAAAAAGACGGCCTCACTTATCGCAACCTGCTGCGAAGCCGGAGCAATTAGCGTAGGCGCAAGCAAATGGTCAGATACGATGTTTCGTTTTGGCGAACTAGTTGGTCTCGCTTTTCAAATTAAAGATGATATATTTGATTATGGGTCTTCTGAAAAAATTGGAAAACCAACTGGTATTGATATTCGTGAAAAAAAAATGACGCTACCCTTGATATTTGCAATTAATAATGCTCCAGTTAAAGACCGCAACGAATTAGTGGATATTGTGACCTTTAAAAATGATCAATCGGCTTCCGTTAATCGCGCTATTGAATTGGTTATTCAGTCAGGAGGGATTGAGTATGCTCATTGGAAAATGTTGGAGTTTGGAAATAATGCGCTTGAATTATTAAAAGAAATACCCGCTTCCGACGCCAAGAATTCGCTTGTAGGTCTTGTTAATTACACCATGAATAGAGAAAAATGAAAAATATTTTTAGCTATATCATCATCTTATCAGTTGTTTTTGCCTGTCAGAATGATGAAGACAAATCTTCGTCAATCATTGAGAGAAAGGAAGATTTAGTGGAAATTAAAAACGGTATTTACACCGAATGGTATCCCGGTAAAAAAAGTAAAAAATTTGAAGGAGCACAAGACGAAAAGTATCGTCGAAACGGAAAATGGGTTTTCTTTTCCGAGGGCGGGAATGAATTATCAATTACTTTCTATTCAAATGGGCTTAAGGACGGTTTTTCACTTGTAAAATACCCAAATGGAAGAATGCATTACAGGGGAGAATACCGAAATGATACCATGGTAGGCGTTTGGACTACCTACGACACAAATGGAAAAATTACCAAAGAAAAAGATTACAGTAACGGTAAATAATGAGTAAAATATCAACCGCCATTATTGAGACTATCATGCAAACTTCTCGAATTGAAGAGGTGATTGGTGAATTTGTTCAACTGAAGCGTGCGGGATCAAATTTGAAAGGGCTGAGTCCGTTTACAGATGAAAAAACGGCTTCGTTTGTAGTATCCCCGGCTAAGCAAATTTTTAAGTGCTTTTCTACCGGAAAAGGGGGTACAGTGGTTTCATTTCTGATGGAAAAAGAACATTATTCTTATCCTGAGGCATTGAGATGGCTAGCCGAAAAATATGGCATTGAAATCCCTAAAGATGTAGCACCTTCTGCGGAGGAGCTTGCCCAAAACACAGAGCGAGATAGTTTATTCATAATTAATGAGTTTGCGCGAGAATATTTTGCTGACAATCTTTTGAATTCAAATGAAGGACAAGCAATTGGATTATCTTATTTCGAAGAGAGGGGGTATCGAAGAGATATTATCGAAAAGTTTCAATTGGGTTATTGTCTAAATAAAGCCGATAGTTTTACGAAAAATGCCCTCGCGAAAGGGTATAAATTGGCTTATCTTGAAAGCGTCGGACTAACCAAATCAAAGGAAGGTAGTTTGTTTGATTTCTTTCGGGGAAGGGTAATCTTTCCTATCCAAAGTATTTCGGGGCGCGTTCTCGGATTCGGAGCAAGAACACTACAAAACGATAAGAAAATAGCTAAATATTTTAATTCACCTGATAGCATCGTTTACAACAAAAGTCAAATTTTGTACGGTCTTTTCTTTGCTAAAGGCGATATTACGAAATACGATGAATGTCTATTGTGCGAGGGGTACACTGACGTGATTAGTATGCATCAAGCAGGGGTTCAAAATGTGGTTTCCTCCTCCGGCACATCGCTTACCAAAGAGCAAATTAAACTAATTAGTAGGTATACAAAAAACATCACTATTTTATTTGATGGCGATGCAGCAGGTATTAAAGCTTCTTTTCGTGGCATAGATTTAATTTTGCAAGAAGGTATGAATGTAAAGGTGGTCTTGTTTCCAGACGGTGATGATCCGGATTCCTACGCAAAACGACATAGTACAGCCGAGGTTATGGATTTTCTTGCGACGAATAAAAAAGATTTTATTACCTTCAAGGCGTCTGTTTTACTTTCTGATGGACAAAATGATCCGCTGCAAAAGGCAAAATTGATTAAAGAAATAATTCATTCTGTTTCTTTGATTCCCGATCATATAACAAGGAGCGTTTATGCAAAAGAATTAGCAGTTCATTTTGAAATTGACGAGGGAATGGTTGCCAATGAATTAATTCGACTTCGAAAAAATGTACTGGCCAATTCAATTAACGAACCAATGGTGCGCGATTTAGGATTTACTAATCCCCTTCCTTCTTCTCCACTTGCGATAGAAAAAGTGGAGTTCGTTTATGAAATTGAGTTAATTCGGATTATGTTGCAATTTGGTAATCGTGAAATTTCACTCGTGTATAATGAGGGGGAAGAGGCTGAAAAATTAACTATAGTAGAGTTTGTTTGTCGAGTATTAATTGAAGATGAACTTACTTTTCGAAATCCATTTTGTTTAACAATCTATAATTTATTCCTTGCCGGTTTGTCAGAAAATAGGGTGTATTCAAGTGCTTATTTCCAAAATTTGGAAGATCAAAAATTGGTTTCTTTTGTCAGTGGACTTGATACTTTTGAGTCCGAATTGAGTCCAAACTGGATAGCTAAATACAATATAATTACCATTACTGAGGATAATAATTTACTTCAAACGGTTTCCAATTTATTGTCTAACTTTAAGTATCACAAAGTCAATGAGCATATTTTGATGTTGCAAGAAAAATTGAAAGATACCGAGTTGTCTCAGGAGAATTTATTGCTTATTCTTGCTGAGCAAATGGCTTATGAAAAAGTTAAAAAAGAACTTTCAGACCAGTTAGGACGCATCATTCAATAAACGAATAACATGTTAAGCACTACCATTTTTCATTTAGGTCCTTTCAAAATTTGTTTTTGGAATATTATTTTCCTTTTAATAATTTATTTAATTGCTTTTGTTTTAAGGAGACTAATTCACAGGGGACTAAAAAATTACCTTAAAAGTGCCAATATAAGTATAGAGGGTCGACGCCTTACCTGGCTGAAGTTGGTGAGTCAAAGTGTTTACCTAGTTGCTATCTATTTCGCATTATTAAGTTTTCGGTTTAACAATGAATCTATTTCATTAATGGATTTTTTGAATTACAAGTTCATTAATCTTAAATCGTTTAACCTGACTTTTTACCATGTGTTAGTAATTGTTGTTGTCATTATTGGCACACGAATGGTGGTTAATTTGACAAAATTATACTTGACGCGAACGTTAAGAAATAATGCAAAATTTGATAATGGGACGGAGTATGTATATATCCAAATCTCCGCTTATTTTATCTATTTAGCAGCTTTTTTAATAACTTGCCAAATACTCGAAATCAACTTAACCCTAATTTTAACTGGGTCCGTGGGTATACTCGTCGGATTGGGATTAGGGCTTCAAGATGTTTTTAAAGACATCATAGCAGGCGTTGTTCTATTAGTGGAGGGAAACATTAGGATCGGCGATATTGTCGAGGTATCAGGTACTACCAATCAATCTTCCATTGTTGCTAAAATTCTGAAAATTAATGCGCGTACCACACAAATTGAAACTCGTGAGGGAAATGTTTTAATAATTCCAAATACGCGTCTAACGCAGCAGCAAGTTGAAAATTGGACACACGGTTCTGAGTTATCTCGTTTTAGTATCGATTTACTCGTTGAGTATGGAACAAATACTGAATTGGTTTCAAAATTATTAATCGAGGCCGCTTTGGCGCACCCTAAGGTCAAAAAAAATCAGCCTGTATTTGTTCGCCTTGGAGGTTTTTCGGATAACGGATTAGCAATGGAGTTAATTTTTTGGGCCGATCATAGTTGGGATATAATTAACTACAAATCGGATATTCGTTTCGAAATAGATCGCTTGTTTAGGCAACATAATATTGTAATTCCTTATCCGAAACGTTCGGTAGAAATTAAAAATCAACCTTTTTTAAGCAAGCCTGATAGCGTTGAATAGTGGTGTCTATTCCTAAATAAAGTGCCTCGCTTATAAGTGCATGGCCGATCGATACCTCGAGTAAATTTGGAAGGCAAGATTTGAAGTGACTTAAGTTCTGTAAACTTAAATCGTGTCCTGCGTTAATTCCTAATCCCTTCGAATGAGCAAACTCAGCTGCTTCTACATATGCGCTAATCGCTGTCGCAGGGTCAAGGTCGTAATTTTCGGCATAGGGTCCAGTGTACAATTCAATTCGGTCTGCTCCTAAAAGCGCAGCTAGTTCTATTTGCTTAAGCTCAGTGCCCATGAATAAGGCAACTCGAATACCCATCTTCTTTAGTTCTGCTATTATGGGCGAAAGCATTTCACCGTTTTTTTCTAAGTCCCAGCCAGCATTAGAAGTCAATACATTTGGTGGGTCAGGAACTAAAGTGGCTTGTGTTGGACGGCATTCCGAAACGATTTCCATGAAGCGTTTGTCAGGATATCCTTCGATATTTAATTCGGTTTTAATGGACTTACTAAGCTGTAAAGTGTCCGCTCTGGTGATGTGGCGTTCGTCTGGCCGTGGATGTACCGTAATTCCATCGGCTCCGAATCGTTCGCAGTCGAGTGCAAACTGCACAACATCGGGTAAATTTCCACCGCGTGCATTGCGAAGCGTTGCAATTTTATTAACATTTACACTTAGCCTAGTCATAGTTAATTTTAAGTCCACAAAATTACTAATTCTTATAGTATTTCACTACTTTTGCTCAATCTATGCGTGCTTTTGAACTTATTACCGACGAAATTCCACCGCTAATTCATACCGATTCTGGTGAAAAAGCAATTAATTGGATGGATGAATTTAAAGTAACCCATTTGGCAGTGCTAAAAGGTGGCGCTTTTGTAGGTGTCGTTTCTGAAGCAGCTATATTCGATCGCTTAATTCTCTCTGATTCGTTAGATGACTTGTTCGACCATCTACCACGGCCCTATGTAAATGAAAATGCACATATTTATGATGTGTTAGCTATGATGTCGGAACATAAACTGAGCATTATTCCTATTCTAGATGCAAATGAAAATTACCTGGGTTGTTCTAGTATCTATCATTTGATGACCACTTTGGCAAATATCGGTAGCATTAAAGAGCCGGGAAGCATTCTGGTGTTAGAGGTGAATTCGATAGATTATTCTATGGCGCAAATTGGGCAAATAGTAGAAAGCAATAACGCCAAAATTTTAAGTTCTTACATTCTTTCCGATGCCGCTTCCTCAGTTTTAGAGGTTACGTTGAAAATTAATGAAACCAATCTAACAAGAATTATTCTCACTTTCGAACGCTACGATTATAAAATAAAGGCCTCGTATCAGGCAGCGGCCGTGGCAGAAGACATTCAGTGGCGCTACGATGCCTTAATTAATTTTATGCGATTTTAGTCATGAAGGTAGCCTTGTTCGGAAGAAAGATAAATAAATCTATTTCAGCTTACTTTTTAACGGTGTTATCGGTTGCTGAGCAGCTTGGGTGGAAGGTAGTTATAGAGGCGGAATTAAATAATAATTTGCACTCCAAATGTGGTATTAGCGATTCTTATGAAACTTTTAATTCGTTTCAAGATATTCGATCTGGATTCGATTTGTTTCTGAGTTTGGGTGGCGATGGGACTTTTCTAAAATCGGTGGGGTATATTCGCGATTCGGGTGTTCCAATTCTTGGAATTAATACCGGAAGATTAGGATTTTTAGCTAACATTTCAAAAGATGATATTCTTGTTACACTTAGCGCAGTCGATGCTAAGAAATTTGATTTTCAACTTCGTTCCTTAATTCGGGTGAATACCACTGATAACTTATTTGGCGAAGATAATTTCGCACTTAACGAGATAACGGTTCAAAAACGCGATACTTCTTCCATGATTACCGTGCACGCAAGTCTCGATGATAAATACTTAAATAGTTATTGGGCTGATGGATTAATTGTGTCAACTCCCACTGGTTCAACTGCTTATAATTTGAGTTGCGGGGGACCAATTATCACGCCGGGTTGCCAAGTTCACATATTGACACCAATTGCGGCACACAATTTGAATGTCCGGCCCGTCGTGGTACCAGACCATTTGCCAATCAAGTTGAGCATCGATGGAAGGGATCGTTCCTACCTAATTAGTTTGGATGGAAATTCAAAAACAATTAAGCAAGGAGAAGAAATCATTATAAAAAAGGCGGAGTTTATGATAAATGTAATTAAATTTGAAAATAATAATTTTTTAGATACCATCCGAAACAAGATGTTTTGGGGGAGTGATAAAAGAAACTAATAAAATATATTTATGAAAAAAGTAGCGTTAATTTTAGGTTTAGTATGTGTTTCAGTTGTTGGAAATGCGCAGAAAAAAACACCGGCAAAAACACCGGTAAAAGCACCTGTTGCAGAAAAAGCACCTGTAATTAAAAGTCTTATTGATTCGGTTTCGTACTTGGTTGGTGCAAGTATTGCCGAGAACATTAGCAAGGAAATGAGTGAAGCAAATATCGAGTTGATTTTATTGGGATTGAAAGACGGCCTGGAGAAAAAAAAGCCGGCAATTGTTGACCAAGGCGGAATGTGCGTAAACAATTATTTCCAAGAAAAAAATGCAGTTAAACAGGCAGAAGAGGAAAAATTAAATGAAAAATATAAAATTGAAGGCGAATATTTTTTGAAACAAAACATGCGTAACATCAATGTTACAACGACCGCCTCAGGTTTACAATACACTATTTTAGGAGAAACAGATGGACCAAAACCAAGTGCTACTTCAAAAGTTAAGGTGCATTATCATGGAACTACCATTGAAGGAAAAGTATTTGATAGTTCTGTAGACAGAGGTGAACCAATTGAGTTTCCTTTAAATCAAGTGATCCCAGGATGGACAGAAGGTTTACAACTGATGTCTGTTGGTTCAAAGTTTAAGTTTTTCATCCCTCAAAATTTGGCATATGGTGCGCAATCTCCCTCTCCAGCTATTGCTCCATATTCAACCCTTATTTTTGAAGTGGAGTTGTTAGGTTTTGAAGATGCCCCTAAAGATTAATTATGAAAAAAGTAGTGTTTTGTTTGCTTGTACTAGCAATAGCGCATTTCTCCATAGCGCAAAAAACTAAAATGGAAAAAGGGTTGTACGCTCATTTTAATACAACTAAAGGATTAATCGTATGTATGTTGGAGTTTGAAAAAACGCCTATGACGGTTGCCAATTTTGTGGGTTTAGCAGAAGGTAAATTCACAACCCAACTTGGTAAGTTCGAAAAGCCTTTTTACAACGGGTTAAAATTCCATCGCGTAATTAAGGATTTTATGATTCAAGGCGGAGA
>Ga0247843_1009041_pt1 | contig 11272 bp, 10 predicted proteins | sample LaCruzMarch2017__FD_192420 | JGI IMG/M metagenome (GOLD analysis project Ga0247843, IMG submission 192420) | Freshwater microbial communities from meromictic Lake La Cruz, Castile-La Mancha, Spain - LaCruzMarch2017_8m | ecosystem: Environmental > Aquatic > Freshwater > Lake | place: Spain...
GTCTGTATTGGTGACCCCACAATTAATTTACAAAAAGTCCAACCAGAAAACAGTTCCTTGAATGATTTAGATGGTGAAACACGACAGACGGTCGAGAAGATGATGTATGATCAACAACAAAAGGCATTGGGGTTGCCGACGGCAGAGGAGGCGAAGAAATTTGAGATATTGGAAAAGTTTAAACATAGTCATCCTGAGATGGATTTTAGTCAGTGCAAATTCAACTAAAGGTAATACATAAAATCACAAATTAGAGCTATAGTATTATCATTACATCTAGCCATTGTAAGAATTTAAATATCCCATCACCAATAACTATACTATCACGTTCTGTATTACTCCAGTCTGGATTGAGTGATTGTATTGCCATGGCATTAGCCATGAGTAATGGATTATTATATGTATTTGGTAATTGTTCTATAATTGAATGTATAATTTGTCTAAGTGATGCAGCGGCATTGTAATCAATTTGATGTATCTGTTGTAATGTTGCATCAAGCTTCGCTTCATCGGCAAGATCTATACCGTGCATGCCGAGTAGTAATACATTATTCGATGCTAATACGGCTGATTCATTCTCCATTGACAAATCCTGCCGTGACTCGGGCGCTGACCAGAATGTAATCAATTTGTTATGATTCGATATCATCAAGTCAGTCTTTTCACCATAGGTGCCAAAGAATTCGGATGTCCCATCATCTCCGGATACGTGGTGTTTGTAATAGTATGCCAGCGAGGTGATATTGTAAGCATTCATTTGTTCCCAGGTTTCAACCCCTATTGATTCAATGTGCGAAACGAACCTCTTCAGTAGAGTGGATAGACCACGTCGTCGTCGTCGACGACATTGTAGTACCATCCTCCGTTGAAGACAAGCGTCGTCTCACCAACAGTAGTTCTGTTATTAATATTGCTGTTGATGGCATGAGGCTTACGATCGTTCATCCTTGCTCATTTCCGTGGTAGCAATCCCACCTCCAAATCACCCTCCCCAACCACCCTAACGATGGAGAAATAGACTTATCTCGGCACACACACGTCCTATAGACAAAACCTTGGTACCGAAAAGAAGCGCAAGACTATGCTCCTTCCGACGGTATGGGAGGAGGCCGTCAAATTCAACCACGGCGACCAACAGGACGAGGCGCAGTAGTGGTGTCGCACCAGTTTGGGATATCTCCCACTTTGTTTGGGATAAATCCCGAAAAGGGAGAAATTAGATTGTTTTGGAATATGTAGTAGAGATTTTCAAAGAAACTTCACTTTCTCGAATTCTCGCCTTTCCGCTCAGCTCAGCCTCCACCGACCGGCCGTCATACGACTACATATGCGCTTTCCCTGCTCCTCTATCGGTGCGATTGAAACGAGTAGCGGCGGCAGCGACGAGGGGGGCGGGGAGAGCAAAGAGATTATTGCCAGCCACAAAGGGATCAAACCAGAGTTGAAGTAATGTCAGCCCGCTCTCGGTATCTGCAGGCGATCTCTTCGCCCCGCGGCGACGATCCAGTTGCACCATCGAACAAGTTCGGAGCTAATGGCAGAGGAGGGGCCGTCGTCGTTGGCGCTCCGCCGCCGCCTCCGGGTCCGCCGCCGCCTCCGAAAAATGTCACCAAGGCGGCAAGGTCGCCAATGCCGCAGTCTCAACAAAATGACAAACCGCTATTGAATCGAAATCGAATCAATATCCACACGAATAATAACGACGAGAATGATAATAACGAGAGGGAAGACGAGCAGAGGCAGCAGAAGGACGAGCCAGAGAAGAATAACAATTCAGCAAATGCAGTGGCCAAGGGCGGAGCGACGTGGAGTCCGCGGGAGGAAATCCCTGGCTCGGGGAATGTCGCCAAGTTTCAACAAATGCTATGGGGTGGACAGGGCAAGGGGTTAGGCACTAACGCTGCGGCTGCATTGCCACCCGCAACCCCGCCTCGACATAGTTACTCGTCGACCATCCCGCGACGTGTGGGTGGTGGGAGCAACAGTGTCACACCCACTAACAACAATAATGGTGTTGCGGATCCATCGCCCAAGTACAAACGCAATGCCCCCCCTCCACTTGGCATTAGCAATGCCGAAGATTATAACGAGGGGGGTACTCCGTCGTCGGGTGCTACACCTCAGCAGCAGCGCTCAACAACGGCAAACAGCACTGCAGCAGCAACAACTGGTGTTAGGAAGTTTGTCGCACCCACGCCTCCATCTCGTGTTTTGTCTAGTCCATATCAAAAAGGATCGCCAGGAGTTGGAGTTGGAGCATCAGGGGGATCATCATCGTCACTTCGACAACGTGCAGGAAATGTGCTTAGTCTAACACCACTCGACACTTCATTTGGAAATGGTGGTGGCAATAATAATAATTCGTCAGCAACGACATTGGTGCTGCCATCCCCACAGACTGATAAAAGTGACAACAACAACTCGGCACGTGCCGCCGACATTGTCCGACAATACTCTGGAAAAGTCGGCAGTATAAATGATAATGAATATCCATCCAAGATGATAAATGACATCCCTCGTGTTGGTGGCGATGATGCGTCATCTCGAACACCCCTTCCTCTCGCAACAACCTCGGCCGCGTCACCCACTGATACTGGTATATCCACATTCACGGCATTCAAACGTCCAAATGTCAAGGTTGGGATAGTATTCACGCGTCGGAGTGCACAATATCCCGATGTTGCCATTATTAGTCGTATCATGCCGGAATCTATCTTTCGACGTCATTTAGGAGGAGGAGGAGGAGGTGGTAGTAGTCTAGGAATGACGGGCCTTGAGGGAGCAGAAGTGATTGCCGTGAATGGTACGCCTGTCCGTAATCCTCGACATGCTGCCGAATTGGTAGCACGTGCGGTAGAGGAAGTTAGATTGACTGTCAAGCGTGGTGGTGGTGGTGACGGTGGAAACGATGACGAAAGTGGCAGCAAGACGATGATGCCGATGACAACAGGGGGAGTCAATACCACCAAAGATAACAAAGTTAACAATAATGACAGTACTATACCTCAGGGGCAGAAGATGACACCGCCTATCATTCCCATTGAGTCGAATGATAATATCGCAAAATTGAGAGGAGCGCAGAAAGTGGATGAACCAATAGTAGCATCGTCGAGAACCGAGGACAGTAGTGTAGTTACCGACGTAAAATTGAATGAGGATGAGGAAGACGAGTGGGGTGCCTGGAAGGAGACACAGGATGTAAATCAACAACAGCAAGCCACGATTATGACAGAGTCATCAGCTCCTACTCGAGAGGCTGGTGGAGGCATTAATCCATCATCAACATTATCCAAGTCGGCGGAAATTGCCGAACGACGACGAAAAGTAGCTCAGGCCATGCTTTTAAGCGATGAGCTTGTCGAAAGCACCAGCCAAGTGGCTGCTGGTAATGATGACGATGATAGTGACATTGCGCATGAATATCATAACTTGAAGAAGGCCAATGAAGCGATAAAGTCTCCGAATGACATTATCCAGGCCAGTCGATCTAGTGATGACGATGACGATGAGGTTCACGAGTCAAGGACAATTGATCTTGATGACACTCGCGACAACATTGGTAACGTGGGAAATAATACACAGTCTATAACCTCGGGCGTGAAAATCGGCTCTTCTCCATCTAATATAAGTGTTGCCAACGCTACCATGGGTGTTGCCGCTTTAGGTGTACTTTCAACATCCGCGGCTGATCGACGTCGACGGGCCGCACTCGAGATGTACCACTCCACTGAGATGGTCCCTGACAATGTTGATGATGTCCGATTAGGGACAATTGACGTAATCGGTGTAATAACTACAAACACACCTCAGACAAAGAATGCTAACAAGGACACGACGCTTTTATCGTGGATGACGGCTAAGCCATTGAATGAGCGCAACATTAGCTATAACAGTGAGACAAGTAAGCAGACAGACGTAACAACATCAAGCGCCGCCACGGCGCAGATGGGCACTGGCAATCGTGGCAATCAGATGAGTCCTAGAAGTCCGTTACCGAAAGCGCACAACGAGAATTCTGCTACTTCATCAACAGCATATGGCATCAACAATGAGGGTTCTGCTATGAGCAGTCTACCGAGTGCACCACCAATCAGGCTCGAAAGCCCGGCCGCACAACGCAGACGAGAGCGTGCAGAACATCGTCGATTGATTAGCGATGTACCGCCGCAATCTCCTGGAGTGAGAGGAGCAATGATGGCGTTCAAACCCATACGATCACCCCCACCTGTGCCGCCTCGATCAACTCCCACCTCCACTGTGAACATATTGCAACGTCGACTTGAAGACAACCCCCCAATGACGACGGTACCCAGTGATGAAACCGATGAGCTTGTTATTGCAGCTCCGAATCCTGTCCAGACACATGATAAATCAAGTGTGGAGTCGTCCACCGCCGCAGTGAAAGATGCGAAGAATGCTGACAATAGTATGACTCCTCGTAGCGCGATGGGATTTAGTAAAATGAAGTCACGGTCGAGGTTGCGATTGGGACAATTTTCATCACCTAGATTATCATCACCGAAAATAATATCATCGCCCAAGGAAGATGGTCAAAGAACAGGGTACGCTCAGGTTGCGGAGGACGATGTACTAAAGAAGAAGAAATCAAGTATATTCGGTGTCGCTAGATTAATCCGTATTTCAAGCGTGAGTGTATTTATTTACTCTTTTCTCTGTTGGGCGCGAGTCATTCCTTAACAACCCTTTGTTCCTATTTGTCGTACAGTTGGGGAAGTCCAAGTCAAAGGAGAAGTCCGCTAGCAATGATGCTAGCATGGTCGAAGTTGGTCAATCACCAAATGCCATTTCTACTGAGAGCTTAGTTCCAAACAGTAGCATTAGTCCGTCTACGGCAGTACTATCAACTCTTGAGGATACTGCTGTCGCACCTATTACCGTCAAGGAGAAGAGCGAATCTACTGCTTTGCCACCCTCTTCTGTAACTTCTTCGTCTCGTGCAGTGTCAGGACCGGATCCGTTCAACAATTTCTCGGATACCTTGCCCGGTGGCGGTTGGGAAAATTCTAACTTCTTCGATGAAAATCCATTTGCATCGTCTCCCTTTGACAATGATCCTGTCACCAACAGTAACGGAGGCAAGGACGCCTTCGGCTTTCCTTCAACGTCCATGTCAGCTGGCGCCGGAGAAAAACAGTCGTCCATGGAGGCTTTGGATTCCGTTGGTGCTGCTACTAACACCTTTTTTGACAATACCACCGGCGTCGATTTGTGGAGTAATAATCATGCAAACACTGCAATGCTACCCGTGGACAAGACCCCTCGAAGGGATAATGCAACACAGCGATTACACGATGCAAGTAGTTTGGAGGGCAGTGAAATGAGTGAGGTCACCGACCCGACCTTTGTCAGCACAAAGGGGGCTGATATCGTCAAACATGTGAAAACGAATGACCAGGCTACTGCTCAAACTTCTGACTCTTCATTAATGAAGGAAAACGTAAGCAAAGAGAGCAAGCAACTTATCACAACACCTGAATTTGAGAAACAATGTTTGGTGAAGGGCGATCTTAATGCCGACACCATTGTGGCCTCAAATTCGAAAGAAAAAAGTTACGAGAAGAATGATGACCGTGATGGACATGATACGTTAGCCACCCTTCCAACTAACAGGTCACGCATTCTTTCAAAATATGCGAAGAGCAGCAAGGAGAGACGTACTGGCACAACACTAAACTCAGCTGATACGAATGACAAGATTGAGACACCTTTTGGATCAAGCAGTCTAAATAACAGATCTGTCATCGATACACCATCTGAATCTGTTGCACGCTCGTCTGGGAGCGTAGGATCAAGTAGCTTGAATAGTAGGACTTTGGTCGAGCCACAGCAGTCTGTCAATCATTCAACCGCTAGTGTTGGATCCGGGAGTGTGAGCAGTGGACCTGGGAGGAATCGGCAGAGGCTAGTGAAGGCCGGTGTAGCAGCGACATCGGTGGCGGCACCAGCAATTGCATTAGCAGGAACTCCGTCATTGAGTGAAGGGAGATCTTCATTGAAGTCGCATCAGCTTTCTCCTACTAGAGCGTCAACATCGTCGAATATTTCAAATAGAAGTCCCATTAAATCTGCCTCTTCCAGCAATTCCAGTCAATATCCTAAAAGTGCTCCGTCAGTTGTCAGCAATACTGAGTACACTTCGGTTAGTGTTTTTCGATTCGTTTGGTTCCTTTTTACAGTATGTCTGACTGACGATCTCCATGTGTATTGTCTTTAATTGTGGTGTGGTGTGTAGATGGAATCTCGTTTAGGACAAATTAAGGATCCCATACAACGCGCCGGGGTTAGATTGCTTTGGGCGGCAGCTATCCCAATTCAGACACAATTGCGCAGGTTCATGGCAAGGCAGGCCGCCATTAGAAGAATGTGTGCTGTGTTGACTATACAAGCGGTGAGTCAAACTTTCAACTTAATTACTTTACGATTAATGCAATGTGCTCACTCTATATTTTGTAATCAGTTTGTCCGCCGTTGGCTTGCCGAGCGCGATCTTGAAATCGCAATATGGTCGGCCATCCAAATTCAAGCGTCATTCCGAGGTTGGTTCGCTCGTGATTCGCTCGAAGATAATCACTATTGTGCAACACAGATACAGAGAGTGGCGCGAGGCTATCTTGCAACCATGCATGTCTTCGAGGATTTGTACAGTATAACGATAGTACAGAGCGTTGCACGGATGCACTTAGCAATCAATCGTGCTGTTGATCGATTGTCAAGTATAATAGCCATCCAGTCATGGTGGCGTGGAATACAAGCTCGAGATCACGTTGATAAAATGGATTTCAGTGCTGTGGCAATTCAGACCCAATGGCGACGATATCTTGCACAAATGACATACCAGTTTGACATGATTGACGTAATCATTGTACAGAGTGTTGCACGCCGATGGAGAGATCGGCGTGCCTTGGCAACCATGCGTCTTCAAAATTTTGTACGTGTCTTGATTGCTAAGAAGAGACTCAGCGAAAAGAAGTCAATGCATGTACTCCTCACGCGTCATACCAGCGCGACGATGATTCAGGCACGTTGGAGGTCTCACATCGCGCAAACACAGCTTCTTTATTACATTGCAGCCACACGAATACAGGCAACCTGGAGATCATATACTGCTCAGGTGGATATGCTTGTTACAATTGTAAATGTCATTGTCATTCAGGTAAGTGAAACAAATTTTTGGTCTAGTCTGTGATATGATAATCCCGTGCTTATTTTGTTTTTAATGTTTTACAGAGTCTCTGGCGACGACGAAAGGCTGTGAAATTGTTTCAACCGTTACTGCATAGAATGAAACTTGCTAAGGAGAGAAAGAGACAGAAATCTGCTACTCATATTCAGAGTGCCTGGCGTGGATTTGTTGTCTTCTCAACGTTCCTCATCAAGCGGTATGAAAATAAGGCAGCAGCTACAATTCAAGCATGCTGGCGTGGATACTGGCAGGCAGCAAATTTTGCGGACTTGTATTGCGCTGTAAGTTTCAGAATACATTTGTTCTCATTCTATTTATTAAATCTTTCTCATTTGTTACATTCATTTATCTTGTAGACTATTAAGGTCCAGGCGCTAGTGAGGGGCTGTCGAGAAAGATCCTTGCGTGCATTTCACCATGACTGCGCAACTATAATCCAATGCTCATCCAGGGGCATGTTGGTCAGGAAAGAGTGCCATACCGAATGCATGGTATCAATTTTAATAGCTGCAGCAGCGAACTCACTTAGGGTTAGGAACTCAGCAAGACGGTTACAATTTTGGTGGATGGGTGAGTTGCTCAAGAAGAAGGAAAAGGGCGCAGCACTGGTCATCGAACGCTTCTTTATTTATGTTAAGAAAGAGGTCGAACGAGAAGTGGCAGCGTTGAAACAGAAGAAGAAAGAGAAACGCAGACGTCGCAAGGTTAAGCATACAGATGATTACATTCTAGAGCGTGCCTGGTTAGGTGTAGCTGATAATGTGTCATCTCCTGTGGCTCAAGCCATGGTAGAGCCAACACACGATACTGTGGCAAGCCAACACTTATTTGATGAGGCGCACAGTGAAATATCAGGTCTGACAGATCTTGACTTTGGCTATCGTACTGGATCTAGCACTCGAAATAGACCAAGAGCCTAAGCTTTTGGTATCAATCATATAGCATGCAAATTCAATGGCAAATGCATAAGATTCACGTTGTTTCTACTTCATAGTATGATTCTTTTGGAGGTTTACCTCCTAAAGCCCGGCAGCCCTTATTCTTCTGGAGTTTACTCCTGAAGCCCGGCAGCCCTTAATGCTCCCCTGTCTCTCTCCTGTCTCTCTCTCTGTCTGTCGGTTGTCACGTGCATACAAGTGGAACTCAGAGGCATTAGCCATACAACGGCCAGACCTCAACGGTCCGCCCACAAAAATATTTTCCCGCTCATTTGCCAAAAAACTTTTCTTGAAGAAAACAAAGAAAGGGGGAATGGGTGACGTCACCAGTTGGGGGTCCAGGGGGCATCCCCCCCCGGCATTCACCTACCCTGGCAACTCCAGAAGCCTGGTCGAAGCTGTTTTCATTGTCCTGTCTCCTGTCTGTCTCTCTCTCGGTTGTCACTGCATACAAGTGGAACTAAGCCCGCCATTGGTTTGATTTGGGTTTCTCGTTTTTTTTAATTTGTCTATGGTTTCTTGTAATGGTAGAATTTATTTATTGTGGTTTCTTGTAATTATAATTCGCCAAAAAGTGTCTTGGGGGGCAGTCACACACACAAACACACACAAAGTCGGCAACACACAAAGTACAGTGAAAGTACAATTTCCATCAGCACACCTTAGTCCTTTTGATTTGCACAACATTTATAGCACAAATGATTGTTGGTGCAGGACCCCCCAACGAAGGTTGTACAATGGGTGTCTCAAGCCAAAACAACGGCGGCTGGATAGCATGGCTATTAGAAGACAAATATCAGCTAATCAAAGGCTTGCCCGTCAACGTCAACAGAAGCACTGGCAACAACAAGCCAGAGATCAAATCTGTCAAGCTCGTGCTGAAATGACTCAAGAGCAGTTGGATTTTTGGCAGCAACAAGATTGAGATCAGCATCGTAGTACACATGATGAATTGACTCCAGAGCAGTTGGAGTTTCGGCAGCAACAAGATCGAGAGCAGCATCGTAGTACACGTGATGAATTGACACCAGAGCAGCTTGAGTTTCGTCGAGAATGTGAATGTCAAGCTCGTTCTGCATTGACTCCTAAGGAAAACCTTGTGGTGGTACAAATTTCTACATACGCAAGTCTTGTTCTAGGATTCCTCTGTAGGCGAGTATTTACAAACACTCACCAAATACTCACGAAATACTCGCTTGTTACTAATTCCTATGTAGCAACTTGAGCTTGTTACTAATTCCTATGTAGCAACTTGACTCTTGTAACCTCTTACTTTCAAAATTCAAAACAAGACCCTCACCTGCGCCAAGTTTCAACAAACAAAAGATGAGACGATGATGCACCGTGCCTCATTTTTTGTTCCTTGTTTTAGTTCACCCATCCTCGTCAATTTTATTGCATGGGGTAGGAATATCACTGCTTGATCAGAGGGTGACGCCATCTGAGAGGTGATATATCCTACGGGCTTTGAGGGGTCCGATTAGCACCCCGAAAACCTTACCTGGTCAACAATAGTGGATTCGGCAGTTTGAGGAGGGGGGTATGAATAAATTGAGTTCGAAGAGGGTTTTTATAATAGTATACAAATAATAATATACGAATAACAATAATAAGAGAAGTCCGCTGTTAATAGTACAACGACGGTACAAGGTCAAATAATAATAGTACGACGACGGTACGACCACGACGGTAGTGGATTCGACGGTTCGAGGAGGGAAAAATAATAGTACGACGACGGTACGACCACGACGGTAGTGGATTCGACAGTTCGAGGAGGGAATAATAATAGTACGACGACGGTACGACCACGACGGGAATAATAATAGTACGACGACGGTACGACCACGACGGTAGTGGATTGCTGTTAATATTACGACGACGGTACGAGCACGACGGTAGTGGATTCGACGGTTCCAGGAGGGAATAATAATAGTACGACGACGGTACGACCACGACGGTAGTGGATTGCTGTTAATAGTACGACAACGGTACGACCACGACGGTAGTGGATTCGACGGTTCGACAAGAATAATAGTACGTCCACGGTACGACCACGACGGTATGACCACGACCGATAGTACAAGCATCAACAACAACAAACAGCAACAATATCAATCAAGGCGGGTACGACCACTAATAATAGCACAACACGACGGTGCGACAACATACGACGGTACGACAACGATCAGTAATATCAATCGAGGAGGAGGAGGGTACGACCAATAATAATATTAGTACGACAACGACCGATAATACAAGCAGCAACAGCAACAACAATATCAATTGAGGAGGTGCAACAACGACCAGTAATATCAATTGAGGAGGGCACTACCACTAATAAAAGTACGACGGTACGTCAACGACCGATAATACAAGCAGCAAAAACAGCAACAAGATCAATCGAGGAGGGCACGACACGACGGTACAACCACAACAACGACCAGTAATATCAATCCAGTAATATCAATCGAGGAGGGAGAGGTAAGTCCATATCTCACTCTTGTCATTGTATTATATGTGGCAGCATATTGATTCATACCATGTACCTGATGCCTCTTCATCTTGCTCCTCTTCATTCATTGTAATAATACTACTGCTACTACTACAGCCAAAAATCACTAACTTCTATAATGGCCAGTCTAAAGTCCAAACGCCCTACAAAAAAGCATGATGAGTTTACATTAGTAGAGGACGATGCCATAATCAGTGGGGCACGTACATGCAGTGGTCAGAATAAATGGAGTATAGTTAAATTAAAGTTTCCAGTTGAATTAGCGAATCGTAACAGAACTCAAATCCGATGCCGCTGGAATGTTTTGCAGTCAAGACAAGCAGACCAAGCAATAGCCACAGCATCAGCATCTACTACAGGTTTTACTTTGACTCCATCAAGAGTAACTCCCCTACAAGCAGCAGTCCAAGTTCGGCAAGCTCCATTTCCTACCTCATCACCAACAGCAACAGCTCAAACACTTACAACATCCCAATATCTGCAAATGATGACAACCCTTCCAAACCACATCACAAATCCTAATAGTAATGTAATTGAAGTCCTCACACATCTTCTTGATGACAATGACTCTCCAAATCATTATACATCAGTCTTCGGTCAGTATATAGCAACATGTCG
>Ga0247843_1009044_pt1 | contig 11266 bp, 8 predicted proteins | sample LaCruzMarch2017__FD_192420 | JGI IMG/M metagenome (GOLD analysis project Ga0247843, IMG submission 192420) | Freshwater microbial communities from meromictic Lake La Cruz, Castile-La Mancha, Spain - LaCruzMarch2017_8m | ecosystem: Environmental > Aquatic > Freshwater > Lake | place: Spain...
GTGTAAGCCCGCCGGAGAAGGTGTTGGCGCTGTTGAGGTTCAGCGTGCCGGTGCCGTTTTTGGTGAGGCTGAGGGTGCCGCCGCTGCTGCCATCGGAGATCACCATGTTTGTGGCCGTGGCCACTTGGCCGATGCCGATCGTCGTGATGCCGCTGCCGTCCACGACCAAGGTCGAACTGGCCCCCGAGGCACCGGTCAATTTTGAATTTGCCGCTACAATTTGCCCGAAGAGCAGGCCCGTGGAGCTGCTGCCGTTGTTGAGAATTGTGCTGGTGCCGGATTTCAAGAGGATGGTCCCGCCGCCGTTGCGGGTGGCTGCGAGGGTTTGGGCCTGTGTGTTGCCGGATTGCACCTCGAGGAATGTGCCTGCGGCGTTCACGTTCCAATTCTGGAATTGCGCAGTGTAAGATGCGCCCCCGGTGGCGAACGTGATTTTGTCCATCGCGAGGGTGATGATCTGGCTGGGAGCTCCCCCAACGCTGGCGCCGAAGATGGCGTTGAACCCGGCGACCGGGACGCCGGCGGACCAGTTGGAGGCATTGTTCCAGTCGGCGGTGCCGGCCCCGCGCGTCCAGGTGGTATCCGTCTGGGCGTGGGTGGCGGTAGAGGCCGCGAGCAAGGACGCGATGCACGCGGTGAGGATGGAGAAACGGCGGAGGGTGGTGTAACGCTGGAGCATGGCGGTTCCACCGTGTAGTACAGCGTGGGTTTTTCCTATGGCTCGATAGAGCCATTCTACCGAGCCGGAGGTGCCACGCCTTAGCTGAGCAGTCCCAGCTCAAAGCCCCGTGCCACGGCCTCGGCACGGTCGGCGGATTCCAGCTTGGCGAGCACGGCTTTGACATGGTTTTTCACCGTGTGCTCGCTGATGCCAAGGCTCCGGCCGGTGTCGGCATTGGTCAGGCCGCGCCGCATGCACTCCAGCACCTCCAGCTCGCGGGCGGAGAGGGCATCGAGCACCGGCTGCGGCAGGGCGCGGGCGTGCTCACAGCACTCCCTGCCCTCATGCACGGCGCGGATGGCGGTGGCGAGCTGCTCGCGGGTGACTTGTTTTGGCAAGTAGCCGCGTGCGCCGAGATCGCGGGCGCGGCGCAGCTCATGCGCGAGGGCGGAGGTGGCCAGCATGATGACGCGTGCCGCAGCGGATTGCTGGCGCAGGCGTTCCAGCACTTGAAAGCCGTCCTGGCCGGGCATCCGCACGTCCAGCAGCACAATGTCCGGCTTCGCGCAGGCATGGAGGGCGAGGGCCTCGGCGGCGGTGCCCGCGTGGGCGACGACCTCAAAGCCCTCATCAAGCCCGAGCATGGAGGCGAGTGCCTCCCGCACGACGGCGTGGTCATCAACGATGAGGATGCGGATGGGAGTCATGCCGGTGGGGATGACGGAGGGATGGGTGCTGGGGCGAGCCTGAGCAGGTGCTTCCACGGCAGTTCGATGACGAGGGTGGTGCCCGCACCGGGAATGCTGGTGAGGGTGACGGTGCCGGAGAGGTCCGCCACGCGGCGGCGCATGTGGCCGAGTCCCAGGCCGCCCTGGGGCGTGGACTGCACGGCGGCCGGATCAAAGCCGCATCCGTTGTCCGTGATGGTGAGCCGCAGATTTTCCGGTGAATCGGCCACGGTGAACTCCACACGCGTGGCCCGGCCATGGCGCAGGGCGTTTTCCACCGCCTCCTGGCTGAGCATGAGCAGACTGCCCGCCGCCCGCGCCGGGAGCGGCTGCGCGGTTGCGCTCCGGTGGACGACGACGGCTCCGGCGGGCCAGTGATCCATGTTTGCCAAGGCCTGGTCCAGCAGCGCGGTGAACTCCGCTGGCGCGGTGGAAAGCTCATGGATGCCCCACATCAGCGATCGCAGCTCGTGCTGGCTGCGGCCCAGGGTCTTCTGCGCCAGGCTCAGCTCCGCCAGCGCCGCAGTAGGATCACGCGGGGTCTTGTCCTCCACGCTCTCCAGGCGGTAGGCGGTGGCCGTGAGGAGCTGATGCACGCCATCATGAAGATCCCCCGCAAGGCGCAGGCGCTCGCGCGTGGCGGCCTCGTGCTCCAGCTCGGCATTCCGGTGGGCGCGCAGAGTTTCCTCAATGCGGAGAGCCTGGCGGCGCACGGTGCGGCGCAACTGGAGCACCCAGACTACAGCAAGGCTGATGACCAGTGCCGCCGCCGCCAGAGCCAAGCCAAGCCGACTCGGCGTCCACCACGGCGGCGCGGCCAGCACGGTGATGTCCTCCGGCCCTCTGAGCATGATGTCCACACCGGTGGGCTGGATGAACTCGGGCATGACCTTTCCAGGAGGATTCCTCACCTGGGCCACTCCTGTCAAAGAGAGCAGGCTTCCGGTGGCCGGAGGGGTCACCAGTCCACGAGAACCTCTGGCGAATGTGACGGTCAAAGATGTCCCGGATGCCGTGTGCACGGAAAAGCTGGGTGAACCAGGAACGGGGCTGCCCATCAACGTGCCCTCAAACCGCACCAGACGGTGATCGAAGTCCTCAATGAGCTTGCCCCAGCCGCGCCACCCGATGTCCCTGCTCTGTGCGAGAATAGCTTCCGGGCTCGTGGGCACAGGCATCGGAGGAGCGCCAGTGGCGAGTTTGCGCACCAAACCGTCCGTCAGGTAGGCCACAGGCTGTCTTGCCTCGACAAACGCGGCAATCTGCACCCGATCTCCCACCCGCAGGCCGCCGGTGGGGGTGCGCTGAACCACCACGCCATGGTCCCTGTCCTGGATCACTAGACCGTCCGTCTCGATCAATGTGACCGTGCCCTCGACAACCCGGCGGTGGGGCGAGACGCCCTCGGGCCGAAACAAACGCAGCCCGCCGATCTCCGCACGGGGTGTGGCAAACGGGTCTGACGGCGGAGGTTTCACCCTTAAAAAGTCCTCCTCACGGGCGACGCCGAGCCGGAGGCCCGTGAGTTCCCGTCGGGAGTTTGTCAAGCTCAGCACGGTGCCCGTGGCGACGACCTCTGCGTCCACCACTTGCTCAGGCGCGTTCCAGGGAGCGGGCTCCACTGCGATGAGAATGTAGTCCCCTGATGCGCTGCAAGCCCGCAGGATGCGGCTGTGAAAGGCTGCGAGATGATCCACCACGCATTGAACCACGACACGCTCAAGCTGGACGCGCTGCGCATCCCCACCACCACTCTGCAAATGCGCCACGCTGACCTGGCGCGGTGCCGAAAGCTCGCCGCGCCCCACAACGCGTAGTTCCGAAACCACGATGGCAGGCGCATAGCCTCCGATGGAAGTGACGCCATCCACCTCCACCACATCTCCCGGCACCAGGCTGGTCCATGATGATGGATTGCCGTGTTTCAGCACCCTCGTCATCTCGGGGCCATCCACCTTTTGCCGGAGTTGCAGTCCCGCCGACTCGTCGGCAAACAGGATGTTCGATGACCGACTGCTGCCCCGCCAGTTCACCACGCCACGAACCTTTGCGGGCCGTGCTTCGGCGGCCTGCTCCCGCGTTAAAGCGCGGACCTCCGCCGCCTGGGTGATAGGAGGGTGAGCCTGGGCGAAACAAAAAGGAGCCGCCAGCATAATCAGCAGCATCAATCCGCAGCGTGACCACCAGCGGGTGCTAGCAAGTGGTGCAGCGACGCAGAGCCTCATCAGCGGTGATTTCCAAAGGGTTTGAATTGGGACCCCAGCGTTATTCATTTCGCACCCATCCACCGCACGGCGTTTTCGACGACACGCAGCGGCTCTGCTTGCTGGAAAATGGAATAGGTCTCGTGGCCAGGGCGGAAGTAGAAGACGCGGCCCTTCCCCACCTGCCACACGCACCCGCTGCGGAAATGCTCGCCTTTGTCCCACTTTTCCTCGAACACGACTTCATCCGGCGGAGGCACGTGGAAGGGCTCGCCATACATCTCCGTGCGCGGGATGTCCCACTGGGCAGGCAAACCAGCGGCAATTGGATGCTGCGGCAGCAGCGTGGCGACGTGAGAGGGCATGCCGTCGTTGCGATACACGGGGAAGACGCACGCTGGCAGGGTGAGTTTCCACACATTGCCATCGCCCTTCTCAACAAACGGCGTGATGCGGGCCGCACGGCCCACGCCTTTGTAATACGGCGCGTCATTGAGGAGCTCCCACGTCGCTGTGGCACGCTCGGCTTCTGGCAAAGCCTTGATCGCATCCGTCTTTGCCCGCTCCTGCATGAGCCGCACAAACGGCTTGCCCCAATGCGTGGAGTGCAGCCCGATGAAGCCCAGCTTCCCTTCCATCACGCGCCTCACCACCGCCTCCATGCGGGCGTCGTCCTGATCCTTCACGCGGCGATGACACCAGAAGATGAGAACGTCTGTCGCATCCATCGCTGCATCGCTCAGGCCTTGATCCTCATCATCAAGCTTCGCGGTCTTCACCAAAATGCCTGGCTGTTTTTCCAAATGCGCGGCGATGGTTTCGCCGAGGAATTTCTCACCATAACCCTCCTTCTGCTGCGGCTGCTGCTCGTCCCAGACGAGGACGCGGACGGGTTCCGCGGCGTGGAGAGCCGAGATGGCGAATAGGAGAACGAGGAATTCTTTCATGGCTGATAATGACACCTTAACGTGGATACGCCACACCGTCATTTGCTATAGCTCGTTAGAGCCATTTTCACTCCAGGCAGCACTGGATTCCGCGTGTGATCCCAAGGCAGCCCAACGCCGGAAGTCGTCCACTTGGCTGAACTTCTGCCAAAGGATGGCAATGGCCTCCTGCATTACCTCCGAAGCCATCTGCCGCGTGGGCACCAGCGACCTCACAAACGTGTGCAACGCCACCTCGCTCTCCGCGTAGTGGCGGAGAAACTGGGCATGGCGCTCGTGTTCGGATGGCGGGGACATGGGTGGCTTACAACCTAGTCGTCGCCGGTCATGCGCTCATTTGCCGAAAAAAGTTTTCAGCGGGTGAAAATGTCCGGGGGATGCTGCGCTCACGAGCAGGGGTGGCCGTTGCTCAAACCCATCGTTTCCCGGAGTTCCAGCAAGCGCCTCGGCTGCCGCTCTGGGTTTGGGGCTGTGTTTTGACTCCAAGATCACGCTGATGAGGCCAGCGGCGCGCGCAGCAGGGTCGTGAGGAGTGTGAAGGAAGATTTCATGGCTGAATCAAATGGAGTGGGACTGAACGCGCGGCGTCGATCTTAGCGCAGCACGACACGCGGGGCGACCCACGTTGCCCAGTCGCCTGCGGGATCGGCGAGGGAATCGACGATGAAGATGACGTTGGGACGTTGCTCGGCCGACGCGGAAACTCCTGCGAGTGTCAGGGCAGCGATGACTGCTGCGAGTAAGTGGCGTATGGGTCTCATCGGTTCGTTCTTGGTTAGGTTGTCGTGAGCGCGGCATCACTGGCCCGAAGCAGGCACGCGGCCCACGGGGCGGCGGTTCTTGCCCTTCTGCTTGGTGGCGGAGTCACCAATGTCGTCGCGCATCCGCTCCGCCAGGGCGCGCAGGCGCGCCGCAACCGCTGGGTGTTTTCCAATCACGTCCGTCGTCTCCCCCACGTCCGCCGCGAGATCGTAGAGCGCCTCGGGCAGAAGTGCATCCTTCGCGGCTCCCTGCTTCCGCTCATACGGGGTGTCGTCCATTGCAGTGCGCGGGAAGACGAGCTTCCAGTTCGCGCTGCGGACCGCCTCTAGTTTCTCCCCGTTGTAGTAGAAGAACGCGTCGTGAGGACTCGGCGCACCGGGCTTGGTCATCAGCGGGAGAATGTCCTTTCCATCGATGATCCGGTCCTGCGGAGGCTGCGCTCCGGCGATACCGACCGCGGTGGGCAGGACGTCCATCGCGGAGGCGATCTCGCGGCAGACGAGGCCGGCGGGGATCCGACCCGGCCAACGCATCAGGCAAGGAACACGCACGCCTCCCTCCCGCGTGGTCGCCTTGGCCGCCCGCAGGGGGAAGGCCTGGCCGCGCTTGTCGTAGGGGCCGCGCGTGTCTGGCCCGTTGTCCGAGGTGAAGACCACGAGTGTCCGGTCTGCTTGCCCGGTTTCGTCCAGGGCCTTCAGGACCTCGCCCACACCCCAGTCCATGCATTCGACGACGTCCCCATACAAGCCCCGCGCCGATTTGCCCCGGAAGCCGTCGGAGACGTGCAACGGGATGTGCGGTGCGCTGTAGGCGAGATAAAGGAAGAACGGCTGGTCGCGTTTCGCCCGCACGAACTTCACCGCCTCTTCCGTGAACTGCTCGGTGAGCGTCTTCTGGTCGGGGTGCGGCTCGATGACCGTCTCGTCGCGGTGGAGGACAAAGGGTTTCATGTCGTTGGGGAACATCATCCCGTAAAACGCGTCGAAGCCATGCTGGCGCGGGGAGAATGGGGCCAGGTGCCCGAGGTGCCACTTGCCGACGCAGGCGGTGGCGTAGCCGCGCCCCTTCAAGATCTCAGCCAGGGTGACCTCGTCGGGGTTCAGCCCCTCCAGGTGCGCTTCGCTGAGCACGACGCCACCATTGCGTCCGAAGCTGGACATGCCCACCCGCACCGGATAGCAGCCAGTCATGAGTGCTGCTCGGGACGGGGTGCAGACGGAGGACGGCGCGTAGTAGTCGGTGAACCGGGCGCCCTCGTCGGCGAGCCGGTCGAGGTTCGGTGTCCGGATCTTCTCGAAGCCCGGGCGCTTGTCCGGCATCCAGTAGCACCCGACGTCGTCGTAGCCGAGGTCATCGGTGAAGATGACGATGACGTTAGGCTTATCGCCGATATCCGCAGCGGTTAGTGCCGCCAGCGGTGCCAACAGCACTAGCAGCAGGGGCGTGAGGAGTGTGAAGTTGTATTTCATGATGCCTTCGCTTTTATGGAACGCGATCAAGTCGGCGGACGCTGACGTAATAGGCGCCGCAGATCTCCTTACCGGAATCGTCGAGGAAAGTGCCGCGCAGCATGGTCTGCCCCTGCTTGAGGGAGACGGTAAACACGGAAACCGTATCGCTTTGAGCCACTTCTTTTTCGCCCTTGAACTCCCCAACGGTCAGCCGCGCCTTCACTATAGGAAAGGCCTTGCCGGCGGGAAGCCGATTGTGACCGAGCACGGAGTCCCATGCTGGCACCGTGCCACAAATGGCGGCATTGGCCTCCTCCGGCCATCGTCGGAGAGCGATTTCGTAATTACCGTCGCGCGCCACTTGGATGAACCATTGATCCATCGTGTAGGTGCCTGCGCGCACCATTGCCGGAGAGAGACCTTTCTGAGCGTATTGGGTCGACGGCACCAGCGTGGACGGATTCTCATGGTCGTCGCCGACGATGATGGCGCTGCGCTTGGTCGTCCATGGCTCCACGTCTTTCCACCATTGGGCATAGGCTGCGCGCAGCTTCGCGACGATCTCCGGTTGTTTGGCGCTCACATCCTTCTGCTGGCCCGGGTCGGTGGCAAGGTCATACAAGGCCCTTTCCACCAGACGCCAACGACGCCACATGACGGCATACGGTCTTTGCGCAGGATCGATGCCCGGGGCGGCTTTCTGAGGGTAGCCATGCTGAACAAGCAAGATTCGGTCAGGCGGCACCTGCCCGGCATTTTGCAGCACTGGCGCGAGGTTGATGCCGTCAAATTTGGCCTCAAGCGTTTGCTTCAGTCCGCACAGGCCGACCAGCGTCGGCACGAGATCCTGCACCTGTGTTAGGCCAGGCCCGTCCCCCGGCGGCCGAAGTCCGCCGGATGGCCAACGGACAAACAACGGTGAGCGATGACCGCCCTCCCAGGGCTCACCCTTGCTCCCGCGCATCCCGGCGTTGTAGAGGTCCGACATGTGGGCGCTGCCGTTATCATGGAGGAACATCAGGATCGTGTTACCGCGCAGACCTGACTGGCGGAGGAATGCGTCCAGTCGCCCCATATTCTCATCCACATTGGCCAGCATGCCGAGGATTTGCCGATGCTTCGGTGTCTGGTCCTTGTAGGGCTCACCGTACTTTTCCGGCACAACCAGCGGAGTATGGATCAGGGGTAACGGCAGATAGCAGAAGAACGGCTCGCCACCTTTACGCCGCTGCTCCATCCACGTCATGGCTTCGGTGAACAAGATGTCGTTCACGTAACCCTTGAACTGGACCGGCTTGCCGTCGGCGTGGCGGAGCCACGGATCGACATAGTCGTTGCACCAGGTATCGTCAGACTCGCCGACAAACGCCGAGTTGAAATAGAGCACGTCCTGGAAGCCGCGGTCTTGAGGGCGGAAAGGGTAGTTGTCGCCCAAGTGCCATTTTCCGAACTGCCCGGTGCGATAGCCGTTGGCGGCAAATAGATTGGCCGCCGTCGGCAAGTCGGGGCGGAGTAACATCCGGCCGCCTGCGACAACGCTCGCACCGTTGCGGAAATTGTCCACGCCGGTCATGAGTTGTGAGCGGGTGGGCGTGCACATGGGAGCGACGTGGAAGTCGGAAAACCGCACGCTTTCAGCGTGAAGCGTGTCCACGTTGGGCGTCTTCACCACCGGGTTGCCGTGGCATGAGTAGTCGCCATAACCGGCATCGTCGACCAAGACAATGATGACGTTGGGTTTGGCGCTGCTATCCGCGGCGCAAAGCGTGGCCAGCGGCGCGAGCAGCAGAGCGAAGAGGTGTCGAAAGGAGGATTTCACGGCTGAATCAAATGGAACGGGGCTGAACGCGCGGCGGCGATCTCAGCGCAGCACGACGCGCGGGGTGACCCACGTCGCCCAGTCGCCTGCGGGGTCGGTGAGGGGATCGACGATGAAGGCGATGCTGACTTCGCGACCACGGAAGTCGGCGAGATCGATCTCTACCGGCACACGCTCGGCGCCCTTGAGCTGGCGCGCGAAGACTTCGCGTCCGTCCATCTCGATGGCGAAGGCGGCGCCGTTGCTCTTCGGGTTGTTCAGCAGCGCGTCAAAGGTGAGCAGGCAGCGCTTCGCATCCGCAGCGGGAATGGCGACGCGGTAGGTCAGCAGGGCGCGGCCTTTCGGCTTCGGATGCTGCTGCAGCGCGTCCTCCGGCACTTCGTCCGGCGGGCCGATGCGCCGCAGCTCGACTGACTGCACATTCTCCTGCTGCGCCTTCGCGCGCTGTGCGACGAAGTCGAAGACCACGTGCCCCGTCTCGCGCTTCACCGCACGCGGCGGGTCGAACTTTGTCGCCACGACATCACTCCAGTCCTTACGCCCAACGATGGGCAGCGCAAAGGCGAACGCGGCCTCTTCCTCCGGCGTGCCGGCATTTTGCACGACGTCCCAGATCTTCCGCGCGCGGCCGATGCCATTGACGTTCGCACTGCCATCGTGCTCGCGGATGCCGAAGAGGAGACCATACTCGTGAGGATGATCGACATGGCGATGATACAGGAAGGACTCGATGCCCGGCAGCGCCTGCACCTTCTTCCACGCGAGCGCGAAGGCGGCGGCTTGCGCGAGTTCACCGTCGGGACCGGGCGGGCAGTCAAAGCCCTGTTCGGTCAGCACGATCCGGCGGGGTTTGCCCTCGAAAAGGAAGCGCGGCTGGCGCAGGAAGGCGGGCAGCACCTCGAGATTGTGAAACGTGATCCGCGGCGCATCGAACCGCAAGGGCGCGGATCGGTCATTCCAAAAGCTTGGCTGTCTGAGGTTCTCTGGATACGGATGATGCGCGAGGTTCCATGGAAAATCGCCTTCCCGTTTCGCGCGATCGTGGACTCCTTCCAGAACCTCCACGCCGGTGAAGTCGTGCGTCCGATCCGTCGTCGCAGTAAGCGTCCAGTGATGGTCGAGCGAGATAAAGATCGGGAAGTCCGCATGAACGCTACGCGTGGCCAGATCGGCGATGCGGAGCGCGACGCTGTATTCGCGCAACAACACCTCCGGCTCGACCGCGCCCAGGTGATACCAGCCCCAGTGGTTCTGCACTTCGTTGCCGATCACCAGCCCAGCGATCTGGCCAAACTTTGCGTCCTCGCGCGTGTAGCGATCCACCAGCCAATGGAGGATCGCACGGTAGAAGAAGACGCCTTCCTCCGTCGCCGTATTGAAAGCCGCCGGGCCCTCTGGAACCGTCGCCGGATCAGTGAGGGGATGCACGAGCGGCGATGTCCGTGACATGGTCTTCTGCACGGTATTCCCGAGGATGCCCGTCACCCGCATCTTGGCCGCGTGGAGCGCCTGCAAGTCGCGATCAAGCGCCGCGACCGCAGCCGGACGAAGCCCGATCTTTCTCCCCTCAAACTCGAAGCTGAGCTTGGGTTCCACGCTCTGCCAATCGATCAGCCAGCCGATGTTGATGTTCTGGTTCGACTGCCCGAAGCCGAGCGCCTTGCCATCCGCCACGTCGAGCTGGCAGGCGATCCCTTTCTTGTTTGCGAGCGAGCCGAGGGAGTTCTTCCGCCGCAGCAGGGCGGAGAAATCGGTGACGTGCTGCGGCGGACCAAGCGCCTTCCCTCCAGCACGCAGCTCAAACTTCGCGAACAGCCGGTCGCGTTTGCCATCGAAGCGGGGCAGCACCACTTCTGCGGCTTCACCGCTCCACAGCACGCGGCCTTCCGCTTCCGCCGCCGATGTGTGCAGCGGCAACTCGCGCAGCTCCACCGCGCCGGCGCGGGTCTGCCACGTGAAGTGTAGTGAATCCGGGGTCACGACAATCTGCGGCTGATTGGGTTTCCAGCCTTGCAAAGCGGGGAACCCATCGCGAGTCGGCGCTGCAGTGCGCACTGGGGCTTTGATCGCGGGTTTGGGATCAAGGTTCTGTTTCAAATCTTCCTCGGTGACCACGGACTCCACGCCATTGGCGGGAACGGCTGCTTTCGCGGTCCAAAGGATCGCGTTGAGCACCAGCTTTCGTTGTTCGTCATTTCCCCAGCCCTTATGAAAATGGCCGCCAGTGAAGCCAAAACCACGACCTCCGCCGGGGCGCTCCGCCGCCCACGCGACGTCTTGGGGAATCTTCTCCGCCACGGCCTTGCGGACATCGGGATTGCCAGAGCGCATTCCATCAGGACGGCTCATGGTGGAGTCCGGTGGCACTGCGCTTAAGATCGGCGTCACGGACGCCATGCCCTCGCGGAAACGCATGTGGAAATACCACTCGTCTGTGGTTGAAAAGGGATGCACGCCGCTAGTGATCGGGTGCTGAGGCAACGTGGTGAAGTTCGCCTGCCAGTGCGGATTCACACTCCAACTCGGGTCGCAGTATCCACCCATCCAATCCAGAAACTCAGTCTCGCCCCAGTAGTGTTCGGCATATGGATTGCTTGGAGTGGGACCGGTCCCGATGAGATGCGCTTTTTGGATTGGCTTCATCCCTGTGGTCATGAAAACGGCGGGAAATTACTGGGAGGCACTCGCGGGGCG
>Ga0247843_1009046_pt1 | contig 11265 bp, 13 predicted proteins | sample LaCruzMarch2017__FD_192420 | JGI IMG/M metagenome (GOLD analysis project Ga0247843, IMG submission 192420) | Freshwater microbial communities from meromictic Lake La Cruz, Castile-La Mancha, Spain - LaCruzMarch2017_8m | ecosystem: Environmental > Aquatic > Freshwater > Lake | place: Spain...
GATTGTAGCCAAGCCAAAAAAACAGTGGGAGCGATCAATCGCCTAAAGAATCGCCCAGTTTCGTCGAAACGCAACAAGGGACGATATCGCTCGATAATTCACGGGACGATATCGCTAAAAATTTTCAAAACCCCGGATCTTTTCAGATCCAGGGTTCGACTTTTCTTTTTTTTGGTGGAGGATAGGAGAGTTGAACTCCTGACCCCTAGAATGCAAATCTAGTGCTCTACCAACTGAGCTAATCCCCCACACGCGACTTCTCGCGAAGAAAGAAAGATGCCCCAAAAATGCGGGGCTGCGCAACTGGTTTTTCTTTAACCTAGATTATCGTAGTTTGGTCGGAGGTTTCAGGGCCATTCCAGGTAGCTGCTGTCGATGTATTCATCGGAGCCAGCGGACTGGTTTTCGACGGCGACTCGCTCTCCATCCACCTCGCGAAAGCGACGGACTTTTCCGGTTAGATCAAAGTAGGGGACGAAGGTGGTCTGGCCATTCTCATTTTTTAATTTCAGGATATTCGGGTGCCGCGGATTGCTTGGCTCTATGTCGACATTGGTACCGCTGGGAAAGTCGTCGCCAAGGCGGCGATCCAAGGTCGCTTCATCCCCCGCATTAATATCGTGCAGCTTGGGTGGCGGAGTCCGTCGGATGCGCTGCATTTGACCCTGGGCGTCCTTCCAGCTGACAAAATAGGGTTTGCGATCGTTGCTCACGCCGTCCATGGGGGGCCACCATCTCCAATTCGAAGTTGGTGTTTTGTCGGGCGATTTCCATCGAGCTTTAGCGGAAATGCAAAACGCGCCATGACAAGAAGGCCACGGCGCGTTTAGATGTCTTTAATTTCAGGTACTTATCAGATTATTTCGCGACCAGCGATAAACCCGGTGCTCCGCGTGTTGCAGCCGCAGGTGCGGTTGCCGGCTGATTCGAACATGGTTCCACAGGAAATGCAGGCGCGAACCTTGATCCGAATTGGGGACAGGTTTGCCAAGCGACGGGCGTGGTTTTTCAGCTCAATATCTTTAACTACCGAAGGCGGTAGTTTTTTTACCTTGGATGAATGAAAATCTTGGGATGATTCGAGGCCGATGCTCATAGTTTTGAGTCCTCTGCGTCAGAAATACATAGAAAGCTTGTTGGTATTACTAAAGATGCAATATTTGTCAATGAAAACTGCCTGTCGAGCCCGTTGCCTTTGGCTTTGCTGGCTGTGCCTGCAGGTCCTTTCTCTGGATGGTTGTGCGTCAGCAACATGGCGCAAAAAAAGTGTTTTTCAGTCGTCTAATCATTCGGTTGACTCATCTAGCGGCAGTGAGTCGCTGGGAAGTTTGGCCCCTACGGCTGTGCCAATTGGGCCAGATGAGGCCGCTAAATTTCCCCACTTGGCTTCTTTCAGAGGCAACCTTCTTTTGGTCCGCGAGGGCCTTCAAGTCGTGGTTTCCGGCGAACAGAATTCGTGGACTCCCGTATCTGTAACCGGACTTGTGCCCCTAGTTGTGGCGGTATTTGAGGCTCAGGGCATCGGCAGTAAGAGGGGGTATGTCCGCAGCCCTGCCTTGGATGGGGTCATGCTGCGGATCGAATGCTCAAAACAGTGCGCCCCCGGATTTTCTGTCCGCCTGGAGGGCCTCGATGAAATTGCCTCTGAAACCAGTCCCGACGCCGGAGTTTCCGGAATTTCATTAAATCTGGTGTCTGCGGAAGAAAAGAATTCGATTGCCCAAATTCGCATTCAAGTCGGCGGTGACGGTCCCGGAATTTTGTTGGAGGCCCTTCCGACAGCTCAGGCCAAGGCACGCCTCTATCTTGAAACCGTGACCGGTGCCGGGGGAAATTTACTCGCAGTTCCAGAGGCAAATCTCGTGGAAGGGGGGGATTCTAAACGGCTCAGTTATGTCCAGGTCGAGGCATCTGGTGGTCAGTTCCTCCTTCTGCCGGCCCCATCGAGTTCGGTCACGGTGAATGGCAAGGCGGCGCGAATCGAGGCCTCTAAAATAGCGTCCAAGGAAGCTTCCAAGGTGGCGTCAGGCGCGCCCGTTCGCGGCTGGCTTTTTGTGGGCGACAAGGCCGTGCAAAATGGTTTTCGTGCGGCACTGGAACAGGAGCTTGGCGCTCCATTCGGCGTTCAGGAACTCAAGTTTGACGGCAGCATTGCGGATGCCGGTTCCATGATGATGGCCGATTCATGGTTGGCCAACGATAGCGGAGATCCTCTCTTATTGCTCAACTTGGGGCGAAAACCGGTGTTGCGCCTGCCCGTCGAGGCCTCCGCTAAAGAGACCTGTGCTACCGAGACCTGCGTAAACGAGACTTCTTCGGGCGAGGAAACACCCTTGCCTTTTGTCCTTCGCGTGGCTGGGTTGCGGGCGGGTGAGGACGCCCAGAAAGTTGCCGGTAAATTGCTGAAAGTCGTATCGGAGCCCCTCGAGCAGGTTAGCTTTTACGGGCAACCGCAGGCAGAGGCGACGACTCCTGAACAGATCACGCAGATGCCGGACATGGTTGCCGTGTCGCCGCTCGGTTCTCAGGGTGAGCAACGCAGGTTTTTTATGCGCGTCGTTGCCGGAGAAGGGGCCAATGTGGTTGGCGCTGGGATCGTCAGGGCGCAGCAGTGGCCGATCCGGATGCAGTTGCCTCAAGGTGTTTATGAAGCTTTTTTTTTCAAGCGATCGAGAGGCATGATGTGCCGCGTGCCATTCGATGTCTCCCGGCGGCGTGATCCAGGCAATATTCCGCCCGTCACATGCGGAGTCGGTCAGCGCGTGGCGCAACGTGGGCGCTTGCCTTCTTTTGCTGGCGTCTCCATAACCCCTGCCGATGAAAATTCTTTTGCTTCGGTGCGCAATCAACGCCTTGGTGTTGATTTCGGAGTCTCTCCAGCAGGCGATAATGTCGCCGTATCCATACTTAAGGACTTAGGCAAGATCGATCTTGAGGATGCCGAAATCAGCCGACGTGTTGTGCCGGCGGGTAAAAGGGTTATTTTGCTGCCCTGCCCAATTGATTCCGGTGTGATCGAAAGCCTTCGGCAGACGCCTTTGGCCTCGAATGATACGACGTTCGTCTTACCCGTGCGCCGGTGCAGTCCAAATTTACAAAACGATTCATGGGACCGCATAGAGCAGATGAAAGCTTTTGGCCTTAACGGCATCGCGACGGCTCCTCGTGCCACGACGATTCCGGTTGGAGGCGTTGGCGCTGCAGAATTTGATCCGATTGATGCCGTGTTTCCTTTGGAGTCCATTGTGGCAGCCAAAGATCTGACCAAGGTTCTGAGCAAGGTTCTGAGCAAGGACCCGGCCAAGGAAGTGGCCGTGGGCCTCGGAGCCCCTGTTCTTGGGCGGGCCGGGACCTATATTTCTGTGGAACCAATCCGTCGTCTTGATGCCAACCGGGTCGAATTGACGGTGAAAATCGGTCGCGCTGGCAACATTTCGCGTTACCAGGACTTGCCGTGGACCCTTCGCAGTTTGAGGGTCTTATCAAGAGGGTCGGTCCTCTCTGAAGTCCGGATCGATCCAGGCAACAAGGAATACAAAATGGCATTTCAGATGAATGCCAAAAACCCCATGCCTGTCAGGGTTGACCTTTTGGGCAGGTTTCAAGGTATTCTGTCTTCCACCTTTCATGCGCCAGATGATTTTATTGTCGCCGAAACCCAGTTATTGGAAATCAAATGAGTTTGAATGATTCGACCAAATCCAAGCTGATCCCGCAGGAAGTCATTCGCATCAAACGCGATGGCGGCATCGTCTCTTTTGACGCATTAAGCCAATTTTTGAGTGGTTTTCTGGCTGGCAATGTTGAGGACTATCAGGTCGCCGCCTTTCTGATGGCGACATGGTTGCGGGGAATGGCGGCGCAGGAGACTGCCGACCTGACGACCATTATGCGCGACAGCGGCAAGGTTCTTGCCTGGGATTATCCGCGCAATCTTGTGGTCGACAAACATTCCACGGGGGGCATTGGCGACAAAACATCACTCGTGCTGTTGCCGCTGTGCATCCTTGAGGGTCTTTATATTCCGATGATTTCCGGCCGGGGCCTCGGGCATACCGGTGGAACATTGGATAAACTAGAGGCCATTCCTGGGATGGAAGTGCGAGTTTCGGCTGAAAAAATGCGCGCCATGCTGGACCGCTTTCACGGCGGATTTTTTGGTCAGACGGACGAAATCGCGCCGCTGGATCGTCGCCTTTATGCCCTGCGTGATGTGACGGCTACGGTAGAGTCAATTCCACTGATCACAGCCTCCATCTTGTCGAAAAAACTTGCCGAGGGGATTGGCGGACTCGTGATGGACGTCAAGTTTGGCAGTGGCGCTTTCATGCGCGAAAAGTCCGACGCGGAGGCCTTGGCGAATATGTTGGTTGCAACGGCCAGGCGTCTTGGATTGCAGATCCGTTGCTGTCTGACGGACATGGGCTCTCCCCTTGGCTCGATGGCAGGCAATGGGCTCGAGGTTGCTGAGGCGATTGATATTCTAAAAAATGAAGGCCCTGCCGACACCACCCGGTTATCGATTGAACTTGCGGCCCACATGGTCATGCTGGCCCGACCCGATTCTGACTTTGATCAGCTTTGTGCCCGCCTACATGGCCACCTTGCCAGTGGGAAGGCGTTTGAAGTTTTTGCTGATGTGATTTCGGCTCAGGGCGGTGATCGCCGCAGCCTTGAAGATCGCAATTGGTTTATCAAAGCACCGGTTCGCCGGCGTGTCGAACTACCGTCACATTGGGACGATGGTGCAGTGATCGAAAGCATTGATGTCAGACGGCTCGGTGTCGCGATTCAGATGCTCGGCGGTGGACGGATGAAGGTTTCCGATCGGATCAATCCCGATGTTGGCCTGTCTGCCCTTAAGCGGGTCGGCGATCATGTCGAACGCGGCGAACCTCTGGCAGAAATCCATGCTCAAACTGTTTCGGATGCAGATGCAGTTGCCAACTTGGTTGCGGGGGCATTCGTTGTTGTTGATCCAACGACAACGGTTCCACGGGAAAATCTTGTTTGGAAGGTGCTTTCATGAAAACACGCCCCTTGTTTGACGAAGCCATGATTGCAAAACGGATCCGTGAACTAGGCGCTCAAATTACGACGGACTATGCAGGCGAGCCTCTGCTGGTGGTGTCGGTGCTCAAAGGTGCATTCATGTTCACGGCAGATCTTGTCCGGCAAATTAAATTGCCGGTGGAAGTCGATTTTATCGGGCTTGCAAGTTACGAAGGGACACAGTCCACCGGCCATGTGCGGATCATCTCGGATCTTTCCTCGAAGATCGAGGGTCGTCATGTGTTGCTGATCGAAGACATTGTCGACTCTGGCAAAACCTTGGACTTTTTGCGGGACATGTTCAGCCTGCGTCATCCGAAGTCCCTTAAAATCTGTACGCTTTTGTCCAAGCCAGAATCTCATGAGATGAAAACGCCAGTCGATTACGTCGGATTTGAAATCACTCGTGAGTTTGTCATCGGATACGGTCTGGATCTGGACCAGCGTTACCGGGAGCTTTCCTACATTGCGCAGGTGATTGAAACCTGACATCACCCCGACTGTGTCGGAGAAGGTCTTGAGCATGGAAGCCTTTAACGTTCGTTCCTTTGGGCGGTTATTTGACAAGTACATCACGCCTCGCAACATACGGTGGATTGAGGTGTGTATCATCCGCCTCGCCATCGCGTTCTTTCTTGCCCACCTGACAATTCTTTTCTTATTTAATCATGTCCCAGCTTTATACCGCGGACATTCCTTTAATTACCTGAAAGCGGTCTATACCCCTTTTAGTTTTATCCTCGTGTACGAAGTCTTGCTCCTGGTTGTGATCCTTCCGGAATCGATGACTCAATTCATCGGAAAACAATTCGAAATTATCGCATTGATCACATTGCGAAGTTTTTTTCATGACATGTCCGCCATCAACATGCAGGGAACCATTCATCTCGGGGACCCGGAATTATTCTCGCTCGGATACGATCTTGTCGCGTCCGTCGTTATGCTTGGTCTGACGATCGTTTTTCATCGTTTGCACTCGCGTCATCGCGACCCTGAAGACCCAGAAGCCCTCCATCGATTTATCAATCTCAAGAAAGCGATCTCGGTGTCTCTCATTGTGGTGCTGTTTTTTACCTGTATTTATAATGTGTCTCTGTGGACTTTCAGTGCCTCACAATCCCTGCTGATCAACTCCGAGTTCCCTGATCCAAACGCTTTTTTCTACCACGACTTCTTTAATACGATGGTCTACGCCGACGTGCTGCTGCTCATCGTGTCCTTTTTATATGACTCATCTTTTTACTCGGTGTTTAGAAACGCAAGTTTCATCATTTCAACAATACTTTTGAGGCTGTCACTGAATATGGAAAGACCAGCCAATCATCTCGTTGCGATCTCGGCCTTCGCTTTTTCGGTTGCCGTTATGTTAATCCTTCAGCTCCAGTCCAAAGAATGGGTGCGGGATGCCAAGGCGTAGTCTTTTTCGTTAAACAAAATTGATACGGCATTCGACACTGTAGCAAAACGGGTCACCTTTGGTCGGTTATCGGGCACATTCAATTTGTCTAAAAATTTGAGATTTACGTCGTAAGTTCACAAAGATAGTCTGACACATTCTGTACGTTCGTATTTATCAGGCTGTGAGGGAGATACTGTAATGGATCACCAAATAATCGAGCTCGGATTTTCAACAATCTTGACAGGCGTCCTGGCAACGCTCGGGATGACCACTTTTCTCTATTTGAGTCAGGCGGCTGGCTTTGCCAACGGTGACATGGTTCGTGCTATTGGCAGTACGATAACCCGTCGTGAGGAAAACTCTCTTATTCCCGGCTTAATCACGCATTTTTTTGCTGGAGTCGTATTCTGTGCCCTCTACGTATATCTGCTCTCAATGGTTCCAGAAGCAGCCATTGTGGGTCCTGATCGGACGTTGCGCCTCGTTGTCCTGGGGGCAATGATGGGGTTTGTTCAGGGCCTTGTTGTGTCCATCGGACTTGTCATCGTTGTCGCGGAACATCACCCAGTCGAGCGCTTTCGCGAGGCGGGCGTCAAAGTCGCCCTAATTCATTTCATTGCACACGTGATTTTTGGTGCAATTGTAGGTTTGGTGTCAGCCTCACTTTGATTCCTCTGACCCCCCGGATTAGACTGGTAAAAATCTGGACCACTCAAGTTTCGCTCCCGGTTTCCGACAATAGAGAGGCTTGTCGGGGTTGAAATTCTTGGTCGGAGGAAATTCGATGGTCGGTGGTTCGAAAATTCGAATTTTTTTCGGTTTGGTATATTTTTTCGCCTTGATGGCCTGTCAGGCCAAGGCACCATCATCTGCAATACGGCCGTCGAGCTCGCCGTTGTCTTCTTTTAATCCCTACGGCGGCAGTACCCTTAATTCGACTATCCCGACCTATACACCAGTTCCGATGGGCACCCTCGATCCTTCGATTGCTAACGCAGATGCTTATCGCCAGCAGCAGCTTGCTCAACAGCGGCAGCAATCGCAGACGGCCGGGCTGTTGACTTTTCTCAGTTGCTCCACTCGTTCCGGAGGCGGTGGTGGCGCAGGCGGCGCTAGCGCAGCAGGGCTCGGGAATTTGCTTGGTTGCGCAACGCAAGGGCTGATGACTTCGATGGGCGGCGGTCTTTCGGGAGGCCTATCTGGCGGTTATGGCGGTTATGGTGGTTATGGTGGTCATGGTGGTTATGGTTCAACGAGTGGCCTTGGCGGCTTCAACAGTTACTCGACTGGCGGCGGATACGGCGCAACGGGTGGCCTTGGCGGCTACAACAACTACTCGACCGGCGGCTTCAACAACTTCACAACTGGCGGCGGATACGGCGCGACGGGTTATGGCACCGGCGGCGGATTCGGCGCAACCACGAGCAATTACCCGAACAGCAGCTTCCCGAACGGCGGAACGCGTCCATACGGAAATTAAAGGAGTCTGACAGTGCGGATTTTTGGGCTTTTCATTGCGATGACGGTAATAACTGTCGCGTCCTGTAAACCAAAGGCAGGCAGCGACATCAAAAGTTACGACGCTCTGGTAAACCAACAGCGCACGTCGCAGGTTTGCTGGATGAGTGATGGCGAGTTGAACGAACTTGCCCAGTCCAATCCTGCCCTTCATCAGACGGCCTCTGCCCAGTGGGATCAGTCCCTTTCCGAAATTACTGGCCGGTTGACCGCCGACAGTGTCGCGCCTGCAGATTCAGTGATGGCACTGCGACGCGTTTGGTTGGCGACGCCGCCTGCCATCCGTGCGCTGTTTACGGGCCCTGAGAGCAACGCCAGGATTCGCCTGGCGGATCGTGCTTCGTTTTCGTCGTTATGTGCTCCGCCGAATCGCGGGACTGCCTCTGGCGAAGCGGTCGACTTGCAAGCCTGCTGGAAAGTGGAACCTCTAGCCGGTCAGTCCCAGTCTGCGCCAAGCATCGTTATGACGGTTTTGAATGAGCCGGATGTGATCCATCGCGCCTTTATTCCCGTCATCGTTGCGACCACCATGGAAACCAGGTTGCAGGCCAACGGGGCGGGTTTTGCTGCGATGCAAGCCAGTTTGCGGGGCAGTTTGCTGGCCATCGGCCAGGCAACCGTCAGTGATTTTGAGGCATCGGAACGGGGACGTAAGTTGGCGCAGGATTTTCAGAAGGGTTTTGGTGTGGCGAGCAGCCAAGAGTTGAGCATGTCGATTCCGTTTCAGATTCTCGCTCTTTCAGAACTTTTGGATGCGGCGTATTGCTCGCGCGAAACTTATCAGCGATTTGTCACGGCTGCCGAATTGCCGATGCCGAAGTCGGTGGCGGCGATTGCTCAGTGGGCAGCGGCAGACCCGGCCCAAGAGCCATGGTTTGTCCGCGTTTCTACCACGAGCCGCTAGTTTCTATTTTTTTCGGGTCAATTCAGGACAATGTTTTGAGATCTGAGATCAACTTGTTGATCTTGTCCAAGCTGCTGCGAATGCGTTGCAGCCTGTCACCAAAGTCGTTTGCTTCGCCCTTGGACTTCGATTTGTCCGAATCACTGATTTGGCCAGTGAGGTGGCTCACGTAAAGTGGCTTGCGCTCATTGCGGACGAATTCTTCCGAAGATTCCTTGCGACGCTTGAAATCATGCAGGTTGACGATGTTCAAGTTTGACGGGCGCGAGCCCTCTACATTTTTGTCTTCAAAGTTCATGTCAGTTTCCACTTCCAGATCAACATTCAACAACAGCTTGTAACGCCAGCAACAGTAGTCAGAACAACACTTGGAAATTCAGAACAAATTCAGTCTTTGATCTTGTAGGACTTCAAGACACCTTTGTTGGCCTGCAGGCGCTCGCGGCGAATGCGGTCCAGGTTCTCGGCGTTCTTGCGCATGACGTCATCAAAGCTTGGGGCTTCTGAGGAGGCAGATTGATTGTTAACGAGTGCCTCGGCCTTTTGGCGTGCGCTGAAGATCGAGACCACTTTGTCTTTGTTGGAACCCAGATGACCTTGCATTGTAAGAACCCCCTTCAGATGAACCAGCCAGCTTCGACTGCAAGTCGGGAAGAACGTCTTCCCTGCTGACTGTTTGAGCAATCCCTGTGCCACGGCAGAGCCCGCGGTCTTTCCGGTTTTCCGGCTGCGGGCCAAGTCTAATGGCATTCACTTTAATTCTTTAATTACCGATACTTATAGAATGATGAGGGTCCTGGCCTTCTGATTTCGGCCCGTCCCTGCCAGCAAGTCGGCCATTAAATTTACCCAAATTCCTTAGTGGGACTTGAGTCTTGGCTGACAGGCGTTCAAAGTTTTTACAGGGCGGAAGTTTCAGTCGATCCAGTAATGCTCATCACTGCAGGACCGGAACGTAGTAGAGGTTTTTCGAAAATGGAAGAAAAAAATACACAAAATCAACGAGTTGCAGAGTCCGCTAAAAATCTTTGGCTCCTTTTTGAACGGGATTTTGATCCCGGGCTGTTCGAGTCGATGACCCGTAACCACCCGTCAGGAAAGGCATTACCAGCGGGCTGGAGGAACCTAGGTGAGGGAGCGGACCAGACGGCTTTGGGCCGGATTTGCGGACAGGTGGATTACTCCCTTTCCATTCCGAAAGCGTCATTTTTGGAACGTTTGGGTCACGAAGGCAGGCATTGGCTGGCGGCGTTGGATCGGTTGCGCCTCGAAGCCCGGAGGTGTGCCTTTGAGGGCGATCCAAAGACTTTGGTGCCTCCCATGCAAATCAGCATGAAACCAGCTGCCATCATCATGCCGGTTGGAAGTCTAATTTCGTCGCTACCGGCAGAATTTGCGGGTCATTTGGCCGCCACCCTGAAGCAGCTGGCCGATTTGGGCCTTGAACTTGACGATGCACCACAACTAGCCGTCTGGCGCGGGCTTCCATTCATCTACGATTGGTCGGACCTGCGGGTACGCCAGGCGGGAAGAAAGGATCTTTTCCGCTAGGCTCCCTGGGAATCGTCGATCAGCTTCTGGAAGCCGGTCATCATGAGGGGCAGGTTGGCTTTGGCCACCTGGTCGGTGATGACGCTCGGGATCAGGCCCTTGAATTTGATGTCCAGTTTGTAGACGGCATGGGTCTTGGTCTTTTCCTTGCCCTTCTGCTTGAAGGTCCAGGACCCGTTATTGGACTTGAGGATGTTGGAGTCGTCCAAGGTCCACCAGATCTTCTTGGGGCCGTCCTCGAACATGTTTAAGACGTAAAAGAACGTTTTTACGATGTTAAGTTCGTACCGGACTTGGCAGACCGAGCCTTTCTCCTTTGGAGGAAGAACATCGATCCGGGTAACCCCCGGCAAATACTTGGGGTATTTATCGTATTTTTTGATACCTTCAAAAACCAATTCAAGGGACCCGTTGAAAGTCGTTTCCGTTTCCAGGCTTGCCATGCTTGACTCCCTTCCTTGCAGATCAGTAATCTTGAATGCAGGTGTATCTGTTCTGGTCGCTGTGAATATTTGCTGTGAACACTCTACGCTGGACTGACGCTTATATGGATAATGCTATGACAAATGATGAAGTGTCGATGAAAGAGTTGGTTGAGTTTATTGCCAAGGCCCTGGTCGACGAAGTTGGCCGGATCGAGATCAATGAGATCGCTGGCAATCAGACCAACATCATTGAACTCAAAGTCGCCAAGGAAGACATCGGCAAGGTGATCGGCCGCCAGGGCCGGACTGCTGACGCCATCCGTACGATTTTGAATTGCGCGGCGGCGAAGCTCTCGAAGCGTTACATCCTCCAGATCATTGACGAATAGATCTTGGCAGGAACAATGAATCAGGAC
>Ga0247843_1009047_pt1 | contig 11265 bp, 8 predicted proteins | sample LaCruzMarch2017__FD_192420 | JGI IMG/M metagenome (GOLD analysis project Ga0247843, IMG submission 192420) | Freshwater microbial communities from meromictic Lake La Cruz, Castile-La Mancha, Spain - LaCruzMarch2017_8m | ecosystem: Environmental > Aquatic > Freshwater > Lake | place: Spain...
CCATAAGGTTGGCTCTGCGCTGTTTGGTAAGCACCCCTTTTTCTATCAATCTACCAAAGTCTCGCCAATCAAAAAAGCCAGCTATGTCAGCATCGGGGCGTTGGCTGCGCAATGTGCCAAAAATGGTGGGCCATGTGTTGCTGCTATTCCCAGTGCCATCGGTGCCGGTACACATCAACGGTGGGTTTTGGGCATCGGGTTGCCAGCTATTGGAGGTCACACCATGCAACTCGGGCGGTGCGCCCATAATTATGCTTGCCCAATTGGGACTACTGCTGGTGGGCAACACCGCTTGGCACACAAAGGAGTAGGCCGAATACTTGAGCAAACTGTCGATAACGGGTGTGTGCGCACCCTCAATACCCGCAGGACTCATGCCATCTACCCCAATAACAATAACATGGTCGGCAATGGGAAGGCCCATTTGCGCATGCACAAATGGGCCTTGAAATAAAATGACCGTCAGCAGAGCGGCTATGTAACGCATTAGCGCAAGAACCACTTGGCCGCGAACTTGATGAAACTGACTTTAGACGCGTTGTAGGGAGGATACTTCTGCTTCACATCGCCAAGGTAAGAGCGCACCAACACTGGCTTTTTGTGCGAGAATGTATCGAAACCAAACTTGCCGTTGTAGCCGCCAATTCCGCTGTTTCCTACTCCACCAAAAGGTAATCCTGGGTGGCCGGCATGCACCATCGTTTCATTCACGCAAATAGCACCCGAAGATGTTTCATTCTCCAAACGTGTGCGCAATGCCGAAGTGTTTGAAAAGAGATAGAGGGCCAGCGGACGCTCGCCCCGATTGATATGGGCAATCACTTCGTCAAAACTATCGTAGCCAATAATGGGCATAATGGGGCCGAAGATTTCTTCTTGCATCGCTGGATGATCCAACGTTACATTATCTATCACGGTTGGGCTGATGTAGCGTTGGGAAGCATCTGTAACTCCACCCGCAATAATATCGCCAGTAATCATTTTGGATAAACGCTGGAAATGGCGATCGCTAATAATGCGGCCTAAATCGTTGCTTTTATCCTCTGGCTTGCCAAAAAACGCATGGATATGGAACTTCACCTTTTCCAGGAATTTCGCTTTAATCTTGTTGTTCACAAAGATGTAATCGGGAGCAATGCAGGTTTGACCAGTGTTCACAAACTTGCCCCAAACCAAGCGCTTGGCGGCTACATCCATGTTAATGTCTTCATCTACAATACATGGGCTCTTTCCACCCAACTCCAATGTGACAGGCGTGAGGTGCTTGGCAGCGGCTTGATACACAATACGGCCAATCTCGGTGCCACCAGTAAACAGCAGATAGTCGAAGCGCTCTTTTAGCAATTCGGTAGTATCGGCCACTCCGCCTTCAATGCTCACCAAGTAGCGTGCTTCGAATGTGTCGGCAATCATAGCACTGATGGCTTTGCTGCACGCAGGCGAAATCTCGGAAGGTTTCAACACGGCAGTATTACCAGCACACATGGCCCCAACCAATGGACCTATGAGGTTTTTTACGGGATAATTCCACGGAGCAATGATGAGGGCAACCCCATACGGTTCGGGAACAATCTTGGCCGATCCTGGCTGAAAAAACAATGGTGTAGATACACGCTCTGGCTCCATCCAATCGGCCAAATTGCGGATAATGTGGTCTATTTCAGCAACGGTCACCTCAATTTCGGTGGCATAGGCTTCTAGCTCGGGCTTGTTCAAATCGGCCTTGAGGGCGGCCAAAAGTGCTTTTTCGTGCTTGCGAATACCGTTTTTCAATTTCAACAATTGCTCCTTGCGAAATGCCAATGACTTCGTGGCGCCAGTATTGAAATAATCGCGCTGTTTCTGAACAGTTTGGGCGAATTTCGCTACTTCCGATTTGTAAAGTGTTTCTGCTTCCATCTTAATTTGGGTTTTAGAATCGTATGCCGAGTTTGGTGTATAATGCACTCATCATCCAAGCTGGGCCAATGAGAAAGAACTGAATGTCTTTGAGAAAAGAGGGCTTTTTGCCTTCCACTTTATGTCCGATAAATTGGAATATCCACGAAACTATGAATACTACGAGCGAAACCACCCAGACGGAAATCAAACCATCTAAAAAGTAGCAAGCAATTAAGCCCAATATGGAAGTAATCAGCATTCCCACAGCTATGGAGAAAGACAACGACAAGTAATAGGCAAACACAAGCACCGAGGTTACCATGGCTACATTCAACTGCTGGCCGCCAAGAAAATCGAGCGCCACACCAAGTTTAACATCCCAAAGCAAGCCAATTACACTAAGATAAATAAGCGGTACAAACACCCAATGAATGTGCTGATTGGTAGGATGTTGATGACTTTCCTTGTATTGGGCCATCAACGATGTGAATTTGCTCATGCTTCGAATTGAAATTGAGAAGTTGTAAAATTAGCACAGGAAGGCAAACCTACTCGAATTGCAGTTGTAAATTTCGCCTTTAGCTTGAGAGCATGAAAAAATTGGCTGAATTGTATGACGGGCATTTGCCAGATGCTGCCTATTTCTGCCCTGGCCGGGTAAATCTGATTGGCGAACACATTGACTACAATGGAGGATTGGTGTTGCCTGCCGCTATTTCATTGGGTATAACTGCGCATATCCGAAAGAACGGAACACGATTCATCAATCTATACAGCGACCATTCGGAGGAAATCACATCACTTTCGATTGATGCATTGCCCGATAAAACCTTGCATTGGACCGATTATGTTGTAGGAGTTTTGCACTCACTGCATAAAAAAGAACTGACATTGGAAGGCTGCGATGTTTATTTCACCAGTACGTTGCCGCAAGGCTCGGGGCTTTCGTCCTCGGCAGCCTTGGAAGTACTATCCTATTATATGTTTTGTCATTTCTTTAGTGGAGTTGCACCAGAACGTGTGGCAATGGCTTTAAAATGCCAGCAAATTGAGAATAACTTTATTGGAGTAAACTGCGGTATAATGGATCAATTTGCCGTGGCGATGGGCAAAGCCAATCATGCGTTGTTGCTAAATTGCAGATCACTAGACTATGAGGAAGTTCCCGTTTCGTTTGGAAAATATGCGCTGCTCATCATCAACTCCAACGCGCCACGAACCTTGGCTACCTCGGCATACAACGCGCGTAGAATAGAATGCGATGCCGCACTAGCCCAACTTCGAACCACACAAGAACTAACCAATTTAGTAGATGCCACTCATTGTTATGTTGACCAACTAAACGATAAACTATTGCAAAAACGCGCCCGCCATGTGGTATCTGAGCAGCAACGGGTAATGGATTCCGTGGTAGCACTAAAGGCAGGAAAAATAGAAGAATTTGGTAAGCTCCTCAATGCATCGCAAGCTTCCTTGCGAGACGATTATGAAGTTTCGAGCGCTCAGTTAGATTTCATTGTAAACGCGTCACAACACTTTGAAGGATGTTTGGGTGCGCGCCTCACAGGAGCAGGTTTTGGTGGTTGCTGCATCGCGTTGATTGAAGAAAAATTCATCCTTTCGCTGCAAGAATCTTTAGTAAAAAGCTACTCCGAGCGATTCAACTTACCGCTTACGTTTTATCCATGCAAAATATCAGATGGTGTTCATGCGTTAACCATTTGATAATATACCTTTAGCCCTTCTCATTCATCTCTAATCATTTCAAATCATGAAAAAAATCTTTACGCTAATTTCTTTAGTAACGCTTACAGGGCTTAGTACACAAGCTCAAGTGGAATGCAACGGCACTAGGTATCGCACCTACAATTTGTTTCCAAATCTTGAGGAAACCGCCAACATTACTTATGGTGCAAACACTGCGGTATCTGGGGGAAATCAAATTTTAAAGTTTGATATTTATGAACCATCTGGTGATACTGAAACCAACCGCCCTGTTATTGTAATGTGTTTTGGCGGATCGTTTATTGGTGGAGCCAAAGAGGATGTTGCAGATATTTCGCGTGTATTTGCTAAAATGGGCTACGTGGTAATTGCCCCTAGCTACCGCGTTGGGTTCTTCTTTCCCATCAATCAAGTTTCTACAACTTTGGCAGTGGTTCGTGCGGCACATGATATTAAAGCCGTTGTCCGCTTTTTAAGAAAATCGGTAGCCGAGGAAGGAAATCCTTACGGCATTGATGCCGAGCGCGTGATAATTGGTGGCATTTCTGCTGGTGGGATTGGCGCTGTTCATGCTGCTTATCTTGATGACATCAATGAGTTTCCTGCTTATATGGCAAACGATTCTGCTGGACTTGGCGGAATTGAAGGCAACACAGGCAATCTTGGCTATTCAAGTCGTCCGTTAGGCGTGCTTAGTTTTAGTGGTGCCATTGGTGATTCATTATGGATTGACGCCAATAGTGTTCCAATTTGCAGCATTCACGAAGAACTTGATCCAACCGTACCTTACAATACAACAGAAGTGAGCGTTAGTGGTTTTCCTACTGGTCTAGTTGCTTCTGGTAGCCGCGATTTGCATGCTCGAGCAGCGCATTTAGGAGTCGACAACTGTCTACTCACCTATCCTGGCGTTGCCGATCACGTTGGTTATTTCAGTGGTGGATTTGATCAGATTGCTCTTGATTTTGCCACACGTTTTGCAGCCGATATGGTTTGCGATGGTGGAAGTTTCTGCGGAAGCAATTTCGTAGGCATTGAAAATCCTACGGTTGAGCGTAATGCGGTAAATGTTTATCCAAACCCAACTTCTGGCGAATTGCGTTTTACTGCTGATGCACAAGGATTGGCTCAAGTGTATGACATGACAGGCAGAATGGTGCTTTCCCATTCTATCAATGCTGGTGTGCAACAACTTAATGTAGCTAGCCTTCCAAAAGGTTCATACGTGCTTCAAGTAATTGGCGAATCAATTGCTACTGCACATTTTGTGAAACAGTAATTTCAACTACGTCCAAATGAAAAACGCCCCTGTGCTCATTGCACAGGGGCGTTTTCTTTGTATAAAATCGCAAGAATTATTCAGCAAACAAAGGTAATCCCTCCATCATGTGGTTCACTTTCTTGCGGCATTCTGAGATGATGGCGTCATTATCAGCATTAGTAATTGCGCGATCCATCAAATCTACAATTTCACGTATAGCATCTTCTTTCACTCCCCTTGTAGTGATGGCTGGTGTGCCCACACGAATACCTGACGTAACCATTGGTGGTTGTTCATCAAAAGGCACCATGTTCTTATTTACAGTGATATCCGCTTTGATGAGCGCTTTTTCGGCATCCGCGCCTGTAATGTTCTTGCTTCTTAAATCAATAAGCATGGAATGATTATCCGTTCCGCCCGAAATAATCTTGTATCCACGGGCCACAAATTCCTCTGCCATGATTTTGGCATTTATCACTACCTGAACGCAGTATTCTAAATACGCATCTGAAAGTGCCTCGCCAAAAGCAACAGCTTTACTCGCAATCACATGCTCTAGTGGGCCACCTTGAGTGCCTGGAAAAACCGCGCTGTTCAATAGCACGCTCATTTTTTTCAATGTTCCTTTTGGAGTTGTTTGCCCCCAAGGATTATCAAAATTCTCGCCCATCATAATCATACCACCACGAGGCCCACGTAGGGTTTTATGGGTTGTAGTAGTCACAATATGGCAATCATCCATAGGATCGGTGAGCAATCCACGGGCAATAAGTCCAGATGGATGGCTAATGTCAGCCATTAGAAGCGCGCCAACTTCATCTGCAATATCACGCATACGGGCATAATCCCAATCACGACTGTAAGCAGATGCCCCTGCAATCAACATTTTGGGCTTCACCAATTTTGCGGTTTTCTCCATTTCGTCATAATCCACAAAACCTGTTTCACGGTTCACTCCATAGAAATTTGCTTTGTACAAAATACCACTGAAATTCACTGGCGAACCATGCGTTAAGTGGCCCCCATGGGATAAATTGAATCCTAGAATGTTATCACCAGGCTTCAAACAAGCCAGCATCACTGCAGAATTAGCTTGCGCGCCCGAGTGTGGCTGCACGTTTACAAACTCACAATTAAACAACTCTTTTGCCCTTTCAATGGCAAGCGTTTCTATTTCGTCCACATTCTCACAACCTCCATAATAGCGCTTTCCGGGCAAGCCTTCTGCATATTTATTGGTTAGGATAGAACCTTGCGCTTCCATCACTTGATTGCTCACATAATTTTCGGAAGCAATCAATTCTACACCTTCTGTTTGGCGCACACGTTCTTTGGCAATTAAGTCGAATACTGCGGTATCTCTTTTCATTTTCTATTAAGTAACGTCTGTTTATGCAGCAAGTTTTACATTCGTGCGGCCAACAAAAGTAGCTTTGGCGTTCAACCCAAATACTCAAATGCAGAATAGGATTACACAACTTTTCGACATCCAATATCCCATAATTCAAGCTGGAATGATTTGGTGCAGCGGTTGGCGATTGGCAAGCGCGGTGAGCAACGCGGGCGGACTTGGAATTATCGGTTCGGGTAGCATGTATCCTGATGTTTTGCGAGAGCATATTCGTAAGTGCAAACAAGCCACTTCTAAGCCTTTTGGTGTAAACGTGCCCCTACTCTATCCCGATATTGACAAGCACATTCAGATTATAATTGAAGAGAAAGTGCCAATTGTATTTTCATCTGCGGGAAGCCCAAAAAAATGGACGCCACTTTTGAAAGAACATGGAATAACGGTAGTTCACGTTGTGGCCAGCTCCATTCTTGCCATGAAGTGCGAAGAAGCGGGCTGCGATGCTGTGGTGGCCGAAGGTTTTGAAGCTGGAGGACACAACGGCCGCGAGGAAACCACCACCATGGTTCTAATTCCACAAACGGCACAAGCAATAAATATCCCAGTAATAGCAGCTGGTGGAATTGGCACTGGGCGAAGTATGTTAGCAGCCATGGCACTTGGTGCAGAAGGTGTGCAAATTGGTAGCCGCTTTGTAGCCAGCCCAGAAAGCTCGGCTCACGAGTTATTCAAACAAGCCATTCTAGATGCAAAAGAAGGCGACACCAAGTTGAGCATGAAAAAACTTGTGCCTGTTCGCTTATTAAAGAACCACTTTTTTGATGAAGTAAAAAAACTGGAAGACCGCGGTGCTGAAGGTGGCGAACTCCTTGAATTGCTGGGCCGAGCCCGTGCGAAAAAAGGAATGTTTGAAGGCGATATGGTGGAAGGCGAATTGGAAATAGGCCAAATTTCAGCCTACATCGATGCCATGAAACCTGCTGGTGATATCGTTCAGGAAATTGTGGACGAGTTCAATCTAGTGAGTGGTCAACTAGGCGCAATGCGACTTTAACGCATAAATAACTCACTTGGATAACTCAAATTCAATAGTTTCATCTGTTAATAACTCCGCAATAACCTCACAAGTCAGAAAGTTACCTTCGCGGCACTGTTCTAAACCTACATCCTTTTCCTATGCAAGAGTCGCAGACTGCCGCACAAGTAACTGTAGAAACCGCCAAAAAATTGGGCTTGTTGCCCGAAGAGTTCGAGCGAATAAAGGAAATACTTGGTCGTACACCCAATTTCACGGAACTGAGCATCTTCTCCGTGATGTGGAGCGAGCATTGCAGCTACAAAAACTCCATTACTTGGCTTAAAACTCTTCCCAAAAAAGGGTCCAAAATATTGGTGGAAGCCGGTGAAGAAAACGCTGGGCTTGTCGACATTGGCGATGGATTGGCATGTGCGTTCAAAATTGAATCACACAATCACCCAAGCGCGTTAGAACCCTATCAAGGTGCTGCTACAGGCGTTGGCGGAATCAATCGCGACATCTTTACCATGGGCGCTCGGCCTATTGCACAACTCAACTCCTTGCGCTTTGGCAATCCCGATTTACAAAAAACTAAATGGTTGATGAAAGGTGTGGTGAAAGGCATTGGCGATTACGGCAACGCTTTCGGCATTCCAACTGTGGGTGGCGAGGTATATTTTGACGAATGCTATAACCAAAATCCATTAGTCAATGCTATGAGCGTTGGTATTGTAGAAGTAGGCAAAACAGTATCGGCAACATCCTATGGCGCTGGAAATCCCGTGTTTATAGTTGGTTCCTCTACCGGAAAAGACGGCATTCACGGAGCCACGTTTGCATCTGAAGACATCACAGAAGCTTCTGCCGAAAAAATTCCAGCTGTTCAGGTTGGCGATCCATTTCAAGAAAAACTTTTGATGGAAGCCTCGTTGGAGGTAATCACAACAGGCGCGGTGATTGGAATGCAAGACATGGGCGCTGCGGGAATTACGTGTAGCACTAGCGAAATGAGCGCGAAAGGCGAACACGGCATGGAGATTTACCTCGATCGAGTGCCTACACGTCAAGAAGGTATGCACGGCTGGGAAATTTTATTGAGCGAGAGCCAAGAACGCATGCTAATCGTGGTAGAAAAAGGCAGAGAAGCAGATGTGCTTTCCGTATTTGACAAATGGGATTTGAACTGCGTGGAAATAGGGAAAGTGACTGAAGGTGGGCGTTTGCGTTACTTTATGCATGGCGAATTGGTGGCAGATGTACCAGCTCACGACCTCGTTTTGGGTGGTGGTGCTCCCGTTTACAAACGCGAGTTCACCGAACCTGCTTATTTCCAAGAGTACCAAAAGTTTAACATTGATGATGTAACCGAGCCCGAAGATTTGAAAGAAGCAGCTTGGCATCTTATTGGGCATCCCAATATCGCTTCGCGCAAATGGGTGTATGACCAATACGATAGCATGGTAGGTACCGTTAATATGAGTACCAACGCACCAAGTGATGCTGCCATTGTGAACATCAAAGGTTCGGATAGAGCCTTGGCTTTAACAGTTGACTGCAACTCGCGGTATATTAAAAGTGACCCCGAAATGGGCACTGCTATTGCGGTAGCTGAAGCTGCTAGAAACATCATTTGCTCGGGTGCCGAACCTACTGCCATTACCAATTGCCTCAACTTTGGCAATCCGTATTCGCCCGAAGTATACTGGACATTTGTAGGCGCCATAAAAGGAATGGGCGCTGCTTGCCGTAAGTTCGACACACCAGTAACAGGCGGCAATGTTAGCTTCTACAACCAAAGCGTTTTCGACAGTAAAGTGGAACCTGTCTTCCCTACTCCAACCATTGGTATGTTGGGCTTGCTAAAAAGCAAAAAAGACCGCATGACGTTGCATTTCAAAGCATCGGGTGACCTTATTTACTTGGTAGGCCAATCGCGCGATGACATCAGCTCTTCAGAATACCTCTATTCCTACCACGGTATCAAGGGTTCTCCTGCTCCCTTTATCAACTTAGATGAAGAAGCATTATTGCACGAATTGTTGTTGCAACTTATCCGAAGCGGAGAAGTGGCTTCGGTGCATGATGTAAGCGATGGTGGACTATTCATTAGCCTTTTTGAATCAGCTAGAGCGGGTCAATTGGGTTTTGATATTAGCACTGACGAAGAAATTCGCACAGACGCCTTTTTGTTTGGCGAAAGCCAAAGCCGCGCTGTGGTTACTGTTAAACCAGAAATGCAAGAAGCCTTTGTGGAACGCCTTACTGCCAGCGAAATTGAGTTCACGTACTTAGGAGAAGTAACGGCTTTGGATGAAATGATGATTGATGGCCAAAGCTTCGGAACGCTAACCAAAGCTGTAGAGTTATATGACGGTGTACTTGGCGGGAAGATGGCATAATCAAAGCTAGTTTTTCCAACTTTGAAACTTAGTAATACACGTTTGTTCTTACCTACTACAATTTACTTCTTCACAACAAGTTTCCGAATTTCATTCTCATTGGAATGAATTCGAAGAACATAAATTCCTGAACTAAAGTGTAAATCATTTAGGCTTATTGCGTTTATCAATTCATTTGATTCATAAACAGTAAAACCTTGAATATCCTGAATACTAACCTTGGCTTTCATCCAGTTTGGCATAGTTACATTAAATATATCCTCAATGGGATTAGGAAAGACTAGCACGTCCTTTTCGTCCCATTTATGATGCTCTTGAATAGCGTTCAATAGCTTTGTTACAAGCACATAGCTCCCATTTGAAGAAACATAAATTGAATCTGATTCTATTGGAATTCGAAAGCTATAGCCTAAAGAGCAATCACATAAACACATGATGTAGGTTGTATCAATAGCCCAAACTTCGATAGTATCACTGGTTTGGTGCATAAGCCCTAAAAGATTCGGACAACAACTACCATATCCGACCGTGCGAATTACAAGCGTGTCCGCATCCCAATAGAAATATGAAGTATCAATAGCATGAGGATTTGGAGAATCACAACCAACCTGATAAGTAGGAATGGTATCTACATCCTGACAATAGACATGGAGAGCAAATAAAAAACAAATTTGAAGTACTATGAGTCGTTTCACATTTCAAAATTAGGGAATCCACTATCCAAATTACTCAGTTTTTAGACACTTTATTGGATAGTGTCGGTTTCAGTCTAAACTCACTTCGCCTCCTTCCGGATGGCCGTTAAAATCTCAGCTACTTTATTCGCTGCGGTGGTTAACTCTTGTTCGGTGTGGTCGCAGGTAACGAAAAACCGCAAACGAGATTCGTTGTCGGCCACAGCTGGATAGAGAATTGGCTGCACATTGATACCAGCTTCAAACAGCATGTGTGCCAAAACCAATGCATGCGCAGAATTTCGCACAATAATAGGCACAACAGCTGTGCCTTTGCTAATGCCTGTATCCAATCCGTTTGCTTTGGCTAAGCGCACAAACAATTCGGCATTGCTGCGCAACTTCTGAGCTCTCCATGGTTCTTTGGTAAACAACCGAGCAGCAGCGAGTGCCGCTGCGGCATTTGATGGGCTAATTCCCACACTATAAAGAAACCCTGGAGTAGTATATTTCATGTAGTTTATCAGCGCCTTGGTGCCCGCAATGTAGCCGCCACAACTGGCGAAAGATTTGCTAAACGTTCCCATCCAAATATCCACATCGGCTGCATCGGCATTGAAATGCTCGCGAATACCAAGGCCATGTTCACCCAAAACGCCCATGCTGTGCGCTTCATCTACCATTAAAAGTGCCTTATGTTTTTTCTTCAAAGCAATAATGGCTGGTAAGTTCCCGATATCACCATCCATGCTATACACACCCTCCATAGTGATAAGGACACGCTCATACAAATGGCGATTTTCAGTAAGAATGCGATCCAATGCTTCAACATCTTCATGGGCAAATGGAATTCTGCGAGCCCCGCTTAGTACTGCGCCTTCAATAATGCTATTGTGGCTCAATTCGTCAAATACAATAAGATCTTGCGGGCGCATTAAATGGCCAACTGTAGTCAC
>Ga0247843_1009053_pt1 | contig 11260 bp, 14 predicted proteins | sample LaCruzMarch2017__FD_192420 | JGI IMG/M metagenome (GOLD analysis project Ga0247843, IMG submission 192420) | Freshwater microbial communities from meromictic Lake La Cruz, Castile-La Mancha, Spain - LaCruzMarch2017_8m | ecosystem: Environmental > Aquatic > Freshwater > Lake | place: Spain...
CCCTCTTCCAGGGTTGCGAGAAGAATTTCCAGTGGTCACTGAGGTATTTTTAAAAGGATTTCTACTCTTAGATATATCTTTCCCTCCACTAGTAGTAATTCTAGGTCTAGAAGATGAATTAAATAGACCTCCACCAAACATAGCTTTTGTACCAAGCCTTAATAGTCCTGGACCCAAAAGAATTCCTGATGCTACCAATGCAGGACCAAGTGCCTCAAAAGGTTTTCCAGTTCCAATTTTAGAAGCAGCTTTAAATGCTGCCAATGCAGCTATAGATTTAAGTGGATCAGAACCTGCAGAAAAAAAATTTCCTAAGTATTTTTTAATATCTGGTTGCTTTACTTTTTCTTTTCTCTTTTTGGTAGAGTTATTATCATTTACCTTATCAATACCATCAAGTCTTCTTTTATATCTTTTTAATACAGAAAGTTGAGTTTTCTTTTGATAAGTACCTTTTTCAAAAGTTTTAAGTAATTTAGCAGAAGCAAGGTTTGCTTCTGTAGATATTTTTACAATATTTTCTATTTTAGAAACTTTTGCAACAATTCTAGGTTTTGCTTTTATAGGAGTGAGAATATTATCATTTTCCATTTTTATACAATTTGATAGATTAATTTAGAATACATGGTCAAAAAATTCTCAGAATAAGAAGTTCCAAAAGAAGGAACAGTATCATTGTTCCCAGAAGTAGAAGAATTATTAACGTTACTATTCACTGCTATTGGATTGATTGTCAAAGAAGGACGTGCTTCAGAAGGGGGAGTATTCACACCTGACGGCAAAGATCTTGGTACTACTTGCATATTAGAAATTGCAGGAATTCTTGGAGAATTGAGTTCTGTATTACCAGCAGTATTAAATATATGTCCCCCAAGAGTAACATTATTAACATTAGCAGAATTGTCATTACCTGCACTTATAGCCCTAAACCCAGTAGAAGCCATAATAAATTTTATTTGATCCTCAGTTTTTCCAGAGGCACGTAATCTTTGTTTCATATCTTCTGACGAAGTAGCAAGATTAAATGCTGAAAGTGCTTTTTGCCTTTGATCGTTAGTTAATGCAGTATTTAACTTCCCTTCTCTATATGGCTGATACTGACCAGGTGCCTTAATAATATCAGTAATACTTCCGCTGGAAGATGAAAAGGTACTAGGAGGAACAGATCCACTCTGGATAAGAGAAGCTCTATTCATAACAGATTTGGCAACTGCTGCCATCCCAACTTCACCCTCACCTCCAGCTTCGTGGTGCATTAACCTCAACAACTGTTCCTTTTCGCTACTAGCAATATCTACAGGATTGAGATTTGGATCTGGATCTAAAGTATTATTATTAGTATTATTATTAGTAGTAGTAGTATTATTAGTATTATTATCAGATACACCTTTCATTAAGAAATCTAATGCCTTTTCAAATTTAAGATTCAATCTTTCAAATTTTTTCAGATCATCTTGAGGAATAGGAACTAAATTTTTAGGATCTAATGCAGATTTTTGCTCTTCAGTAAGGTCTTCTAATCTTTCTTCAGAGGAGTCTTTCTTATTCATATTAGAAGCTACACTTGCCAAAGAAAGACCTGCAGTAGCAAGGGCAGCAAATTTTCCAAATTTTCCAAATCCACCAGCAGAATTTCTTGGAACTCTTCCTCCACTACCTCCACCATCAGCACCTTTACCTGCCCCAAACAATCCTCCCAATAAACTTTTAGCAATCAATCCACCCAATCCAATTCCTATAGCAGGAAGATAAGATGCTCCAATACCAAGCAATGGTCCTATCATTGCTCCTGGATTTCCAGTCATCATTGCCTGGAGAAGATTAATCATTGACAATCCTCTAATAGAACCGCCAACACCACTAAAAAATCCTCCTACATATTTCTTAATAAGACCACTCAAATCATTTTTATTGTTACCAAGTTCCCTTCTTCCCAATATTCTTCCACGATTCGCAACTCTTTTTCTATATTCATCTACTTCTTTTTTGTTAAGTTGTCTAGTATTCTTATAATCATTTTCTATAACATCACGAATTTTATCCAAATTATCAGTAACATTCACCAAATCTAAAGTCAATCTTCCCAAAGAAGTTACAACTCTTTGAGGAGCTCCTATTTTATCAGCAGTATTTTCAGATTGTTCTTCTGATTTTGATATTGCATCCACCAGTTTCTGAGGAATGGCTCTTTTTGGAATTAATCCTGATACTTTAGAAACTTTAGCATTTATCCTTTTCCCAGGTCTAAATGAAGTGGATTTTGAAATAAAAGATTTGGCTTTATCTTCTTTTGACTTTTGCCTTTCCGCCTCTATATCTTTCATTCTAGAAGCAATGGAAGCTTCTTCAATCTTATCATCTACTTGTTTTCTAAAAGGTTTCTCAAGAAACTCTTCTACTAACCACTCATAATATTTTTCTAAATTTTCGTATCCACCAGCACCACCAGTTTGATTTACCTGAGGATACTTACCATACTTCTTTATATTTGTAATTAATTTATCAGCATCAGCATTTGTTAAATATACAAATGATAAATAAGATGTCCCAAATGCTTCTCCACCAGTAAGTTTAGCTTTTAATATTATCCAAATTTTTTCACCAACCCGATCAACAGGATACCAAGGTTGTTGTGGATCTAATATTCCTTCTGGTGGTTTTAATGGTAACATTAATTTGATTTAGCTGATTTTTCTTGCTCTTCTCTAATATGATTTTCCAAAAGTGCCAAATAAATCTCCCTTTCCCAAGGAATCATATCTTCGAGTTCAGACAAAGAGTATTTATGATACTGCATTAATGCAAAATTAATTCTATAATAAGATTCTAGATCCTCATGACCTAGAACTATCCGAAAAAACTTGAAAGTCCTTCCAAAACAACTTCACTCTCAACATTAGTTATTGGATTAATAATTTTTATAGTATGAGAAAGTTTGGGCATAGTGTCAAAAAAATTTTCAATCCCTTTAAATTGATTTGCATCCATAGTCTGAAGCCATTCTACAATTTCAGATTTAGACACATCACTAGAAGACCAAGAATCATCTTTAGTATAAACAACATCAACGCAAGATGCTACAATTTCAAAAGATTTATTAATAGTTTCCTCACTACCATTTGTCTTAGAAAAATCAAAATTATTATCTATAAACTCTTGAAGAGAAGGATATTTCATTTTAACATGTACATTAGAATCAATCTGAATCTCTGATTGATGTCCCTCAGGAATCACAACTTCAATCTCATCAATATTAATTACCACATCAATTTGAGTCTTATCATCATCAGGACAGGTTACAACCAATTCTACAGATTCCCCTACTGATTTAGATCTAATATTCAAGAAAAGATATTCAATATCAAAACTAGGCAGACTGTCAATTTTAATTCCTCTAGACAAAATACAAGCATTCAATACATTCTTAATTGCATTTGTAATATCTTTAGATTCTCCACTTTCCATTGCAAGAATCAAAACCTTTTCTTCCTTAACCAAAAAAGGTCTATATTTAACTTGCTTTTTATTAGAAGGTAAATTCAACTCATATATCGGAGTTACAATTTTAGGCAAAGGCATAACAATTTACAGAATTTGTATGTGATTATTTATGATCAAATTCTCAAACAAAACATCAAGAATTTAATTCCTTTTATAATTAGTTTGATACGCATATCTAGTATAATTGAAGGTAATGGTAGTTCTCAGAATGGAAGGTTGATCATATGAAACTGGAATCGCAATAATATTTACAGGATAAGCCTCAAGCAATGAATATGTTATAGTTGAAGGATCTACAGTAGGACCGCCTTTTTTTAATCTATTCTCCTTACTTCTAAAATTTTTCTCATATTTTACAATATTAACTGCTTTTTTATATGTATTAGGATAATTAAATTTATAACTAGATCTGGGGCTTAGCAGATCGTCATCCAACGTACTTACTTTACGCATCCAGTTTTCAAAATATTTAATAGACCCATAATCAGACTTAATATAAAAACTAACATCTACAGGAGGAAAAACTCTTTTAATGGCATAAGTTTCTGATATCCCTTGCCTATCTCCAAATAACTCCCCAACTTGAAAGGATGATCCAGGAAGAGTTGCCTCATATGCCAAAAATGAAATTTCTTGAGCTAAAGGATCAACATCCTTAATATTGATAGCAAAGGTTGAAGTTAAGGACAACCCTCCTCCCAATACATCAGTTAGCAATGCATCTGTTCCCCCTAAGTACAAATCTCTATTAACAAAAATATTATTATCCATCTAAATAAATTAAGTTCCTATAATATATGTATGAGTTATAAAGGAACATTTAAACCAACATATTATCAAAAATACATAGGAGATTGTAAAAATATAATTTACAGATCCTTATGGGAACTTAAATTTATGAATTACTGCGACATAAATGAAAATATTATTAAATGGTCATCTGAAGAAATTTGGATCCCTTACATTTCTCCTATAGATAATCGTTGTCATAAATATTTTCCAGATTTTTATATCAAATACAAAGACTCTGATAATATTATTAAGGAAAGCTTGATAGAAATAAAGCCAAAAAGACAAGTAGCTGGACCAAAAACTGCAAAGAAAATGAACCAAAAGCAACTTACAGAAATGAAAGAATTTGCAAAAAATCAAGCAAAATGGAGTGCAGCTGAAGAATTTTGCGAAGATAGAAAATGGACATTTCAAATACTAACAGAAGATAATTTAGGAGTATAATGGCATACAAAACTATATTCGAAAAAATTCAAGAAAAATCAAACGGTGTTACAGAATCAAAAGGTTGGTACAGATCTCAAATATTTGAAAATATAAAAAAGGAAAACAACCCATTATCATTAATTAATGAAGAAATAAATGATGATGCAGATGTATCATTTAATAGAGATCAAAATAAAATTACAGCATTTCCTAAACTTTTTAGTTTAATGTTTTATCAATATAAAGCAAAAACAAGAAGAGATCTTCCATTCTACGACAAGTATCCACTTTCATTTATTTTAAGTGCAAATCCCAACTCATTTTTTGCAATAAACTTACATTACTATTCTCCAGGAGAAAGAGTGGGAATGGCATCTGGATTGAAGGAAAATAAAATCCCAAGAGTCAGTAAAGGAGCACATAAATACTTATTATCAGAGGTAAAAAGTCCTTATCTAAATTTAGCAATACAAGAATGGAGTACAATTTGCTTACTGCCTATAGAAGAATTTGTAAGGGACTTGGGTGGTGTAGAAATTCCAATTCCCTCAGAAAGAGTGTGGGGTAAATAACTATGGCAATTCCCGAGCAAAGAACATATCCAGTAGTTGTAAGAATAGGAAATCTGGACATTGACGGAAGAATTCTTATTAACCCAACAAATGGAGATGCAGAATGGTTCTATGGAGATGATGTCTATCCAACTTTGCGTTCAAATAAGAATGAAGGGTATAAATGGAAACCTGATGGTCCAAACAGTTTTACAAACTTACGGGATAATATTAATAAAAAATATGACAAAGACTTTACAGAATCAGAGGTTGCTACTGCTGGGTCGTTGAGACTTAACTTAGATAGTCATAGGAGGACATTTTTTGAAAGAAATGCTCCTCAGCAAGGAGCATCTTTAGGATTAATTAGAAATCAACCAACTCCCACACCAAGACCATCAGGACCATTAGAATCTCCTCCACTAGAAGACCTCAGTGAAAAATTCAAAAGCGAAAAATTCAAAAATCAAGAATGGTTAATATATCCTGAGACTATGAACAAACATCAAGATAGAATTATCATAACACAATTTAATTATATTGCAGCAAAATTAAATAATGATGATGTAAGTACAGGATCTCTTCAAAACAGAGAAAATCAATTTTCAAAGCAAGATATTTTGGGAACTGTAACATTACCAATGCCAAATGAATTAACAGAAACTAATACAACTGGATGGGGAGATAGTAGTTTATCAAACATTGCAGCATTATTATTACCAGGTGGAGCTAAAATTGCAAACGATTTATCACAATTTGATATGCAAGAAGCAGGCGCTACTGCAAGAGATACCCTTGGAAATCTCATCAAAAATGGTGGAGCAAGAACTAGACTGATACAGTTTTTATCAACAAACGCTGCTGCATTAGCACTTAAAAAATTAGGAGTACAAGTTGATCCAGAGGCATTTATAACAAGAGCCACTGGAGCTGCAATTAATCCAAATATGGAATTATTGTTCAGTGGACCAAAATTAAGACAATTTGGATTTAACTTTAAAATGTCACCAAGAAGTCAAGAAGAAGCAAAACACATTAGATATATTATTAAGTTTTTTAAGAAAGGTATGTCTCCAAAAAGATCTACAAATTCTGAACTCTCATTCTTTTTAGGAACTCCAAATCTTTTTAAAATTAAATTCAAATCACCAAAAACAGAAAGCGGGAGCATGAAAAGTATTTTTGAAATAAAAACCTGTGCTCTAGTTTCATGTAATGTAAATTACACTCCAGATGGATTTTATGCTGCGTACAATGACTCTGATGTTGGATCACAACCAGTAGCAGTATCAATGAATCTTGGATTCAGCGAACTTACTCCAATATTTAATGATGATTATATAGATGATTCTTCAATAGGGCCAGAAAATACAGAAAAAGAATTTAAATTTATAGAACAACAAAGAGGTGGACAATGACATATTTCAGAGAAGTATCAGACTTACTTTACCAATCTCAACAACAAAATAGAAACTCATCTCACGACTATGTAAGAGTTAAGAATCTATTTCGTAGAGCAAAAATTCGTGATGACCTTTTTCAAAATGTAACAGCCTTTACAAAATATATAATAACAGGAGAAGAACGTCCAGAACAAGTTGCAGAAAAAGTATATGGATCTTCTTCATATGATTGGATAGTTCTAATTTCCAATAATATATTAAATATTAAAAATGAATGGCCTTTATCAAACTACGAATTCAATCAATATATACAAAGAAAATATACAAATTCAGAATTAGAATTACCACATCACTACGAAACTACAGCAGTTTATGACAGCAAAGGAAAACTTATAATTCCTGAGGGAAAGCAGGTTGATTCTAATTTCTCCATAACATATTTTGATGAAAACATATACAATGAATCATCTACACCTAATTCATATTACACTTTTGATTCCAATCAATTAAGTTTTGATTCAAATGAATATAGATTTAACAGTGCAATTTCAATTTTAAATAATATAGGAATAGTTACAATAAATCCAACAAAATTAATAAGCATATATGAATATGAGAGAAATAAAAATGAAGCAAAAAGAAATATATTTTTACTAAGAAATAAATATTTACAATCTGCAATAGATGATATGAAAGATATTATGTCATATCAATTCTCATCTCAATATGTAGATGACAATACTAAAAAAGGAGAGATGTTAAGAGTTCTCTCCTCAAGATAATTAATCATCAACAAGTTTTTGAAATGAACTAAGAATATCATCTTCATCTTCATATTCTGCTTTGGATGAAGATGAGAGTTTTGAAAGCTCTCTCCTAAGATCCTCTGGAACAGGAGCAGAAGAACCTTCGTCCTCATCCTCAAATGACTCATCAACCTTTTGTTGTGGTTTTGATTTACCAAGAACAGATTTTAATCTAGTATTAAGTTGATCATAATCCTTATATTTTTCAGGATTTACAAAATCATGAAGAGAGTATTCTCTTTTCCAAAGTGCCTCCATTGCATCATCGTCATCAAACAAAGAACTTGACTTTTCAAACTCTGATTTGTCATAGTTCCAATATCCATCCTTTTTGACAATCTTAACTTTAAAGTTTGCACCATTCCAAAAATCAAATGGATCAATAGGAGTTTCATCATCAAACTCTGGCTTCATTGCAGCAGTAATCTTATCAAAAATTTTCTTACCATATTTAAATAAAAATAGTTTACCTTCATTTTCAGGATGAGCCTTATCCTGAATTACATATACATTACTATAATAAGAAAGTTTACGTTTGCGTTCTCTTACTATTTCTTGATTTGCTTTACTTCCAGTATTCCACAATTCTCTATTTGCTTCACATACTGGACATTCTTTATTGATTGTAGTCAAACAATTGTCTATAAACCATCCACCTGTTCCTTGGAATGCGTGATTATAAACTTTTGCCCAAGGAAGACTTTCTCCTTCTGGTGCAGGCAAAAAACGAATAACAGCAAATCCATTGCCAGCTTTATCAACTTCTGGCTTCCACAGTCTTTCGTCAGAACCAACTGCAGATGAACTCATTTTCTCTACTTCTTGAACAAGCTTAGAAGTAAGAGATCCAAGTTTAGATTGTTTTTTTAAATTCGAAAAAGACATTAATTACCTCTGATTAAATAGATTGATAGGATTGTCACTCATTACTATAGCAATGAAATTAAAAAATGTCAAATATTCTTTTTGACATTTTGTACTATATCTTTTAATAATATTTGATATTCCATATTATTAAAATTTAAAAAGGGTTGATATTTTTTAATTCTTAAAGAAAGACCTTCCCATATAGGATCTTGAATTTTTTCATCTAAGATTTCACAAAAAGATAAAAGTTTTTCAAGAATAACCATCACTTCTATACATATATTTTTTTTATAAAATTCTTTTACTATGATAGGATGATTGTTTACTTTGACATTAAAAATTTCATCAAAATTATATTTTTCAAAAAGGTTCTTGATTTCTTCAGAAAATCTATATTTTAAACTTTGATTTCTAGATTTCCAAGAATTGAAATTAATTTCACCATTTCTTATAATTTCACCTATCCACAATGTAGATGGATCATTACACTCAACAAAATTAGCAACATAATAAGATTTAATTTCATCATCATTCTTTTGTCTAGATATTTTTTCAAAAAAATACTTATCTTTTCTTTTTTCAAATGATAATATAGATGCTCTAGACTTTCCAGAATATTTGCAATAATCATAATTTAATTTACTAAAATGATTTTTAAATGCAATATATTGTTTATAAGCATCAAAAGGAGTCATATTAAAAGTTTAGCCCTAGATGTTCTTTTTAAGAAATTTAAATTGATAGCATCACATTTTAATTTTTCCTTGAGAGGTTTACTTATTAACTTAGCCACAGAATCAAGTTCTATATTATTAGATTCGCAATAATATACTATAGCATCAATATAATTCATGCTTTCATTTTCTTTTACTAGATCTTCTATAATTTTTGAAAACCTAACTGGACAAAGAAACTTTAAATCTAAAACTGCTGATATTTCATTTTCCATATTCTTTTAATTTAAAATCTACAAATTCTTTGATGTACTTTGATAGTAATTTAACATATTTCCTCTTATCATACTCTTCATAAACTTCACATTCTCCATTCTCACATGTCATAATAATCACGAATTTTTTTACTATTATACCAGTAATTTCATATAACATGCAAGCATATGCTGCACACTGTACAAAATAATGCTCAATCCATTCTTTTGGTTTTGGTTTCTTTGAAGTTTTGAAGTCTATTATTGCAAGCTCTGGGATTCCAGATTTTCCAGTATATTCTGCAATACAGTCTACAGTTCCAGCAATTCCTAGTTGCAAACTGTACATGGATCTTTCTAGTGCATGAATATTATCAATTCTGTCAAGATCTGATTTTGCAATCCTAAACAAATGTTTAGATATAAGTTGAACATCAGGAAACTCTAATATATTATTCAGATAAGTTTCTACCAAAGTGTGTAAATCTGTCCCTCTGCTAGTTGCTGCTTTTGTAATTTTATTTGCCTCAACTTCTCCAACATTTTTTCTCCAATCAATAAAAATATGACGATTAATATGACTAGTAACAGAAGTAATAGAAACTAATTTTTTGATTGAGTTTTCATTCAAAACTTTATAATATCTTACTCCATCAATTGTTTCCCTCTCAAGAGAAGGCAAATTCACATCAACATGATTAAACATCAAAATCCAGCAGAAAGTTTGTTTACAATATAAGACTTAACAAGACCAGAACGTACAATATCATTTACATCAAATTCTATAGATTCAAATTCTGGCATTCTTTGAATAATTTTCATAAAATCAATAACACCTCCCCTCTCAGTATTACGTGTCAAATCTGACTGAGTTGCATCACCACAGAAAATAATTTTACTATCCTCTCCAACCCTAGTTATTATACTATCAAGTTCATGAAAATTCAAGTTTTGACACTCATCCACAAGAATAATGCAATTATCCAATGTAGTACCTCTAATAAAAGAAGTGCTCCAAAATTTAATACTTTCTTGTTGTTTTAAATTTCCATAAAGCATTTCAAATTCAGAATCACTAGTCATTTCAAACATATACTTTACCATATTCTTATATGGAATTTGATACAAGCTTGACTTATCTTCATGATCTCCAGGAAGGAATCCAATTTCTCTTGTTGCTACAAGAGATCTTACTATCACAACCCTATCATAAGGAGTAATTTCATTCAACACATCTTTCAGTGCAAGATATAATGTACAAAATGTTTTACCAGTTCCTGCGCAACCATAGACAAATAAATTCTTTTGTCTATTATAAGAATCAAACAGTTTAGTTTGATTCTCAGTAACTGGTTTAATATCTACCAGCCTATCTATATTAAGAGGTTTTTTTCTTTTCATTTGCTTGACAGTCATACCAATTCCTATTGGTTGATCAGGATTTCTTCTTTTTCTTGTCATTATATTTTTTTTACTCTAGATCCAGGTGTTTTACTTGCGTTATCCAATACTTGATTCCAAGAAGGATGTTTTGATATTAATTTATTTCTCCAATCTCCAACTTCTCCAACCCCAGCACAACCTTGACTCCAATCTTTATCCCATTCAGGATTTTCTTCTTTCCATTTTCCATACTCAATCATTGTCATAGAAAGTTCTTTTGTTTCACCAGTTTTTGTATTAATAATAGGATATGTTGGCATTTTATAAAATAATATACAAAGGTATTTAGAATAATAATGAAGGTGGTTCTTTACAAATCCAATCAAGTGCTGATGCAATAGTTGGAAATTCATCCACAAAAATACACTTACATTTCTCTGCAATTTCCTTGTGCTCTGCCTGGGTTCCGTGAGCACTACGAAGGTCAATATAATGTATCCAGGACCTCACACTACCACTCATATAAAGACGTGTCTGTGTTGCCTGTGGGAGCACAAATCTAGCACATTCCTTTGCAACACCGGCGTCCAACATGTCCTGATA
>Ga0247843_1009054_pt1 | contig 11257 bp, 8 predicted proteins | sample LaCruzMarch2017__FD_192420 | JGI IMG/M metagenome (GOLD analysis project Ga0247843, IMG submission 192420) | Freshwater microbial communities from meromictic Lake La Cruz, Castile-La Mancha, Spain - LaCruzMarch2017_8m | ecosystem: Environmental > Aquatic > Freshwater > Lake | place: Spain...
ATGGAACAGGTAAATTAAAAGTGATATAACAATGCACGGTAATTTTAAAGGGATACTCTTAAAAAAACAGTAAACTAAAAGCCATATTATTCACACGTAATGGCAATTTAAAAGAAATGGGCATAAAAACAAAAAGCTTGGTGCTGCGCAAGACAAAAGCCCAATAACGGTCGTTTAAGGGTACTTTAAAAGCCATTTGACAGCGGTCGTGGTAATATAAAAGTCAAATCATCGGTAGTGGCACATGAAAAGCCATTTGCTTAATCCAACAGTAGGATTAATTTTCACCCAAGAATCTACTATAATATTCAATTAGCCACTAAGCCAGTTGCAAAAGAAGTGCAAAGAATCTGTACGTAGAATCTGTATGTAGAAATTCATTTACACGGACGACAGACGGACTATTAATCTTATCATACCATGGGATACAAGTCTTTTGGGATTTTGGCCAATTTGCCAAAGCTAATCGGCGCCAGAGTGCTCATAAGTACAGAAGATGGAAAGCTGTGCCGATTATGGCAGCATGGAAGGAGAGGGCGTTAGTCTCAAGGCATGCAAGTCGTGTATGCTCGTCAGGTATTGCAACGCCAATTGCCAGAGAAATCACTGGCCGAAGCATAGAAAAGTCTGCAAACGACGTGCCGCCGAACTACACGACGAAGCGCTCTTCAAGGACCCTCCGCCCAAGGAGGGTTGTCCCATTTGCTTCCTTTTAAGCCGATAGAAATACTAAGAAGTTGTATCTCGCTTCCAACCGCCACTATCACGGCCAGAGTGCCTGTTTACAAATTTGCGTTTGAAAATGAGGAGCTGGCACAAGTTGAAACGAAACAATATTATACTTGTTGCGGGAAGAGCATTTGTAAAGGGTGTGTCTACTCCTTCTGTGAGTCTGGAAATATTAGGACTTGTCCATTTTGCAAAGCCGATATAATTGGCAAAACAGATGAAGAAATTTTTGAGGCACTGATGAAGCAGGTTGAGACAAATGATGCTGGTGCGATGACTGCACTAGGTAGTGATTATTACCATGGAAAATTAGGGTTGTTGCGAGATTGCGAGAAAGCACTGGAATTATGGAAACAGGCCGCGACACTTGGGTACAGTCATGCTCATTTTCACCTGGGAAATGATTATTATGACGGGGGAGTATGAGATATGAAGAAGGCCAAATTCCACTACGAGGCCGCGGCTATGGCTGGACACGAAGGTGCAAGGTTGAACCTTGGAACAATGGAGGCACAGTCCGGAAATATAGAACGAGCTGTGAAGCATCGGGTGGGGGAGTATGACGCTATGCATACCTTGACAAAAAACTTTGAACAAGGGTGGGTTAGTAGAGATACAATTGACTCAACTTTGACAGCATACAATAGTTCTTGTGCTGAGATGAGGAGTGAAGCAAGAGACGCTGTAATTCGAATACATAGTGATGGTATTACATAGTGATGGCATTTGTAATAATTCACTTGAGCAATTTTAAACTATTATCTCACCACCTGAGATTGATTATCAATAAGGGGATCAACATATGTTGACTAGCAAGATTATATGCATGGTATTTTTGTGTTTCGAAGACTATGCGTAGTCGGGTCTCGTATATCATTAATTTCAATAGTTAAGTTCAATTTCTTTCAATAATGTAAGCCATAATGACACTCTTACGACGATCCATCCCCAAACCAATGACGGCATCTAGTAGTGTACATGTCCCTCCGTTCCAATTCCAATGATACTCGTTCTGCCTCAAGTAATGCCTCCACATCGTCCAATAGAGCAACACGATTCTCGAGACGCTGCAAGCGTTGGTCAACAATTTCCATCAATGTATTCTCAATTTCAGATTCAGCTTGCATGCCCTTCTGAACAGCAGCACTCGCCACAGATGCAATAAATGCGGACTTACGTGCCTCATTTATATCGTTGGTTGATTGGAGAGATGCTTGTACGACTGCTTTCAATACATCTGGATGAACCCCATCAAGCATTTGACAGAAGACCGAATTCGTGGATGTTGATGACATGGTAATCTTGTCATCTTCTGCCGGTGGATTAACAAACGTACGTTGGCAATCCAACGCAGTGACTCCATCGCCTACATCGGTTGCCACATTGTCCCAATTAATGACTATGCTGTCGTGATCACCTTCCATTTTTACCCTCTTGGTGTTCTTCACAACCGACGCCTCCAATGCATAAATACGATCCATCGACCAATTGAAATCGCTGCTAAACTTTCTCTTATTACTACGACTCGAATTGAGCGCTCCTCCCACAGCGTGTACTCCACGCAGAACGGCATCACTTGGTGCGGTCTCTCCAATCTGTCCAAAGTTTGAGAGACCACAGTCCATCAAGAATTTGTGCAGTCTCACTAAACTCCCAGCGTCTCCCACAACAGAGCGGCGGATGGCAGTCGACGTAATGTATTGCTGTGAATTATGCTTGGCAAGGCATAAAATGTTCTCTCGTGTATTAATGTATGAAGATTCGGTGCGATGCGGAGCAGAACCATTAAACCACTCCGGTAATGTACGCTTCTCATACTCCGATGGTTTAGTGGGATGATACCATGATGGTTGTTCGGGTCCGCCTGTACTATCTCCAACGTTCGACAAATGTTGCTGGACGAGTGAGTTAGATAGAAAAGTGTTGGGTGGTAGTGTTACTACCTTACGAAGACTCATTGGGTCACTTGCAGATGCGCTGATAGTCATGGTGTTTGAAGCAACTGTAGAGGCAACCAATAACTGGCTTGATGCATCATTAATAGTAGCAGGTGCCATAGTAGGTAGAGAGTTGTCCGAGGGTATTTGAGTAACAACTGTGGATGAAACTGTTGGCGCCGCCGCAGTTATTGCCGCCGCAGCCTGTGGTATTACCTCGGAGGGTTGATTACCGGCACTTATGCTGTCGACATCCTTGATTGCACCAGCATAGGGACCCGCCACCACTTCTAGTGCCACCTCTGCAGTCGTTGTGTCCGGTAATATAGTAGTGGGTTCTCCTCCTCCTTCTACTGTTGAAGATGGAACTGACTCATCAGCTATAGGAGACAGCACATGCATGTCTTGAGGTGTTTCGGAGGGCACGAGAATTCCCTCAACCTGAATTACATTCTCCGCTAAACCATCGGCTGCTTTATCCTCACCAGCATTGGTTGTGTCAACTGCTGTATTAACGACACCGTCCTGACCAACTGGAATTTCATCACAAGGCGCATCTGCCTCAGGAGGAGGTGCATTTTCCTCGTGAAGGTTCTCTTCGGGACTCTCCTCCTTCTCAACGTTCATGTTATCATCCATCAATAAGGATTGTGGATAATTATTAGTATTGGGGATGCTCCAAGCGTCGACAACATCCTTGCTATCTGGCATTGCCACATCCCCATCAGCAGCAACATCAGGAGCGGGTGCAGCAAAAGCCATCATCATTAGGGCAGCTTCTTGCTGTTCTCTCAAAGTCTGAGCATCATCATCATTACCACCATCACCGTATTCCTCGTTAGTGCCATCACCTCCACCACGCATGGTCAATGCCTCGTCAGTGACATCAGCAACAGAAGCAGCAGCCACATTCTCTGGTGGGATAAGAATGGGAACTGTCCTATTCATGGCGAGGGTGTGAGTTACCATCCGAATATCGGTAAATCCATTCACATCCACATATTGCTGCTTCCCCTCTTGTAATGTAAGTTCTGTCACAATCATGGATCCCAATGACTCATCCACCGATGGACGGATAAATCCCGTGGCTGGTAATAGCTTACGCCATTCAGACTTGGCAGCCAATGTTGGTAGAGGTGCAGCAATAGTTGTCGATGACATTGTTGAGATAGTAACATTACTAACTTTTTCACCACCATGGATATAATCGGCCATGGCATCCTTAATTATCATGTATGCATTATCCTCGACACGTAGTGCACCATCGTGGACAGTCCGTCGGACGAGCTCCCCCCGTACACCACGATATCCAGTGAGTATGCCACGAGGATTCATCCCACCTCCGCCCCCACCACCGCCAATACTACTGGGTGTACGTCGTTCGGATACGGCACGGTGATTACTCATCACAGTAGTAGCGACAATAGAAGGAGCAGGAATAGTTTTATTCTGGCTGACTAAGCTTTTCATCTTCATAGATGTAGAGGGAGGGAGGGTGATGAGGGTCGAGTCAACATCACCGTTTCCATCTTGTCCAACCAATAACAATTTTTGTCTCTTTGCGGGATTCTCGTCATCGTCATCGTCATCGTCCTTGTTGTTCATGTCTACCATGCCCTCCTGACTTTCAACCTTCTCGATAACACAACTACTACTGAGTTTGCTCTTGTTGCTTCTTTTTTTATTCATTTTCTTCTGATTATTCGTTGTTTCTGTAGTAGTAGCAGACAATGGTTTCATTAAACAATCAACCTTACGTTCATAATCCATCACAGCATAATCAGCCTCCACACCCCATTCATTAAATCGTTCCACGTCACGTATAAACTTACACCCCACAACACATGGTCCATCACCCGGAATAATACCAATATTTTGCTCTTCGTCATCTTCCCCCACCACAGGAGACACTTCGGATGCAGGTAACCATTCATCGTAGGATGTAGGATGATACCACCAATGTACTAGTGCCATTTTTGTTACACCAGCCCCTCCTCCCATTTCGTTTGGAGTATTATCATCCACCACCGCCAATGTACGTAGAAATTTCTTTTCAGACGTTTCCGATGGAACTGATATACCTAAACCCTCTTCTTCATCATAATACTCAATTTCTCCCGCTCCCTTTCGTCGTTCACGTTCCTTCTCTTCCTCAATTTGTATTTGTGAATCATGCTCCTCTGGATCATATGCTACAATATGTGTTACTCGACTGGTACTACTATTGCTCGAAGAAGAAGCAGAGTATGGTACATAATCATCAACAATCTTGGCACCAAACCGTAATGCAATACTGACTAATCGTTTATATTCTTCAATACCCAATCCACGTACAATCGAACCTTTATCAAAGTATATTACCGGTCGGTGTAAATACCCACGCAATGCTAAATCACTTTCAATACGTTTAATAATGGTAATGTTGTCATTGTATAACTTTGGATTATCAAAATTGAAATTTCTCCAGGGTGATATTTGTTTAATACGAAAGGCGGACGCGATCATGATACCTAGTGGTCCATTGGGGTACGATTTACGATCATGCAGAAGAGTGGAGGGTAGACGTACTGTTGGCCAGTATTTTGATTTGGATTTCTATTGTTTGTTTGTATTTGGGTTTGGTTAGATTTTCAGACGGTGCATGTGTAGGGTAGGGGGGGGCATCAGCAAGAGTGGAGAGAACAATTATTAGACAAGGCACAATTTAATAGAAACAATCCGATCCAAAAAAACATCGATCGAAGAGAGGGACAAGCACTGAAACAAGTATGATTAACAATTAACTCACTCTCCCTAAGTGTTCCTTTTGAAACCGAGCTAACCCATCTACAAATTTCGATAACTGTTCTTCATTTAATATCTTATCGCCCTCACGTGCTAGCTCTGGCAAGGATTGCCGTAATGAGGTATGTAACTCAGTAAAAGAGGATATATCAGCAGATGAGCGAGGATGGAGAGGAGGATATTGTCCATTGTAGGATGATGGCAGTTGAAATGCCATGATCCTTGTGTCGACGATATGGCGGGCCGTCGAGGAGGAAAAATGAATGAGATCCTTGACGCCACGATGACCTCGTCTAGTACTGCCAAATTTTGGTTTCTGCTCCTGGACTCTGCGACTGGTCAACCGTACAAGGGCACCACGGCTGATTTCGTCTCGCTCCCCTCTGGCGCTGTCGTCGCTGAGTTTCGAAAGCTTATCCATCATGAAAACTCCAACAAGCTTGCTAGCGTAGACGCTTCCGACCTTTTAATCTACAGGAACATAGCGGCATTCGACAGGAGAAATAACGATGCCGCCAACAAGAAAGAGAAGGAAGAGCCGTTAGACCCCACTCAATCTGTCGACGGGCTAGGAAGCCAGGAGGGCATGCTTGTCGTTGCCGTCCCGCCACCCCCAAGTCAGCCATCGCTACAACAAATCCAACCTTTATTTTTTCCACCCTGCAAAGTCTCATTCTTCAACAACCTTGACAATGCTACTGAAAGTCATGGTGGATGGATTTCCTTCGGGCATGAAGTTATGCCGTCCACCTCTTTGAATAGCCTTTACATCCGCGAATGCTATCGAACGATTGCAGCAAGAATCACCAATCGCAAAGGCATCCAAAAAGCAATCGTCACTGGTACTCCCGGCATTGGCAAGTCACTTCTCCTCGTTTACCTCTTATGGAAATTGGTCAGGGAAGGAGAGCGCGTTCTCCTCATTTATGGTATATTCAACATTTACTATGATGGGAACGGTGTTGTTTTCCAGTTTGATAGCGGTCGATTGCCTTCGGATATTGACTATTCCTTTTGGAACGATACGCTGTGGTGCTTATTTGACGCCAAAGGCAAGTGTGAGGCCGATTTGTACCGCCTCCCTGTAGAACTCTGTACATTTATTGTATCGACCTCCCCACGACGAGATTTGGTGAATGATTTCAAGAAACCTCCCGAGCCTCAAATCTTTTACATGCCAATCTGGACCAAGGCTGAATTGGAGGTGATTGCACCATTGTTTCCTAATGCGATTGAATGGCAAAACCGTTTTGAAATTCTTGGTGGAATACCTCGACACGTACTGGAAGTCACAACTAAGAATCCAACAGCGATACTTGAAGAAGCGTGCAGGAAAGTTTCGCTAGACGATTGTATCAGGGAAGTAAGCATGGAATCTGACATAAACAACAATTCAACGATTATCCATTACTTGATCCACATCACATCGGTTCCTCCTTTCACAGAATCGTCCGTGAGATACGCATCTCCAACAGCTCTGAATATAATTTTTCGATTTAAGGGGAAAGAAGCTAAACGACAAAAGCTAGAACTTCTCGAGTCTTGCGACGGAAATCCTCTTTCTGCTGCATTGCGTGGGCACATTATTGAGCAGTATGCTATTGAATTGTTGGAGAAGGGAGGCAAGTTTAGTTGTCGACAATTGTTCCGCGGAAGTGAAAAAAACAAACCAGGTGACACCAAAATAAACATCCCGCCATCCAAAAAGATAGTTGCTGACAAAGTTTTGGCCAATCAAACTCTCAATCAGCTTTATGTGCCAAAATCGAAAAATTATGCAGCAGTCGATGCCTGGATTCCTGGAGTTGGTGCTTTTCAAATTACGGTGGGAAAGAATCATGGTATCAATGGCAGAGTTGAAGAAGATTTGCCCAAGCTTGGGGAAGCCAACAGGCTGTATTGGGTACTTCCGCCAGAGCATTACCAATCGTTCACAAAAAAAACACCTCAAAGTATTGAGCAATATGCAGTGATGATCCCTTACCCAGAATAAAAGGATACTGATTTCGTTGTTAGTATATTACATTTAAATTATTGTTCGTCTGCTAAAAGAACTTTCTCACATACAATCAAATACTATTCATTAGCTGTCGCAATCGCTGTCACCGATTGTAGATGCAGTGATTTGGTAAAACCCGAACCGAGGCCCGACCCATTCCTCCGTTTACGTTGCTGAACTGGAATCACTTTTATCAACGCTTTAACCATGGGTGCTTCTTCTTCCTCGTCCATCACCCGATGGCTTAGTCGTCTTGCTGATTACAGCCGTTTCAACTATTGATGGCGATGGACAGCATGATTCATCGTGATGCAAATCTGACCTGTCCTTATTTCCATTTGATTGTCGCGTTGCTGGAAGTAGTGGTCTTTCAATAATTGGGGGAAAGAGAGAGGCAGATGAGATAACTCGTTGAATTACTGTCAGTCAGTGATATGATACATCCCCCATTTTGTAAAGCAGAGAGAGATAATATAACAGATGGAGAAAGAGTTGAAGAAATAATGAGGCGGGTGGAGGTAAATGATGCTGGTGCGATGTGTGTACTGGGTACTCATTATTACCATGGACAGTTAGGTTTGCAGCAAGATCGGGCAAGGGCAATGGAATTATGGAAACAGGCCGCGAAACTTGGTTCCAGTCAGGCGCATTTCTCCTTGGGTACTGAGTATGATGAAGGGGGAGATTCTAAGAAAGAGAAGTTCCACTATGAGGCCGGGGCTATGGCAGGGAACGAAGCGGCAAGATACAACCTTGGATATATTGAGATGAAATCTGGGAACAGAGAACAAGCCTTGAAGCACTTGAGGATTGCGGCGTCTGCTGGTTGTTATAATGCCATGCATTCCTTGCTAGGTGCATTCAAAGGAGGTGTTGTCAGTAGAGCATTGATCGATTCAACTTTGACAGCGTACAATAACTCTTGTGCGGAGATGAGAAGTGAAGCAAGAGACGCTTACATACGATTGCTTATTGATCGCTTTGATGAAAGTTGAAGAGAAAGCTATTAAATAAACAAGAGCAACAGAGCGAGTCCAAACGGGAAGATGTATTTCAGGCATGTTAATGTATGGATATGGGCCTGACAAGATATAAGTATTCGACAAAAGATATCCATGGTAGGAATAAAAACTATTATTCGCATGAAATTGAGTCAAGTTTTGACAGCCTAAATATTTGAGGAGTGAAGCCAGAGACGGATACATCCTAAACGGGTACCTCAAGAACAGGGTGAAGTGCCTAAAAAGAATCAATTGACTCAACTTTAACAACATTTAAAGAGACGCTTTTGTTCCATGTGTACTTTATTAATTCCAGTAATAACGGAAGTCAGATCTGTCACAAAATTTTGCTTTATGATAACCAGGTATCTCTTAGAATGTACAGAGTACTAGGTACTAGTGTCCTTTATGATAACCAGGTATCCCTTAGAATGTACAGAGTACTAGGTACTAGTGTCTCCTACCCCCCCCCACAAAAGAATACTCTTGTCTTGGCCCGGGCACGATTTTAGGTTTTATCAGATAACTTTCACCAACACAATCTATATTCCACTGAATCAAAGCATCTCTTGCTTCACTTCTCATCTTGGCACAGGAATTATTGTATGCAGTCAAAGTTGGCTCAATTGCATTTCTACTCTTGGACGTGGGCCAAGTGTAAAAAAGGTATTGTATAAATTATTGATCTGTGGAGGGAAATGAATTAAGATGATATGAAAAATCTTACTGCTTAGACGTTTAAATCTAAATCTTTCCAGTGGTACAACAACACACAGCTAGCATAAATTTCATAGATCCGGCACTTGAGATAAACTTGCACTTAATTGTGAAAAACGAGCATTCTCCTTTATGTGGTGCATGTGGACAGGGCAAGTCTGACGAAGACGTAGCTTGTACCAAGACACAGGAGCAAGGCTACGATGACAACAACTGATGGAGGTGGTGGTGGTACTACAGGAGGTATCGGTGGGGCAGGCAGCAGCACGTCAAATACTATGATGAGTGCTGCGTGTAAGATTCAGTTGTGGTGAGTGGTGGGGAGGACAGCATTCAGCGGCTATTGTCAAGACTGGTTCGATGGGCTTTGCGTCGTCAACGTAAAAGATGGGTGGGAATGTTATGTCTTCTGTTTAACATTTATTCGTACTAAAGATTGAATTCCAGCAACAAATCTTGTGGTCATTACTCCTACTCATTACTCATATCAGAACAAAAATAATATGGATAGTCTTTCCAGTCCATGACAGCGATAGAAGTTGAACTCAGCCTTCCTCAAAATATCACCCCCTTACTATTAATACTCATTACTATTACCTGAACTTGGGCTCTGTTGCTCAAGCGTTATTTTCATTGCTCTCTCCTCATCTTGCACTGATGCGGGTGATATATAAACGTATAGCAGCGTCTCTTGCGTCACTTCTCATCTCAGCACAGGAAGTATTGTATGCTGCCAAAGTTGAGTCAATTGTAGCTCTACTAGTCGAACCTTGATTGAATGCAATTAACAAGTTATCCATGGCATTATACTCCCCAGCTGATGCAGCAATCACCCAATGCTTAACAGCTTGTCCCATATTTCCGGACTGTGCCTCCATGCATCCAAGGTTGCTCCTTGCCACTTCGTGTCCAGCCATAGCCGCGGCCTCGTAGTGGCATTTGGACTTCTTAGAATCCCCCTCTGCATCATACTGAGTACCCAAGTGATAATGTGCCAGACTGGAACCAAGCTCTGCTGCCTGTTTCCATAATTCCATTGCCCTTGCCCAATCTTGCTGCAAACCTAAATTTCCATGGTAATAATAATTACCCATTAAATAAATTGCACCAGCATCATTTGCATCCACCCGCTTCATTATTTCTCCAACTATTTCTGCATCTGTTTTGTTCACACGATCTGCTTTGCAAAACGCACATGTCCCTATGTTTCCAGACTTACGGAAGGAGTCTACGCAACCTTTACAAATACTCTTCCCGCAACATGAATAATATTCTGTCGTACCCATATTTGCCAACTCCTCATTTGCATCAGCAAAATCACAAATTGGCACAGATGATATAGTCGCGGGTGGAAGGGACATGCACGATATTAATCTCTCTGGCATTGGCAGGAAACAAATTGGGCAGTCCTCCTTGGCCGGAGGGTCCTTTAACAGCGCCTCATCACATAACTCCACTGCACGTTGTTTGCAGGCTTTTTTATGCTTCGACCAATGATTCCGTTGGCACGTTGGGCTGCAATACCTGGCGAGCATACACGCCTTACACACCTTCAGACTAACGCCCTCTCCTGCCACGATACCGCAGTCGGCACAGTAGACGTCAATCTGGCTCATCCTCAACAACACAGCAAAAAGTCAAAAAGAGATGATGATAGCCGGCCAAGGCCAGACTGTGGTTAGAAGCATGGAGCTTGAGACGTAACAGGTTTGTTAGTATGTAGGTACATACGTACCCTAAGCTAGGCACTCTTTCTTCCTTGTGACTTCCATCATCTCTGGTAGGTCTCGTGGACATCGTCCTCCTATGCTGGGAGTCACATCCTCTCAGGTTTTGAGCCCTGTATAACACTCTTCTGCTACCCCATCATCGCGTAGACGGGGGAGGCAAAAATTTGCCTTCATCTACGTTGAAAAGCGACCAAGATCCGTCATTTTGTGTGGTGCACCATCACAGCATTTTGACGTTGAATCGACTCCTCCAGCATTGACGATCATCCCAATGCCGACGAGTAATAATAACAGAACAGCTGAGCGGCTGCCATCACGCCCGCTCGCTCCAGCTGAGCGGTTGCCACCACGCTAGGGGGT
>Ga0247843_1009055_pt1 | contig 11255 bp, 12 predicted proteins | sample LaCruzMarch2017__FD_192420 | JGI IMG/M metagenome (GOLD analysis project Ga0247843, IMG submission 192420) | Freshwater microbial communities from meromictic Lake La Cruz, Castile-La Mancha, Spain - LaCruzMarch2017_8m | ecosystem: Environmental > Aquatic > Freshwater > Lake | place: Spain...
GTACGCGTACTCGGGTGCAGTCAGGCGCAGCGCGCATGAAGCGCTATCGCCACACCTCTTCTGTGAAGTAATGTATGACGCAGCCAAACGATAGCAATAACAAACTCAATCACGATGCAGCCGATCACGATGCCAAGGCCGATGCAACCGTAGGCGAGGGCTTGCAAGAGAGTTTTTTATCGCACTTATTTGAGTTGCGCGATCGCGTTATCAAAGCGGGCCTCGCGATCATTATTGTGTTCGCTAGCTTGGCCTATTGGGCGCCTGATATTTTTCATATCTTTGCGCAGCCCCTCCTCAGTTCATTGCCTGCAGGCGGCAAAATGATCGTGACCGATATTACGGGCTCCTTCTTTGTGCCGATGAAGGTCACCATGCTGGTGGCATTCTTAATCGCCTTGCCATGGGTGCTTTATCAGTTGTGGGCATTTATTGCGCCAGGCCTCTATCAGCACGAACGTAAATTAGTCATTCCACTGGTGGTGAGCAGCTACAGCCTCTTCCTATTCGGCATGGCCTTTGCTTATTTCTTAGTATTTCCGACGGTATTTAATTTCATGGCGCAGTATAACGCCCCCTTGGGTGCGGAGATGAGTACGGACATTGATAAGTACTTGAGTTTTGCCATGACCACCTTCTTGGCATTCGGCATTACCTTTGAAGTGCCTGTAGTGGTTGTTGTCCTAGTGCGCATGGGTATTGTTACCCTAGCGAAGCTTAAAGAAAGCAGACCCTATGTGATTGTGGGCGCTTTTGTCATCGCAGCGATCGTGACGCCCCCCGACGTGCTCTCGCAATTGCTGTTGGCGATTCCGATGACTTTGCTCTACGAGCTCGGTTTGCTGATTGCCCGTTTCTACGAGCCCAAAAAATCAGCCGAAGACATTGCGGATGATTTAAAGGATACAGACCTCGATAAGGCAAGGGCTGATGCAGAGCAGCAGTCTTAGACTTGGTAGACCCACATTATTTCTTTTTTGCGGGTGGTGTAGTGGCTTGCTAAGTAAATGTATCAAGCAACCACTGACTGACTTTATCAAAGCGGTAACGCCGTTGCCGCAAGTTACCTTCTCGATCCCTACTATTGAATAAATCATCTTCGTACTCGCCTGTATTACGAGCGATTGGATCGCGTGACTTGGATACTGCGCCAAGCTCACTGCCATTGTTTTCGGCAAATACTTTTCCAGCGGCAAGAAGGGCGCGGCGCTGCCCAATGGTTTCAATCTGAATTAACCTGGGCAAAATCTTAGGCAACTCCCAGCGAATATCCACCACTACGCAGTGCTCATGCTGCAGATGGGCGATGTCCGCTAAGAGTAATTCGGCCTTACTAAAATGAAACTGGTTCGCTATGACAAGGCGATGGCATAGTAAAAGCCACTCGTATTCAATTTTGTATTCGGCATGCCGATTAATGGCCTGCTCCGCCAGTAAGGCTAAATCATGCCAATGGTTTGCTGCAGGCTTAGGGCAGCTTTTCAGAATCTTCGTCAGCAAGTCCTTTGCCTCATGAACACCTTGTTGCTGTGCTTGCCATACCCAATAGGACGCTTGCAGCCCTCTTACTTTTTCGACCAACTTCACGCGCTTGCGCCATAGATGAGCCCCTTTCCGAAATTGCGCCTGAGCATGCCCCAGGTCGGCAGCGCGATCAAAGCAGCGATCACTCTCGCTTGCGTTGTATCCCGAGAATTGCGGACGGCGATAAATTTCACCGAGTACAAACCAAGCATCGCGATCACCATCTTTCGCTGCTAACTCTAACCAGTAGACGGCTTTCTTGAGGGAGGCGTTGGAGCGACCTTGATCGACTTGATCTGTAGCGGATGCGACAGCAGAAGGAGAGGTAGAAGTAGAACCAGAAATAACATCGAGCTGAGCCAAATGCAATCCGAGTGTCAGGCGTGCAATCGTTAAGCCCATCTCTGCGGCCTCAAGCAAATGCTCTTGTTTGCCGCTTGCTAGCCACTGCGCCCAAAGTCCAGAGAGAGTTTCATCTTTGGGCTGAAGACGAAGTAATAGTTCTTTCGCCGCTTGGGTAAAGCTATTTTCAGTTTCAGCAAGCGACTGCAAATACGATTTACATACCATTTGAAGCGAGGGCAAATCAGCGGCTGGTACCGAATCTATTTCCACCAAATTAGTTGACGCAAGCCAATTGCGTAAGCGCACCTGTTCTTCCACGTACTCTGGTGACAATAAAAATAGAATGAGCTGCCATCGGGCTTTAAGTGCAATTTGAGATTGGTAAGAGGGTGTGGACGTTAAATCGTTTGAGAAATCCGCCAGCTTCCAAAAGAGCTGCCAGCCAAATGGAAAGGAAGGAGAGCCAACTGTATTGGCAAGAGGAATGGTGCTCAGCAGACTAAATACAGGGGCTAAAGAGTCACTAAAGCCCAAATCAGTGGAATCTTCTGAGCTAAATTCTGTAACTTCATGATTTATTGAGGATAAATAGGACTTTTCTAGCCAAACCAAAGAATTAGCGGGCTGTACTGGGGTATTAAATGCGCCAGTTAAATAAGCAGAGGCTAAAGTTTGTTGCGCAGAAGCATCACCAAAACGGGCTAACTGGAGGATTTTTAGGAATTCACGACTTGCCATCTGACAATTTTGGCATTAACAGGCCAAAAAAAACAAAAAACCATGCCCTTGTTGCCGTGATACAACAAAGAAAGCCAAAAAACATCCTTTTCACAAGCAAAAGTACCTTGATGTTCCTCTGCACCTAGTCTAGGGGGCGGAAAGAGGCAAAATTCATTAGTCCCAAATTATTTGGGCATTACTTTTAATTTATGGAGATTTAAAGAATGAAAAAATCGCTATTTGCAATCGCAGCGGTAACAGCATTTGCTGGTGCAGCACAAGCGCAGTCCTCAGTGACTGTTTATGGTCTTATGGATGCAGGTGTGGGACAGTCCAACGTTACTTATGGAACAGGCGGAGCAAACAAAATCAACCAAAACTTTATTGGCGGTCTAAGCTCATCCAACGGCACTGGTATGGAAGCGGGTTCGCGTCTTGGTTTTCGTGGTGTAGAAGATCTAGGTGGCGGCACTAAAGCTGGGTTTGTAATTGAAGTTGGCTTGAACTATAACAACGCTCAATCAAGCACTGCAGCACCTACCACAGCCGATAGTACAAGCACAATTGGTAATGCAGCTTTATTTGGCAATGCCCGTCAAGCGTTTGCCTCGCTCGGTAATACAAAATTTGGCGAACTTCGTCTTGGTACTCAAGATTCTTTGGCTAAAAACTTGCTCGGCTCCTTCGATCCAGGTGCAGAGACATTGGTTACTGGCGCTGCTAGCTTATATCAACAGGGCGTCATTACACGTTATGGTCAGGCTGCAACCTATCAAGCTCCTAGAATAGCTGGGGTTACTTTCCGCGCTCAATATGCTAATGACGGTACCACCTATGGCAATGTAGGAACAACAAATACTGCCACAGTTAACAATGCAACATCTATAAGCGCGCGCTTTACTCATGGCAACATTCAGGCTGGCGCAGTTTATGAAGTAAGAAACCAATTTACACCAACGGCTGGAACGGCTAATAGTTCAGTTGCGTTGCTTCCTAGCATGACCTCAACTGCCAACGTTCCCAGCATCACTCAATTGGGATTGGGAGCATCTTACAACTTTGGCATCGTTACTCCATCTGTAATGTACTACAGCCAAGATTGGAACGGTATCACCAATGCTACTTCAGGCAGGATTAACGGTTTTCAAGTTGGCGCCAAGGCACCGATTACAAAAACAGTTGACTTAATTGCTTCCTATACTACTGGTAAGGTAACTAACGCTGGCTTAGATCTATACAACACAAACGGAATGCAAGTAATTGCTGACTATAAATTGAGTAAGCGTACACGTTTGTATGGAATTTATGGCCAGACCAATTGGGATACTCAGCAAGTTTCTAGAACTGCAAATGTGAAGGTTAATCAGTATGGTTTAGGTATGCTTCACACTTTCTAATTTAACGCTAGCGCAAGCTAGTTAATAATTAGTTTGGTGTCAAATTAACCCACTGTGGCAACACGGTGGGTTTTTTATTTATTACATAAACTAAGATTTATATATAAATATCAATCATATCCAAACCTTTTTGGTAATTTTCATAGACTTTAAGATACGCACACTCAAGATTTTTAGTAAACAGAAGGGTATCAAATAAGGGGGTGCTGAGTCGATTGTTTGCTAATTTCTTCCTTAGAGTATTAAGCAGAATAGGATTTTGACCAAATTCAATTGCTAAAGCTTCATATTTTTCAACAGTATTCGTAACTAACTCAGGTAAGTCAATCGAATATAAAAGACTAGCAGCAACTCGACTTGCAAATGACTCACCAGTGCGGGTTAAGACAGGTAAGCCAGCCCAAAGTGCGTCACTAGCTGTTGTGTGCGCATTGTATGGAAAAGTATCTAGAAATAAATCAGCCATATGATGGCGAGCTAGATGATCTGATGGGGGCATCCGCTCTGCAAAAATAATTCTGCAAGGATCAATTCCAAATTTATCTGCCTCCATCAGAAGATTATTCTTAGCAGTGAGATTCTCTTGCAATAACCATAAAACACTATTTTCAACAGAATTTAAAATTCGCATCCAACTAGCAAAAGTTGCCGGAAGAATTTTGTAACTGTTATTAAAACAACAATAAATAAAGGAATTGTGAGGTAAATTAAAATCTAATTTAGTGAATCTTTTATCAGAAATTACGCGCATGCGATCTGAACTGACCTGATTTTTAGTACCACTCCAAAAGAGAGGATTTTTGATAATCTCTCACCTTAAAGGAGTGCTAAATATGGCAAAAGGTCAACGTCTTAAACCCGAGCAAATCGTCACCTTATTGCGTCAAATCGATGTTTTAACCACCAATGGCAAAACCCTAGCTCAGGCTTGTAAAGAGGTGGGCACAGTAGAGCAAAGCTACTATCGCTGGCGCAAAATCTATGGTGGTATGAAAGTCGATCAGGCTCGTAAGTACAAAGATCTGGAAGTGGAAAATACCCGCTTAAAGAAGCTCGTAGCGGACTTATCGCTACGAGAGGTGATGCTCAAGGAAGTTATTAAGGGAAACTTCTAAGCCCTGCTAAACGCAAAACAGCTGCTCAGGTGTTGCTGCAGAAATACTCAACATCAGAGCGCTTAGCTTGTGAATTAGTAGGGCTCTCCAGAGCAGCGTATCGCTATATGCCACTGCCTAAAGATGATGAAGAGCCCCTACGAGCTGAGGTCATCCGCATGGCCAGCACCTATGGTAGATATGGTTATCGATTGATTGCTGGGATGATGCGTAATAGCGGCTGGGGACAAGCGACTACTGCAAGGGTTGCTCGCATCTGGCGGCAAGAGGGTCTAAAGATCCCACAAAAGCAAGCTCCTAGGGGCAGACTCTGGTTTAACGATGGCAGTTGTATGAGGCTGCGAGCGACCCACCCCAATCATGTGTGGAGTTATGACTTTGTCTTTATCAGAGATGCTTATGGTGGCAAGATCCGCATGCTCACCCTGATTGATGAGTTCACTAGAAAGTGTTTAACGATCCACTGCGCCAGAAGGATTGGATCGATCCAAGTGATTGAGCAACTGGCGAACGCCATGATTGACAACGGTATCCCAGAGTACATCCGAAGTGATAATGGCCCAGAATTTATTGCTAAAGACCTGCGTAGTTGGTTATCTGGCATTGGTGTCAAAACCGCCTACATTGAACCAGGGAGCCCTTGGGAAAATGGCTTTTGTGAAAGCTTTAACGGCACTTTTAGGGACAACCTTTTAGATGGGGAGGTCTTTTATAGCCTAAAAGAGGCCCAGATCATCGTGGGGGAGTGGGTTAAACATTACAACCATGTCAGGCCCCATAGCGCTTTAGGTTACAGACCTCCAGCACCCCAAACCCAAGTACCCCAATTAATCCAGAATCAACCCATGTTGCTGCAATGATTTACTATAGAAATACTCTCTTTGGTAGTGGACCTAAATTGACAGCAGTTCAATATGCTAGTTAATATATGGTTAAGTAATTAATACACTTTCTATAGAAACGCGATAGGTAAATAAGGGTTTAACCTACTATAGTTAAATTCAGGGAAAATTAGTTCAGTTTAATTTTGTAAATTAAGTATCAGTTAATTATTAAGAGCCGTTCTAAATATAAACATCCAATAAGGAGTTTGAGCATGAAAGCATCATCATTTCTAGTATCTGGGATCAGGACTGCATTAGTAGTCTCAACGCTGGTTTGCGTACAAGGCGCAATCGCTTCTAGCGCAACTTTAGACAAGATTAAAGCGACCGGCGCAGTAACGATGGGCGTACGTGAATCATCGATTCCAATGTCTTATACCACTGGCGATAGTCGCTTCGATGGATTCCATGTTGAAGTATGTCGCATGATTCTCAATGACATTAAAGCTAAATTAGGCCTCAGTACATTGCGTATTAATTACCAGCCAGTTACCGCGCAGAATCGCATACCCTTGGTTCAAAATGGAACGGTCGATATTGAGTGCGGTACAACAACCAACAACACTGCCCGACAACGCGATGTGAGCTTTGCCAATACACTTTATGTAGAAGAAGTACGTATTGCTGTTAAGGCCAATTCAGGTATTAACTCGATTTCTCAGTTAGCTGGTAAAAAAGTAGCGACCACGACAGGCACTACATCTGTTCAACTGTTGCGTAAGCATGAAAAAGCAACTGGCGTTAACTTCGATGAAGTATTTGGTAAAGACCATGCCGATAGTTTCTTATTGCTGGAGTCTGGCCGTGCAGACGCCTTTGTCATGGATGGCTCAATCTTGGCAGGTAACATCGCTAATTCAAGAAATCCAAAGGATTTTAAGATTGTGGGTGAGGTACTGAGTGTAGAACCCATTGCCATTATGATTCGTAAAGATGATCCTCAATTTAAGGCGGATGTTAATGCAGCCATTGCCAAAATAGTTGCAAATGGCAGCATGCCAAAGCTTTGGGATAAATGGTTCTTAAAGCCTATTCCACCAAAAAATAGTATTGTTGGCCTCGAGTTGTCTGCCGCAACAAAAAATGCCTGGGCTAACTTAAGTGATAAGCCAGCAGAAGATTATCAAAAGAAGTAATTTTGAATCTTTTTAGTTGTATGCCATGCTTTATTGCTCGTGAACGCCAAAACCCATGAATATGGATTTTGGCGTTTTTTGTAAGAGTACGCTGGATGGAGAGCCAGTACAGCACTGCATCTCGTCGATATTTGGCATTGCGCAAAATGCTGACCCAAGTTACTTAGATTGGTTAATGCAGGCCTGGTTTTGGACCATTGCGGTCGCTTGCCTTAGTCTAATGATTGCTTTAGTGATAGGTGCAGTGATGGGTACGCTGCGCACCTTACCCAATAGTAGCCTCAGCAGTCGCTTGCTTGTATGGGGCGCCACTGCCTGGGTAGAACTATTTCGCAATATACCAATACTAGTTCAGGTTTTTGTTTGGTATCACGTAATTCCTTCTTTTATCCTCCCATTAAAAGAGCTTCCTTCCTATTTATTGGTAAGCATTGCCTTGGGCTTTTTTACCTCGGCACGCATTGCAGAACAGGTGCGTGCTGGCATTCAATCGCTGCCAAGTGGCCAGATGGCTGCCGCAACTGCGCTTGGCATGAATCGCATCCAAAGTTATCGCTACGTGATTTTGCCGATGGCATTGCGGATTGTGATTCCGCCCTTGACTTCAGAAAGCATGAATGTGGTGAAGAACTCATCCGTGGCTTTTGCGGTATCCGTTCCTGAGCTTACCTTGTTTGCGATGCAGGCACAGGAAGAAACATCGCGCGGTATTGAAATCTATTTAGCAGTAACCTTGCTGTACGCCTTATCTGCCTTTTCAGTTAATCGACTATTAACTTGGATTGAGCGTCGAACCCGCATTCCGGGTTTTGTTGGCACATCCACCGATCCTAGTTTGGCCCACTAAACAGATGCACTCCTTTTTTGCCCCATGCTTATCCTAGACCTCAGTTTTTACAATTGGACACTCTTTACGGATTACATCCAAAAGGGATTGCTCTTTAGCGCGCAATTAACGGTCATTGCTACGGTCGGCGGAATTATCTTTGGCACTTTTTTAGCCTTGATGCGTTTAGCTGGCAACCCAGTCTTATCCTACTGCGCCAGTTTTTATGTCAACACCATGCGCTCCATTCCGTTGGTAATGGTGATTTTGTGGTTTTTCCTTTTGATACCGCTATTAATTGGCAAGCCCATTGGCGCCAATCTGTCCGCCATCATCACTTTCATTGCATTTGAGACCGCCTATTTTGCAGAAATTATGCGCGCCGGAATTCAATCTGTTCCTAGAGGTCAAACCTATGCCGCTCAAGCCTTGGGCATGAACTACGGCCAAAATATGCGTTTGATTATTTTGCCGCAAGCGTTTCGGAACATGATTCCGGTTTTAATGACACAAACCATTATTTTATTTCAAGATACATCCTTGGTTTATGCGATTGGGGCATACGACTTACTCAAGGGCTTTGAAATCGCTGGCAAAAATTATGGACGCCCAATGGAAACCTATATTTTGGCTGCGGTGACGTATTTCATTATTTGTTTTTCGCTATCAAAGTTGGTGCGTAAAATTCAAACCAAAGTAGCCATCATTCGTTAATGGCATATCAATCCATTCAATCGATCACAGCATGATAGAACTCAAGAGCGTTTCAAAATGGTACGGCGACTTTCAAGTGCTGACCGAATGCACCACCTCAATTAAGCAAGGAGAGGTGGTGGTTATCTGCGGCCCCTCAGGTTCAGGCAAGTCAACCCTGATCAAGACCATGAATGCCCTAGAGCCATTTCAGTCGGGTGAGATTATTGTGGATGGCGTTAGCCTAAGCGACCCTAAAACCAATCTGGTTCAATTGCGAGCGAGGGTTGGGATGGTATTTCAGCACTTTGAACTGTTCCCCCATTTAAGTGTGACTGAGAACTTAACCCTAGCGCAGATTAAAGTACTGGGGCGCTCGTCACAACATGCTTTGCAACACGGGCTAAAGTACTTAGAGCGCGTTGGTTTAATGGCGCAAAAGGATAAGTTTCCAGGTCAGCTATCTGGAGGCCAACAGCAGCGTGTTGCTATAGCACGCGCATTGACGATGGATCCCATCGTCATGTTATTCGATGAGCCCACATCCGCACTCGATCCTGAGATGGTTGGTGAAGTTTTAGATGTGATGGTGAAGCTAGCCAACGAGGGCATGACCATGTGCTGCGTGAGTCACGAGATGGGCTTTGCCCGCAAGGTCAGTGATCGGGTGATTTTTATGGATCAAGGCCGCATTGTGGAGGACTGTCCAAAAGAAGATTTCTTTGGTAAGCCCGAAGAGCGCTCTGCTAGAGCAAAAGATTTCTTATCCAAAATATTGGCACACTAAGCCGCATACTTACCGAGCTGCTGATTTTGATTTAGGTCGTTTGCTAACTTTTACCTTCAAGCTCATTTCTTTACCCTTGCGCAGTAAATCAATTTTGGCCTCATCACCCGGGTTAGTCTGTGCGACGTGATTAAGCAGGGTCACCACATCATTTACCTTTTGGCCGTTCACTTGCGTGAGGACATCGCCTGGCTTCATGCCCGCCTTGTCAGCAGGGCCACCATCCAGAACGCCAGAAATCAGCACACCACTGGTATTAAGTGGAATATTGAGGGACTCCGCGAGCTCTTTGCTGAGGTTTTGGGGTTCCACGCCAATCCAACCTCTGGTGACTGAGCCATTGGTCAGAATCGATTCCATTACTTGTTTGGCTGTGTTGATGGGGATAGCAAAGCCAATACCCATATTGCCGCCACTGCGGGAATAGATCGCGGTATTGATGCCAATGAGATTGCCTTTGGTGTCTACTAAAGCGCCGCCGGAGTTACCTGGATTAATGGCCGCATCGGTCTGAATGAAGTTCTCAAAGGTATTAATGCCGAGTTGACTGCGGCCCAGCGCCGACACAATGCCGGAGGTGACAGTTTGCCCCACGCCAAAGGGGTTGCCAATGGCGAGAACCACATCACCTACTTGTACCGATTCCATTTTCCCTAAGATAATGGGGCTGGGCAGGTCGGCTGAATCGATCTTGAGCACGGCAATATCGGTTTCGGGGTCGCTGCCGATGAGTTTGGCGTTGCGCTTGCGGCCATCTGCAAAAGCGACTTCAATCTCGTCTGCCCCCTCAATTACGTGGTGGTTGGTCAAAATAATGCCTTGGGGGCTAACGATGACCCCGGACCCAAGGCTGGAGCTGGGCTCATCGCTTGGGGCTTGGTCACCAAAAAAGAACTGAAACCAGGGCTCATTCTGATGGGGAGCCCCTTTTTTGCCTGGCTTTGGCTTATTGGCCTTGCTCGTAAAAATATTGACCACCGCTGGACTGGATATCTTCGCTGCCTCTGCTAAAGATCCTGAATTCTGGATGATGCTTTCAGGGGCTTCGCGCAGGGTCACTTGACCTACCAAGGAGCTGACCTGGGGGCTGGAAATCCACCCCGGCTGGAGGGTGGTTACCACGAACCACGCAGCCAGCAGGATGGTGACGGCTTGACAAAAGAGGAGCCAAAGGCGGTTCATTTTATTAACTAAGTATATGATTTATATGGATAAATTGGATCATTTCGTTAAGCTAACTTTGCCAGCTTAGCCTGATTAAATAGCTTAGCTGACCTTCTTATTTTGCAGGCTGTCACGGATTTCACGCAAAAGAATGATGTCTTCTGGGGTTACTGGCGGAGGAGGGGCCTCGGCAGCACGGATGCGATTGACCACCTTGACCATCTGGAAGATCACAAAGGCCAGCAAAATGAAGTTAATCAAGATCGTAATGAAGTTGCCATAGGCAAAGAGCGGGATACCCGCTTTTTTGAGGGCATCAAAGGTTCGGGGCACGCCTTCTGGCACGTTGCCCAGCACAATAAAGAGATTGGTGAAGTCGATTTTCCCGCCCAACAGGGAGGAAATAACCGGCATCACAATGTCATTCACTAAGGAGTCGACAATCTTGCCAAAGGCCCCGCCAATAATGATGCCGACGGCCAAGTCCACTACATTGCCTTTGACCGCAAATTCCCTAAATTCCTGTAAAACTGCCATAAATTCATTCCTTTCAGATTAGGCGTAGGTGAAAGTCGCACTATTCAATGCGTATCTCCGATGCTAAACCACTTTTTACTTTAAAATCGCTCCATTAAGCAATTTCCACCTATCTTGTTTCTTTTGT
>Ga0247843_1009058_pt1 | contig 11251 bp, 7 predicted proteins | sample LaCruzMarch2017__FD_192420 | JGI IMG/M metagenome (GOLD analysis project Ga0247843, IMG submission 192420) | Freshwater microbial communities from meromictic Lake La Cruz, Castile-La Mancha, Spain - LaCruzMarch2017_8m | ecosystem: Environmental > Aquatic > Freshwater > Lake | place: Spain...
CGGTCTCCGGTCTGGATACCGGCGCGGCGGGCGGGGCTTTCCGGATCGGTCTCCGCCACCATGACCCCCTCATTCTCGGGGAAATAGACGTTCCGGCTGAAGTCTTTCAGAGGCTGCAGTTGGAGGCCCGTCCAGCTCCAGTCCATCTTGCCATGTTCGCGGATCTGATCGGCTACCACTCGGGCCACCTCGATGGGCACGGTGAATCCGAGGTCGCCGCCTCCGCCCATCATCCCCCGGGTATTGAGCCCGACCACCTCGCCCAGCGTGTTCACCAGCGGGCCGCCGGAATTCCCGGGGTTGATGGATGCGTCGGTCTGGAGCCAAGAGCTGTATTCGCTCGACCCGGGCAGGTAGCGGTGGGTGCAGGAAATGATGCCAATCGACACCGAGCGGGAGAGCCCGAAGGGTGCGCCCATCGCCATCACGAAGTCGCCTTCCACGAGGTTGGTCGAGACCCCCAAACGTGCGAAGGGCAGGGGTGGGGCATCGGCGGGCCGTTCGAGTTTCAGCAGGGCGACGTCGGTGTCCTTGTCGGAGCCGAGGACCTTGGCCTTGAAGGCCTGACCATCGGAGAGCAGGCAACGGACTTCGGTCGCCTTGTCCACCACATGCCAATTGGAGAGCAATTCGCCGTCGGCCGAGATGAGCACGCCGGAACCGGACACCTCTTGGGCTTGGCGCTTGCCTCCTTGCATGTCTTCTCGGACGCACTTGATGAAGACCACCGAGGGGAAAACTCGATCCTTCGCCGATCGAACCACCTTCCGGAAATCGAGTGTCTCCATGCCCTTGGGAAGGGCGTCGTCGGCCAAGACGATGTGCAGGGAATTTCCCAAGAGCAGACCCAGTGCGAGAAGGGGCGAGAGTATCCGGTTCACGTGTGGAGTCATCCTACAGCCTGTCGCGGGCCTGTCGAGTTGGAGGGGCATCGAACCGATCGATGCAGAAATCTGTCGCTCCCCGGCTCGTTCTCTGGCAGTCCATGTCTTCCCGCGGAGCACAACCGGCGGCGGTTCGGGGAGGATTGCCTGATCCGGTTGAATCCGAGGAGTTTGCCAACGATGAGCAAGACCAAAGCCACCGCATCTGCATCCGCAGCGCCCGCGCCCAAGCTGAAGCTGGGATTGCCAAAGGGTTCGCTGCAGGACGCCACTCTCGAGAAATTCGCCAAGGCCGGATGGAACATTTCCGTGTCCAGCCGGAGCTACGAACCCTACGTCGATGATCCGGAACTGCAGATCCGCCTCATCCGCGCCCAGGAGATCGGACGCTACGTCGCCCTCGGCTATCTGGACGCCGGCCTGACCGGCGTGGACTGGATCCACGAGAACGGCGTGGCCGGTGATGTGCACGAGGTGGGCGAATTCGTTTTCAGCAAGGCCACGCGTCAGCCCACTCGCTGGGTGTTGGCCGTACCCGAGGAGTCGGAGATCCGGACGGTGAAAGACCTGGAGGGCAAGCGCATCGCCACCGAGGTGGTGGGCATGACGCGCCGATGGCTCCGCAAGCACGGGGTGAAGGCCGAGGTTGAATTCTCCTGGGGAGCCACCGAGGTGAAGGCCCGTGAGTTGGTCGACGCAATTGTCGATGTCACCGAGACTGGGTCGTCGCTGCGCGCTAACAAGTTGCGCATCGTCGACACCTTGCTGGTCTCCACACCGCGCCTGGTGGCCAACAAGGCGGCCTGGAAAGATCCGTGGATCCGCTCGAAGATTGAAACCATCGCACTGCTGCTCAAGGGAGCCATCGAGGCGGAGATCAAGGTCGGGCTCAAGATGAACATCCGCGAAAAGGACCTTCCAAACCTGTTGCAAAGCTTGCCATCGCTCCGTAATCCTACCGTCTCAGGCTTGAGTCTGTCGGGCTGGGTGGCTGTGGAAACCATCATCGACGAACCGGTGGTTCGTGAGTTGATTCCGCGCCTCAAGGCTTTCGGTGCCGAAGGCATCATCGAATATCCGCTGAACAAGGTGGTTTACTGATTACGACAACTCAAGACCGACACTGATATGGGTTCACTTAAGAAACGTCGCAAAGCGAAGATCAACAAACACAAGCGTCGGAAGAAGCTTCGGCAGAACCGGCACAAGAAGCGTACCTGGCAGAAGTAACGCGTCCGCTTCGGGCGTTTCTCCCAACATTCCGCTTTTCAGAACGCGGCCTTGGTTTCACGACCGGGCCGCGTCTTTTTTGCGGCAGGTGGTTTTTGGGATAAGTCTTGGCTGAATATGATTGCCTTCCCCCGTTTGGGCTTTTTCCGGGCTCACCGCTTCGGACTGATTCCGGTTCTGGCTGTGGCTTTGGCCGTGGCCGGTGTCGGATGCCGAGCGCCCGGTGCAGGCAAACCTGCGGGCTCCCCTGTGGACCGGCGGTCTGCTGCCGCTCCGGCCGACTGGGAGCGCCGTGCCGAAGCCCACGCGGCGTTTGCGGCAGGGCTCGTTCGGGGCATGAATGGCGATTCGGAGGGGCTTCTGCGCTACTTCGAGCGGGTCACCGAAAACGATCTTTCCAACCATGAGTTGGTGGCCGATGTCGCCCGCCGATTCCTGCAGCAGGGGAAGATCGATCGCGCGCTGAAGTTGCTCGACCGAGTCTCGGTCCGTTCAGATACCCCCGGCGAACTCCATGCCCTCCACGGTGTGGCTCTCACTCAGGCCGGTCGCCCCGCCGATGCGCTGAAAGCCTACCTGAGGGCGGCCGAGCGTCCTCCAGTGATCGTGGCTGTTTACCAGGCCGTGGTCCGCATCTTGGCCGAAGACCGCCGTACCGCGGAGGCGTTGCCGTTGTTGGCGCGTGCTCGGAGCAGTTTTACCGCGGAACCGGGGCCGCTCCTGGAGATTGTTGATCTCTATCGGGTCATCGGTGCGGCGGACCCCAAGCTGCAGCCTCAGACCCAGGCGGCTGCGCTCGAAGTCCTCGCCCAGGTGCGCGCATTGAAACCCGAGGACCCTGGCATTTCGCTGCGTCTGGCCGACCGCTATGTGCAGTTGGGTCAAGCCGAGCAATCCGAGGCGGTACTGCGCGAACTCCAGGAACGGTCTCCCCGGAACTCTGCGGCTGTTTCGCGTTTGGCCGAACTGTACCTCCGCTCCGGGCGGATTCCGGAAGCCAGTCGTCAGTTGGAGGCCTTGCGCAAGATCGATCCGGCCAATCCGGTGACCTACTATTTTCTCGGGGTGGTTGCCCTTCAGGAGAAGCAGTTCGAGCGCGCTCGCAACCATTTCGAGCGGGCCGTCCTTCTCAATCCGGCTTTGGAACCGGCGCAGACGGATCTGGCTGTGGCCCTGTTGAGTTTGAATCGCCCTGAGGATGCGGTGGCCGTCCTCGACCGGGCTCGCAAAGAAGTCCCGCCCTCATTCCGCTTGGAATACCTCTCCGGGGTGGCTCGCTCGCAGCTCAAGCGGTTTGATCAAGCGCTGGAGGCCTATTCGGCGGCGGAAACGCTGGGGGCTACCAATCAGCCGCCGCTCACCGACCATCGCTTCTACTTCCAGGTCGGGGCACTGCTGGAACGGAAGGGAGACGAGGCTCGGTGTATCGAGTACCTTGAGAAATCCTTGGAACTGAAGCCCGACTACGACGAGGCCTTGAATCATTTGGGCTACCTGTGGGCCGAGAAGGGCAAGAACCTGCCGCGGGCTCGTGCGATGATCGAGCAGGCTCTCCAGGCCGAGCCTGAAAATCCGGCCTACATGGACAGCATGGGCTGGGTGCTCTTCAAGCTGGGCCGGTATCCGGAGGCGCTGGAATGTTTGACCCAGGCTCGCCAGCGATTGACCGAGCCGGATGCCACGGTGTTGGACCATTTAGGCGATGCGGCAGCAGCCTTAGGTCGCTGGGATCTTGCTCGTGAAGCCTGGGCGGCGTCCCTCAAGGTCGAGGCTTCGGCCTCCGTCGCCAAGAAGCTGGCCGACGCTCCGCCCGCTCCGATCCCGCCGACGACCCCTGCAAAGTGATTCTGCGCAAATCCCCGGTTTGTTGGCCAAAATCGGTCAGCCAGAATGGCCGGTCCAGATTGAATCGTTCCGGGTCAGACCGGCTCCCACTCCCGTTCACAGCATTGCAAGAATGCATCCTGGAGGCGTGACTGCCGGGCCTCGATGGGCACGGCCAGGGAGTCTAGCGCTCGCACCGGGACGAGGCCCCGCGTGCTGAAGGTCAGGAAGATGCCTTGAGAGGTGTCCAGGCGCGACGGGAGGGCCGCGGTCTCGGTGACCGTCCATCCCAGTTCACGGGCGCAATCCAGGACGGCTCCGCGGGTCACCCCCGGTAGGACGCCGGCAGACAGTGGAGGCGTGTGGAGTGAATCCTCTTCCCACCAGAAGACATTCCCGCTGGAGCTCTCGGTGACCACGCCGTCGGTGTTGATCAACAGGGCCTCGTCAAAGCCCTGGGTCTCGGCCTCGGCCCGAGCGAGGACATTCAGGAGTTTGTTGGCGGATTTGTAGGTCGCCAAAGGGTCGCCGGCGGCCACGGCGAAGGTACGGCAGGTTTTGAGGGCGAGCGCCGGCCATCCGCCCAGGGGCATCGCCGGGGCCGGGTGGACTGTCACGATCAGTCTTGGGGCATCGGCTCCACGGGGGGAATACCCGCGGGGGCCCACTCCCCGACTGAGGTGCAGGCGCACGGTGGCTTGCGGAGACTCCAGCGAGGCGGTGATGGCCCGGATGCCGGTGCGGACCTGGGCTTCGTCCCAATCGATTCGGATCCCGAGGAAACGGGCGCCGCAGGTCAGGCGATCCCAATGCTCGCGCCAGCGAAACAGTCGGCCGGAGTGCCAAGGCAGGCTTTCGAAAAGACCGTCGCCGTAAAGAAACGAGCGGTCGGAAACCGAAACCACGGCCTCTGCCGTCGGCAAGACCTGACCGTCCATCCAGACCCGATCGCTCACGGTTGCCTCCTGCTCGAGTGGACTGCTGGAACTGCCACGGAGGTCCCTTGTAGAGCCCGCAAGAGCCCGCTCGCCTTGGCTAGGGTCTCGTCGTATTCGGCCTCCGGCACCGAGTCGGCCACGATGCCCGCCCCCACATGGAGCCAAGCCCGGTCGTCGAGGGTGATGGCGGAGCGGATGATGATGCTCAGTTGGCTTTCTCGATTGAATCCCAGATATCCGAGACAGCCGGTGTAGGGACCCCGGGCCACGGGTTCCAGTGCATCGATGATCTCCATGGCCCGGATCTTGGGTGCGCCGGTGATGCTCCCCCCGGGGAAACACGATTCGAGAACTTGCAAGTGCGTCAGGGGAGCACGGATGCGCCCTTCGATGGTGGACACCAAGTGCTGGACTTGGGTGAAGCGCTCCAAGCGGACCAATTCTGGAACTTGCACCGTCCCGTATTCGCAGACGCGGCCGAGGTCGTTGCGCAGCAAATCGGTGATCATCACCAACTCGGCCATTTCCTTGCTGCTGCGCTGGAGTTCGTACATCCACTGCGCGTCCCGCACCGGGTCGGTGCTGCGCGGCCGTGTTCCCTTGATGGGGCGAGTCAGTGCATGGGATCCGCTGAGGCGGAGGAACAGCTCGGGTGACGAGGACGCGATGGTGAAATCTTCGCCATCCAGGAATGCGGAGAACGGGGCGGGGGACGCTTCCAGGAGTCGGCGGAACAGTTCCCAACCGCCCGCGGTCCACGGCGCACTCAGGCGCTGGGACAAGTTGACTTGGTAAATGTCGCCACTGCGGATCCACCGCTGCGCCGCCTCGACGGAGCGGATGAACTCCGCTCGCGTCACCGAAGCAGTAATTTCTCCGGAGGGTCTCTCGAACGTGGGTTCTGGATCGTCGGAGGGCGGAGTGGTCAGGCGTTCGCGCCACCAGTCCAGGTCCTCGCGTGCGAGTTGCTCTGAGCGGTCTCCGTTCGGGCACAAGCCGGTGGCGATGACGGTCGCGGTGCCCAGTCGATGATCAAAGACCACCAAGCTCCCGTGGAATCCGACGCGGCAATCCGGAATCTCTAGGTCGTGCACCGCATGGCGCGAGAGACGGGGCTCTACGAAGCCCTTCAGGTCGTAGCCCCAAAAACCAAAAATGCCGCCCAAGGGGAACGGAAGGTCGATCTCATCGAGGATCTCGCAGCGTTCGGACAACGCGCCGAGGATGGCCCACGGATTGCCGAACTGGATTTCTCGTGTGCCGTCACTGCGTCGGGTCTCGCACCGGGAACCCATGGACTGGAAGGTCTGGAAGGGGCGAGCGGTGACGATCGAGAAGCGTGCCGAGGGGACTTCGAACATCCCAGTCCGCAGAACGACCCGCCCGGGTTCGCCCTGCAGGGCTGCACCCAGTGATTCCGGGGTGTGCGCCGTCTCTAGAGTCTCGACGAGAGTTCGCATGGGTGCGTTGAGGAGTTCGCCTCCCGTGACCGTGGCCGTCCCCGGCGCGGAGTCAATTGGGACCACCCAGGTAAATGCAGTCCTTTGGGGGATCGAAAAAGCCGGAGGCGCTTGGAAGCACCTCCGGCGTTTAGAAAAGCCTGTGTAGGTCGATTACTTGCCCGCTTCGATTCCGAGGAGTTCCACCTCAAAGATGAGGGTGGAATTCGGCCCGATGGTGCCGCCCGCACCCTGCTCGCCGTAGGCCAAGGCCGACGGGATGGTGAACTGGAACTTGTCGCCCACCTTCATGAGCTGAACGCCCTCGGTCCAACCCGGGATCACGCCATTCAGGGGGAAGGAGATCGGTTCGCCGCGCTGCACGGAGCTGTCGAAGACGGTACCGTCGATGAGCGTGCCGTGGTAGTGGACCTTGACCGTGTCGGTGGCCTTCGGGCTCTTGCCCCCATCAGGACCCGCCTTCATGACCTTGTACTGGAGACCGCTGGTCGTGGTCTTCACGCCGTCTTTCTTGGCGTTGGCGGCCAGATAGTCGGTTCCCTTCTTGGTGTTCTCGGTGGCTGCCGTGGCCTGGGCGGCTTGACGCTTCGCCATCAAAGTGGTCTTGAAATCGTTCATGACCTTCTCGAGCTCGGCGTCCTTCAGTTGCAGTTTGCCGGTCATGCCATCGACCAAACCGGCCGCCAGGGCCTTGGTGTCCAGGTCGAGCGACTGGCGCTTCATGCTGTTGGCGATGTCCGCCCCGATGGCGTAGCTGGCGCGGCTTTTCTCGGCCGTGAGGTCGAGTTTGTCCTGGGCGAGTGCGGCGGTGGCCGCGAGCGTGGTGGTCATCAAAAGGCGAAGGGTGTTCTTCATGGATTGAGGCCGGCTGGCGCCTCAGGCGCGGCAACGGCTTCGGGAAGCTGCGGGAGAACCCGTTGCACGGGAAGCAAAATGAGCGTTCAAGGACTCGGAATGTCGCGTCGGCTGTTGGTTGTTGGGGTCCTGCTTCCAACGATCGGACCTTGGCCTCGAAGCGGCTGAATCGAGGTGCCAGCACGCCGGTTTGCCAGTCCGTCGGATCGGAATCAGAGCAAAAAGAAAGGGCCAAGTCTCAACGACTTGACCCCGGAGAATTTGCTGGAGATCCGACTCAGTGTTCGCGCTTTTTGGTGAACACGTGAGTGGAGTGACCGAAGAACACTTCCGCGCCTTCCATCAGCGTTTCACTGAGGGTGGGATGCGGGTGCACGATAGCACTGAGATCATGAACCGTGGCTCCCATTTCAATGGCCACCGTGCCTTCGCCAATGAGCTCGCCGGCACCATGACCGACAATTCCGACACCGAGAATTCGCTCGGAAACCGGGTCGATGATGAGCTTGGTGGAACCATCGGTTCGATCGTAAGTGAGGGCGCGGCCGCTGGCGCCCCAGGGGAACTTGACCACTTGGACCTCGATGCCCTTGGCCTTGGCCTCGGTTTCGGTCAGACCCACCCAAGCCACTTCGGGATCGGTGAAGACCACCGCAGGAATGAGATAGTCGCGATTCACGGCGTTGCCGTCGCCGGCGAGGTTCTCCACCGCGATGCGAGCTTCTTTGCTGGCCTTGTGCGCCAGCATGATGCCGCCGGCGACGTCGCCGATGGCGTAGATGTTCGGGTCGTTGGTGACCATGCGCTCATCCACCTTGATGAAACCCTTGTCATCCCGCTGGACGGAGGTGTTCTCGAGGCCGAGGTCTTGCCCGTTGGGCACGCGGCCCACGGACACCAGAACCCGGTCATACTTCTCTTCCATCTTCTGGCCGTTGAACTCAGAAGTGACTTGGATTTGCTTTCCGGAGGTCTTGATCTCCAAAACCTTCGACTTCAGGCGCACTTCCTGGAAGGCCTTCTTGGCGTAGGCCGCCACCGGTCGGACGAGGTCCGCATCGGCTCCGGCCAGAATGGCTTCCATGGCCTCGATGACAGTGACTTTGGAACCCATCGCCGCATACACGGTTCCGAGTTCCATGCCGATGTAGCCACCACCGATGATGAGCAACGTCTCTGGGATGTCGGCGATTTCCAGGGCCTCGGTGGAGGTCATCACTCGGGGATTGCCGAGGTCGAACGCCTTCGGTAGGGCCGGGCGGGAACCGGCTGCGATGACAGCCTTGTCGAAGGTGACGTACTTTTGACCTTCGGGGGTTTCCACGCGCAGCTTGTTCGAAGACTCAAACATGGCCTTGCCGTGCATCACGCTGACACCGCGCATCTTGGCGAGGCTCGCTATGCCGGAACCGAGCTTCTCGAGAATGGACTCCTTCCAGGCCCGCAGACGGTTTAGATCGATCGTGGCATCGCCGAAGCTGATTCCGCGGTGAGCGGATTCCTTCGCGGCGGTGATCATGTGCGAGGCGTTGAGCAGCGCCTTGGAAGGGATGCACCCGCGGTTCATGCACACACCACCAAGACGGGGATCCCGTTCGATGAGCAGCACCTTCTTGCCCAGGTCGGCGGCGTAGAATGCAGCGGCGTAGCCTCCAGGGCCGGCGCCGATGACAACGATTTCAGTCTGGATCGCTTCCATGTCGGGTAGGGCTGTTAGAGCTTCACCACAGAGGCCGGGAACGTCTCGATGGCCTTGACCAGGTCCACCGTGAAGCGGGCGGCCGATCCGCCGTCGATCACGCGGTGGTCATAGCTGATGGTCAGCGGCAGGATGGGCCGGGCCTCGATCTTGCCCTCGGCAGTGACGACCGGCTTGAGGGAGGTCTTGCCCAGTCCGAGAATGGCCACTTCGGGTTTATTAATGATCGGCGTGAAGTGGGAGCCACCGATGGCGCCCTGGTTGGAGACGGTAAAGGAGCCTCCCTTCATTGAATCGGGGGACAGCTTGCGATCCCGGGCCAATGCCGCGATCTCGGCCAACTCCTTGGCGATTTGCAACAGTGACTTCTTGTCGGCGTCGCGCAGCACCGGAACCAGCAATCCAGCGTCGGTATCCACCGCGATGCCAATGTGGTAGTAGTGCTTGATGATCAGGGTCTCGGCGACTTCCTGCAGGCTGGCATTGAACTTGGGATGCTTTTGAAGGGTGTCGACCAGCGCCTTGATGAGGAAGGGGGTGGGCGTGAGCTTGGAGCCGGCCTTTTCGTAATCGGCCTTGAACTGGGCCCGCAACGCCTCGATGCCGCTCATGTCCGCATCGGCGAACTGGGTGACGTGGGGCAGGGTGACCTTGTTCTCGACCATCCGCGCCGAAATGATCTTGCGCAGCGGGGTCAGCGGCTCGCTCGTGACAGGGCCGAAGACCGCGAAGTCTTGGTTGACGAGCGGGAAGCTGAGACCCTGGGGGGCTTCGGCGTACTTGCCGGCACGGGCCACCTTGGACTCCAGCTTGCCGATGTAGCGGGCGAGATCTTCGATGACCACGCGGCCACCGGAGGCGGAACCGCGGACTCGGCTCAGGGGAATGCCCAGTTCACGGGCGACCTTGCGGACATACGGGCTGGCCGCGGGGACCGGTCCGTCGTCTTCAGTGGCGGCTGGTAGGATGTCGTCGTCTTCATCGTCCGCGACCACGGGCCGTGCCGCCCGGGGGGCTGCCGCCTTTTTGGCTGGTGCCGACGCCGGTGCCGCAGCGCCGCTGTCGCTCCCGCCCTCCAGACTGAAGAGCACCGTGCCGACGGTGATCGTGTCACCCTCCTTGACGGAGATGGCGGTGATCTTCCCGCCGGCTGGAGAGGGGATGGGCGCTATGGCCTTCTCCGACTCGAGCTCGAGGATTGTCTGACCGGCGCTGATGGTGTCGCCGACCTTGACCAGAACGCTGACAACCTTGCCGCTGTCAGCGCCTTCTCCGACCTTGGGAAACCTTACGTCCATAAATTTTGACGTGCCAATGTGTGGCAAGTGCTCTCCCGGGTGAAATTGTTTTTTTGCGTGGTTGGGTTGGACAGAGTTTGACATCTGACCAAATTCCTAGGCCAACACCGTTCCGATCTTCGGCTTGGAGAACGCCCAGGACGACGCTTATTCTTCTCCTGTGAAAATTCACTACCTAGGCGCTACTCGGACAACGACCGGTTCGATGTACCTCGTGGAGGTGAACGGCCACCGTGTCCTCTTGGAATGCGGCCTGTACCAGGGGCGTCGTGAGGAATCGATCCGCCGTAATCGTGAGTTCCCCTTTGATCCGGCCGCATTGGATGCGGTGGTGTTGAGTCATGCCCATATTGATCACGCCGGCAATCTGCCCAATTTGTGCCGGAAAGGTTATCAGGGGAACATCTACTCCACGTTCGCTACTCGCGACCTGTGTGCGGTCATGTTGGAAGATTCTGCGAGAGTTCAATTGGCTGACAGTCAGCACGTGTCCAAACAGCGGGCCAAGCAGGGGCTGCCCCCGGTCGAACCTCTCTACACGGTGGAAGATGCGGAGAGGGCGACCCGACAGTTTGTGGCCATCAATTACGGCCGTCGTATGCCGCTGGTGGATGGAGTGACCCTGGAGTTTCGGGATGCCGGTCACATTCTGGGCTCAGCTCAAGTAATTCTGGACGTCCGGGAGGGGGCTCGGCAATTCCGGTTTCTCTTCAGTGGCGACATTGGCCGACCTGCCCAGGAGATCTTGCGCGATCCCGAGTCGGTGGAAGATGTCGATTTCCTTCAGGTCGAGAGCACCTACGGCGATCGGGAACACGGTGATGCGACCTTTTCACGGGATGAACTGTGCCGGGTGGTGGCTGGCGCTTTGGCCCGAGGCGGCAAGGTGATCATCCCATCCTTTGCGGTGGGGCGGACGCAGCAATTGGTCTATGTCCTGAACCAATTGACCGAGTCGGGTTGTTTGCCGGAGGTGCCGATCTTCGTGGACAGCCCATTGAGTGTGAATGCGACGGAAGTCTTTCGTTTGCATCCCGAGTGCTTCGACACCGAGGCTTATGAG
>Ga0247843_1009059_pt1 | contig 11251 bp, 20 predicted proteins | sample LaCruzMarch2017__FD_192420 | JGI IMG/M metagenome (GOLD analysis project Ga0247843, IMG submission 192420) | Freshwater microbial communities from meromictic Lake La Cruz, Castile-La Mancha, Spain - LaCruzMarch2017_8m | ecosystem: Environmental > Aquatic > Freshwater > Lake | place: Spain...
TGTTTATGCAGCGAGAGCGTAGGAGTTTTTACATTTTCCGTTTATATTTAATTTTGACTGCCAGAGTGATTTCCGAATAGAATCGAATCTATTTCAGCCCCTTGTTAATATTATATATGTGTTTTATTTATAAAAAACATTTGAGTGGTCCGCGTGAAGGGATTCGAACCCCCATGTATCCATTAACCTTTCAATCGGGTAGAAACCGCAGGGTATACACGCGGATTTTTCGTATATGCTACAATTATATCATGTTGTGTTTAGAATGCAAGTGCGAAACAAAAAATCCAAAATTTTGTTCAACATCTTGTGCAGCAAAATATAACAATAGAAATGGAACGTACAAAAGAAAAACTCTACAAGGTACCTGCAAATCATGTTCAACAGCAATAAGTTCTGCTAGGACTTACTGTAAGGAATGTTATTCAAACAACGCAGCACACACCTTAAAGATTCCAGAGTGGCTAAATGGCAGTTGGCGTGGTGGGACTGATGCTGGATTGTCAAAAATTATAAGAAACTATCTTCTTAAAAAAGAAAACTATTCTTGCCAGAGATGCAGCTTTAATGTAATGCATCCAGATGATGGGAAAACAATTTTAGAAATAAATCATATTAATGGAGATGGAACTGATCATTCTCCAGAAAATCTTGAAGTTATTTGTCCAAACTGCCATGCATTAACATCAAGCTATCGTGCAAGAAATATGGGGAAGGGTAGACCAGTTTACTATCTTAGAAAGTTTCACTGAGCTACAAGGGCAAGTATCAAGTTGTCAAAGATTCATTTATATCTGATACAATGCCTATTTTAGTTCTCATTAAGTACAGATTTGTTTTTGAGTCATTAATTACATCATCAGAGAAAGATCTATGATCTACCAGGGTAGATAGTTTATCTAATGTCTTACTCAACTCTTCAATTTGTTGTAAAGCTATTTGAGAGTTATGATATATTTCACTACCATTTTCCATTACTTACCTTTCGAGTCTGTTGAATAGAACCCTTTACCTTTAAACTGAACACCAATTTTATTGAATGTCTTATGAAAGTTAAGGCTATCACATCTTGGGCATTCCGTCAATGGCTGATCGTCCATTGGCTGAAAAAACTCCATTGGACCACAATCTGCACAGCTATATGTATATGTTGGCATATTTTCTCCTATCTAATTATACTAGAGCGACTGACCAGAATCGAACTGGCACTATCTGCTTGGAAGGCAGAGGCACTACCATTATGCAACAGTCGCGTATCTTGCTATTAAACAATAAGATAGTACGAGCCTCTTGGCAGAATCGAACTGCCATCACAGCGTTACAAAGGCTGGGCATTACCATTATGCAAAAGAGGCATATCGGGCAGACAGCGGGGATGGGTGGGTGGAGTCGCTGCCTGCCCTCGCTGATCAGGTAGGATTCGAACCTACAACCTACGAGTTAACAGCTCGTTACTCTGCCATTGAGTTACTGATCAATATTTAATTATGCACTTGATTGTGGCTTTGCATTAATAAATTCTCGTTCATCAACTATCTCGTATGCCCAATTATATAGGGCTTCTTCATATTTTGTAAAGTGATGACCACAAAAAATTAAGTCACCCTCAATTCCTTTTACAACAACAAATGCTTGGGATTGACAACGATCACATCGATCTGTAGTCTTTAGTGTTTGCCCTTTTATTTTCTCCATAGTATTCATAAAACCCCCATCCATAGTAGTTATAAGAACATTATACTTCATTGTGCATAACGTGTCAATATACATAAAAAAAATATGTTAAAATTAGTTTATAACATATTTGTTAAATTTAGGAGACAGCTGAATAAATGGATACCCCGCAAATAGATGAACTTATCATATTTCTTGGTCAGATTTCTGGGGCAATCATAGCGATTACAGCAGTATTAACAATCATCCATAGAGTGTTTTTTAAAAAACTTACAGATAGATTAGATAAAATTGATAAAGAACTTCACCCAAATGGGGGATCAAGCTTAAGAGATGTTGCAAATAGAATAGAAAAAAATCAAACTTTAATGCTAAGCGATATCCATGAAGTCAGAGAAAAGGTAGATGACCACATCGTCTGGCACCTCAATAACTAATGTTATAATTTAAATAGATAGAAAAATAAAATAGGAGTGCTAATGATCCCAGGCAAATTAAATCTTGTATGCCCTCAAGGGAGTACTTTTTCACGCACACTTACCTACAAACTTGATGAAGATCCTGTAAATTTAACGGGATATAATGCTAGATTACAAATTAGGGAATTTGTTTATTCTCAAGACTTTGTTCTAGGAGTAGATAGTTCAGCGGGATCAGATAATATTTATACTGGTGGATCTGCAGGAACTATAGATATTTATATACAACCAGAGATAACCAAAGAAATGACACCTGGTAATTATGTTTACGACTTAGAAATTTATATTTCACAAAACGTTTATAGACTCGTTCAAGGTAAATTTACAGTAACTGCGGAGGTTACAAGATAATGCCAAATGCAAATATAAATGCAGGTTCTGTAACTGTAGAGATAGGAACAAGTGGTCCACAAGGTCCACAAGGCCCACAGGGTCCAGCTGGTTCTATAGATGTTTCAGATATGTCCCATATACATTTACAGTCTGTACCTAGTAATCAATGGACAATTGTTCATAATCTAAGCTTCTACCCAAATATAACGGTAGTAGATTCGTCTGGAAACGTTGTAGAGGGATCATGCAGCTATCAAGACGCAAACACAATAATAATAACCTTTTCAGGGGGATTCTCTGGGAAGGCGTATTTATCATGAAGGAGATGAATATAAATGGCTAAGAAATTTCTTACACCAATTGATCTGAATAAACTAGAGTTGCAAAATGCAGCTATTCAGAATCTTGCCACCGCCCCTGCCAGTCCTAGCACTGGTCAAGTCTACTACGATACGGTAGATTCAAAGATTAAGGTTTGGACTGGAGCGGCGTGGGCAAATGTAGGAGGTTCTCAAGAAGAAATTGAGGACTACATTGATGGACTATTAGAGTCTGGAAGCGGAATAGGTCTTTCATACAACGATGGTGCAAACACTCTACAAATTAGTAACACAGGTGTTACTGGTTTAACTGGAACAGCTAGTGAGGTTACTGTTTCAGCATCTGCTGGAAACGTAACACTAAGTTTACCAGAAACCATTAATGCAAATACAAGTGGCAACGCGGCAACCGCCACTGCACTACAAACGGCAAGGACGATTACAGTCAATGGCGGTGCAAGCGGAAGTGCATCATTTAATGGTTCATCAGATATTACTCTGACTCTAGCAATTGATTCACAGTCTGCAGTATCTTCAGTTACTGGAACAGCTGATGAAATTGATGTTTCTGCATCTGTAGGTGCGGTAACACTAAGCCTACCAGCAACAATTAATGCAAATACAACTGGTACTGCAGCTGCTCTCACAACAGCCCGTACTATTGCTTTAATTGGAGATGTAACTGGTAGTGTATCTTTTGATGGTAGCGCAAGTGCTTCTATTGCAACAACAATTGCAGCTAACAGCGTTGCTCTAGGAACTGATACTACTGGAGATTATGTTGCTTCTATTTCTGGAACAACTGATGAAATCCAGGTTTCTGGAACAGGAGAAGGTGCATCAGTAACCATTGGTCTTCCAGATAACGTTACTGTAACTGGAGATCTTAATGTTGGTGGAAATCTAACAATTAGTGGATCTGCAACATATGTTAATACTGAAATTATTCAGCTAGCAGACAATACAATTGTTTTGAACTCTAATGCAACTGGATCTGCTACAGAAAATGCTGGTATTGAGCTAGAGCGTGGAACTGATGCAAATGTTTCAATTCTTTGGAATGAGACTTCAGATACTTGGACTCTTTCTAATGATGGAACAAATTACGGAGCTATTTCTCGTAAAGTTGCAGCAAGTGTTGGAAATGCATCAGGAACATCTTTTGCAGTTGTTCATAATTTGGGAACAAGGGATGTAACAGTTAATGTATATGACAACGCAACTTATGACACAGTAGAAACCGATGTTGTAAGAACTGATGCAAATACAGTCACTGTTTCATTTGCAGTAGCACCATCATCCAGCGCATATCGCGTTGTAGTTGTAGGTTAATTTATGAGGGGTGGTGGGTACGTAAAACTACCCACCCCTTTTCAGAAAGGGTATAATAAAGTATGGCAACAAGACAACTGAGTGATCTTTTAATAGAGGGTGATATAAGCATTGGTGGGGCTTTTATTTTTGATGAACAAAACTCTATATTGTCCTCAGCAAGCGCAATGACTTATTCAGAATTAAAACAACTTGTTCCCGAAGGTTACTTATTAGCCCAACTTGGTGATAAAATAATTAGAATTCCATATTTTTCAGCATCACCATGACAACATGATATAATTTTAATATGGGATTTCCTGCACCTTTCAATATTTTGTATTATCGTGGAGACACATATGAGTTTGTAATTCAACCCAAAAATGCAGATGGAACTGCTTTTAATTTAACCCCCTACCCATCTGCCAGTGCCAAATTTACAGTAGCGTCCCGTGTTGGAGCTACTGATACTTTTGTATTTAATGGAGATGTTTCTATTAATAACGAAAGCTCTTATATTGCTTGTACAATCTCTAGTGAAGATGGACAGTCCCTTGTTCAAGGTACATCCTATGTATACGACGTTCAAATCAAAAGTTCATCAAGCACCTTCACTTTAGTAGCAGGAGGACTTTCAGTTACAAACGATATCAGTGGAAGAGTAACATGAGCGTAGAAGTTCTTCTTAATAACCCAGACATATCTGTAATTGGTCCTCCTCAAAACATTGTTCTTCAATTGGAGACAGGTGCCACGGGGGATAGAGGAAGTTTAATTTTTAGTGGATTTGATAATCCTAATAGTGCGTCAGCAGGTCTAACATCTGTCCTTCCCAATGATCTTTTTATTAGAGAAAGTCAAGGGCAAACAGAGGGATATATATATCAATACCTTCCTGACGGTGCTGGTGGTTTCAACTGGGAAAAAATTGGAAACCTTAAGCCCTCAATATTTAGTGAAACCGTTAGTCTGACTGACGACCCTGGATTAAGTGCAAGTGCGGGTATATTTAATTATGAAGTTCCTATTGCAACTGCTTTTAATGAATATTCTATTTCAGATATAACGGCAGAAAATGTACATGTTTCCATTACTCCCCAGCTTTTAAATACTCCAATATTAACAACGGTATATGGCATAGAAGTAAACTCCATAACAAATAAAATCATTATTACTTTCTATGCAATGAAGTATATATCTGGATCTTGGTCGGTAGTTACAGAAAGTAATGCAAAGTTTCACATAACTCTTTCACTACTTGCTTAATGATATAATAAATAGGGAGAATATATGGCCCAGAACATATCAGCAACTAATGCGTTTACAACCAATTATGATACAGGTGTGCCTGAGCAAACTGACGATGCCAATATTGTTCAGGCTTTTACTGATTATCATTATGGAGCAGATTATAATGGGACTGGAGCTCCTGGGGGAATAGAAGGACACTTAACAGATATCTCTGCAGATATTGTTACACACGCTAACTTATCAACAAGCGTTCATGGAGTATCTGGCAACGTTGTTGGCACATCATCAACCCAAACCCTTACAAATAAAACAATTACAGGCGGAACGGTAAACCCAACAACTTTGCAACAGGGGGGTATACAAGCAGTAACAGTATCAGATACCCAAACTTTAACAAATAAAACAATAACTTCTCCAACAATAACTTCCCCAACTTTAACTGTTGCAACAACTACATCTGGTGCATCATATACCTTGCTTTTAACAGATGGAGGAAAAGTAGTTGAAATGACTTTAGCCTCTGCAAATACTTTAACTATTCCACTGAACTCTTCTGTTGCTTTTTCAATTGGAACTTCAATCTTTGTACTTCAAGCTGGGACAGGACAGACAACTATTGCTGGTGCTGCTGGTGTGACTGTGAACTCTTATGTTGGTTTAAAAGTTATTGGTCAATGGTCTGGTTGCACTCTTATTAAGCGTGCAACAAACACTTGGGTTGCTGTTGGTGGCTTAGTAGCATGATCCCCAGCATGGCTGGTTTTATGTCTTCAACAGTTTCAGCAGTACCAAATGTTGTTGGACTTACAAGGACTAATGCGAACCTATCAATAACAAACCGAAGGCTTGTTGTAGGCACTCAAACTTCAACATCAACATCAAATTCAGCTATTGATCAACAAGTAATTAGTCAAAGTCCTGTTTCAGGAACTGGCGTAGCTATAGGATCTTCTGTTAATTACAATTATTATCAATATGTTGCTCCACCGTTCTTCCCACCGTTCTTCCCACCGTTCTTCCCACCGTTCTTCCCGCCGTTCTTCCCACCGTTCTTCCCACCGTTCTTCCCTATTGATCCGTGTGCTGGCTCTAACTTTAACTGTGCTGGACCAGGGGAAAGTGGACCATGTGGATACGAAGAATGCTGGTTCACCAATGGTTGTGGTCAGTTTATAAGTTGCTAACGGTGGGACTGGTGCATTATAATACAAAACCTATTTACAAAATAAAAAATAAATGATACACTATTTATGAAAAGAAAGGAAAAAAAATGTCCTCAACATCGTATATGGCACAAATTTATGTAGAAGATGAGTACGTTGATTTTATTGGTTTCATTGGTCATGCAGCAGAAAGATATAGCGGCACGATTGAAGCCATGAGAAACGATCCAATCTTAATAAATGTCAGTAATATGTTAAAAATTCCAGTAGTGGGGTCGCATTATTATAATGGTTTTTCAGAAGATGTAGAGATGGAAGAAAATAATATTTCGTCAGACAGACAACTGTTTTTGTTTGTTTCTGATAAGACGGTAAAAGGAAGATTAGCTTTAATTCTCCCACAACAAGAACATTTGGTAGCAGCATTTGAAAGCAATCCAAGATTTGAAGTAAGGGAGATGGATGATGAAGAAATCCCCGTGGCAGATCTATAAAGAAAAAAGAGATAGTGGAGAAGTAACCCCGTTCTCCCTTATGAATCCATCAAATTATACAGATGAAGAAACATCCTTTAAAAGGCTAGAAATATGCAAGAAATGTGATAGATTTAAAAAAAATACAACCCAGTGCATGGAGTGTGGTTGCTTTATGATTGCAAAAACTAGATTATCTAAAGCAACGTGTCCATTAGGAAAGTGGTAAAAATGAATGATCTAAGTTATAGTGAAAAACTAATGACATGGCATACCATAGAAGAGCAAACGTGGTCATCTGCTAAAGAGATTTGTTCAGGAATTTGGTGTTATTCCGAAGTAATTAAACCTGAAATGAAAGTTGTAAAGTCAATTGAAAATTTTTTAAAAAGTAGCAACCAGCACCAGTGGTCTGAAGCCCTTGTAGGACACGGTATTAAAATGCCAGACTATAGAGATTGTTATGACTTTAAGTATAAAACAGGCATGGGAACAATGTTTGATAAAAATAACAATGACTTTATTGAGCTTGATAAAATGTACAATAAAACAAAGTATGCACAATTACAGGCAATAAAACATTACTCTCTTATGTATAACATATCTGAGTTGAAGCACTGGGAAGCAACAAATTTCGTTAAGTATGAAAATAATCAACATTTTGAATACCATTCAGATCATGGGTTTTCTTATAATTGTACGCTGTCAATGGTTTCTTATCCAAATGATAGTTATGAAGGCGGGGAGCTTGAGTTTAAGATCCAGGATATAAAAATAAAACCAGAAGCAGGAGACACATACTTGTTTCCATCAAACTATATGTATCCACACAGGTCTTGTCCTGTAACTAAAGGAGTAAAATATTCTATGGTTACTATGCTAGATTATTCTCAATATTTTCACACACCAGAATTTTATCAAAGTGTTGCAAAGGAAAATTCACAGTGACAAGCTTTGATGCAAATTTTTTTGACGAGAGTATTTATAAAGTTTCATCAGTTATAAATCATCCAAACTATTATCAAGTTGAAGAAAATGTTCATGTAATAAAAAATTTTACTACCAAAGAAGAAAGAGATTGGTTTATAAATATTGCAGAATCAGCAAGCGATGATCAATGGAACAAAGATAAAAGAATCTGGTGGAATAAAAAAATAGCGTATATTGGTGACGACAATCTTGTAAACCCAATTGTTCAGGATATTTTACAAAGAATTAAAAATCTTTTTGATGATGAAAAAGAAGAAAAATGGTCTTTCGGGGGGATGATGTGTGTTCACAGAATGCAACCAGGAGAAGCCATGTTCTCTCATGCAGACAACCCATCTGGAACGGGAGGATTGACAAATCATGTTATATTTGGAATGGTTCTTTATCACAATGACTTTAATGGGGGAGAGATTAATTACGATAATCTAAATTTAAATTATAAGCCAGAGGCTGGAGATCTTTTGATGCACCCAGGAAGTCTTAAGTATACTCACAGCACACTACCAGTCCTCCCTGGACCAAATAGGTATATATCTACAACATTTGCATTTGACCCCAAAGTAAAAAAAATAAGAGAAAAAAATATGGTTTTTGAAAATTTAGAAACTGGAGAATTAGATGAAACAGAAAATCCGATTACAAAATATCAGATGGGTTAGTCTTCCTCTAAATGTCCTCTCATCCATATAGATGATTTATTTTCCTGATCAATTCTTTCTTTTTCCATTACTTCCCATAATTCTTTTCCATATTTTAATTGATTTGCTAACCACCTTTCGCTTCCCAAAAAGTTGTGCCCCCAAAACATTCTAATAAAATATTTGTTGTTATTTAGTGTTTTTTTTACTCCATGAAAATATGGGGCAGTGGAAGGAAAAACTACAACGTCACCCCTTTTTGGCTTGTAGCTAAAAAGATCATAGGTGTACGCATCCTTAAATACTTTATAAGAAACTTCCCCACCCTCATAATCATCATTTATGTAAATATTGCAAGTTAAAGAATGTTTATAACCTGGATTTTCTGATTGAGACATTATAAAATCTGTGTGGTACTGCATAGCAAGATTTTTAGTGTTTTCTTTAGGGAAATGGCTACAAATTGCTGGAATCCCATGAATCCAGTTTTCTTGAACCACTTGATACTTTTCAACGTATTGTTTTGTGCAAGAAAAAAATATATTTGAAACGTATTTTGCTAAACTATTATTGCTTTGATTTGACTTAGATTCCCACTCGCTTTGCAAAGGGAAAGAATTAAACTCAAAGTTTGGATAATTTAAAAACAATGTCTGGTTTCCTAGGGTATACCATTCCCGCCATGGCTCGACATATCTATTCCTGTTAGTTATTTCATCTAAAAACCCATCAGGATCTTCAAGGGCATTATGAAAAACTATAACTTTCGGATAAATTTCTTCAGCTATCATAAAAACATTATACATAAAAATAAAAAAAATATAATATTGTTGATATAGTGTGATAAAATTTATTAATGCTACCCATAGACCCAAATCCATCATGGAAGATGAGAAGAAGAGCAGTTTTTTCATCCCTGGTTTTTGGAATGAGTATCGTAATCTATACTGCTATTAGATGGGATTCTACATCTCTTGCAGAAACCCTCGCCCTTGGAGGATTTGGTATGATAGGGGCTGTTGTAGCCGCATATATTGGCGGTGCAGCATATGAAGATGTAAGGCTGAGAACTACCCCAGAGTATCAAAGCCAGCTTTATGGAAACAAAAATGAATACATAGATGATATAATAAACGACGAAGAAGGGAATGAAAATGTTCACTAAGAAATTTTGGATTGAGGCATCTGAAAGAGCCATCAAAACATTTGCACAATTTATTTTAGTTCTAGGAGCTGCAGGAACACTTAATGTTTTTTCTGTAGATTGGAAGACTAATGTTGGCTTGTCACTTGGAGGAGCCCTGCTATCCTATGCTACATCACTTGTATCTGCAAACATAGGACCAGACAAGGGATCACCAAGTCTAGTAGAGTAAGTAAATACTATATAAAGGGCAGGGTAGAGAAATCTATCCTGCTTTTTATATTTAAAAAAATGATATAATAAATAAGGTGAATATCAATGGCTGCTAGTACAAATAATTATGGGTTTCCATACCCCCAGGATGCTGACACTGTAGATGTTGCTGGGGATATTCAGTCTCTTGCTGAGAGCATTGATACAAAGCTTTCTGAGGCAATTGCAGACACCCTTGGAACGATGGTTACCAGCAACACAGAAAGCGGAATTACCGTCACTTATGACGATGCAGACAATACTCTAGATTTTGATGTTGCGGATTTTACTTTAACTTTCTTAGGTGGTGTTTCTGGAAGTGCAAGCATTACCAACCTTGCGAGTGCAAGTGCTACCATCACCATTGCACCTAACAGCGTTGCCCTTGGTACTGATACTACTGGAAACTACGTTGCTACCGCAGCAGCGGGATCTGGTATTGAAGTTTCAGGCTCAGGTTCTGAGACCGCAGCCTTAACGATTACTAATACAGGCGTAACTAGTCTACTTGGAACAGCTAATCAAGTAGCAGTTTCTGCATCAGCAGGAGCCGTAACTCTAAGTCTCCCAGCAAACGTCGATCTTACTGGAGTTCCTGCTGCCCCAACAGCCGCACTGGGAACCAACACTACTCAGATTGCTACAACAGCTTTTGTTAAAGCAGAGACTGCAGCCCTTGTTGATTCTGCTCCTGCAACGCTAGACACACTAAATGAACTTGCAGCAGCCTTGGGTGATGACGCAAACTTTGCTACAACGGTAACAAATACTCTTGCAAATAAACTTGACATATCTTCTGCATCTTCTACATATATTACACAAACAAGTGCTTCTACAATTTATGCACCCCTTGCTTCACCAACGCTTACTGGCACTCCAGCTGCCCCAACAGCCGCACCAGGCACCAATACTACTCAGATTGCTACAACAGCTTTTGTTAAAGCAGAGACCAATGCACTAACCAATGCGGTAGTAACCAGCCTAGCAGGAACCGCTGATGAAGTAACAGTATCTGCCTCAGTTGGGGCAGTAACCTTAAGCCTCCCAGCAACTATTAATGCTAACACTACAGGAACAGCAGCAGCCCTTACAACACCTCGTACCATTGCGCTAACGGGAGATGTAACAGGAACCGTGTCCTTTGATGGTAGTTCAAGTGCATCTATGGCAACCACGATTGCACCTAATAGCGTTGCTCTAGGCACTGACACCACTGGAAACTA
>Ga0247843_1009061_pt1 | contig 11250 bp, 8 predicted proteins | sample LaCruzMarch2017__FD_192420 | JGI IMG/M metagenome (GOLD analysis project Ga0247843, IMG submission 192420) | Freshwater microbial communities from meromictic Lake La Cruz, Castile-La Mancha, Spain - LaCruzMarch2017_8m | ecosystem: Environmental > Aquatic > Freshwater > Lake | place: Spain...
TTATGCTCTTTTCCATGTGGCTGGCGCGAGCGAGTTTCAATCGGGAATTCGCGACCTATGACGTCGTGTTTGAGGGCGCGGCGCGCGGGATCGGCGCCGGCACGGAAATTCGATTCAACGGTATTCGTGTCGGCGAAGTGCGACGTCTCTTCATGGATCCTGACAATGAAAATGGCGTGGTTGCACGCATCCGGATAGGCGCAGACTGGCCGGTGCGCCGTGACAGCATCGCCCAGCTTGAGCCTATCGGTCTCACCGGACTTAACTTGATCCAGATCACTGCAGGCGAGGGGACGAGCCCGCGTCTGCAGCAGCGGATGGGCCAGCCGCCGCCGCGTATCGACGCCAAGGGCGCGGCTCTCGATGAATTGCTGGCGTCGTCGAGTTCCATCGCGCAGAGCGCCACTGAGGCGCTCGTCGGCGCCCGCGACATCCTGAATGAGGAAAACGCCAAGCGCGTGCAGCAGATTCTTGTCAACCTCGAAAAGATCAGTCGTGAACTCGCGGCAGACCGTGGCGCCATGGCCAATTTGGCAGGTGCAGCGGATGAATGGCGCACAGCCGCGCGTCAGGTGACGAGCACCGCGCGCGAAGTAGAGCAGCTTTCTGCAGAAGCCCGCGGTCAGTTCTCCACGCTGGGCGCGAGCGCCAACACCGCCTTCAACAACATCAATCAGGCCGCCATCGGCGTGGAGGGCGCAGCGAACGCGGCGTCGAGCGGTGCGCTGCCGGATCTGTCGAACGCCGCCAATGACATGCGACGTTTGGCGGTCACGCTCGATCGTGTCGCCGGCAACCTCGAGCGCTCGCGCACGCTCATCGCTGTTGGCGAACAGAAACGCACCGTGAAGGTTGACCCATGATGATGAAAGCTCTGCTGGCCGCGACGGCCGCGCTGCTGGTGTCCGGCTGCATTTCCATTCTGCCGGATGCGCCGCCCGCGCCCTACACCTACACGATGCGTGTCGGCGAAGTGCAGCCTGCGGGCGCCAGGAGAAGTCCGCAGGTCATTTCGGTAGGGACGCCGTCGACGCAACGCATGGCCGCAGGGGCTGACATCGTGTGGCGGACCGGTCCTGAGGTGGCCGTGATGGAAGGCGTCGCCTGGGACAATTCTGCTCCAGACCTACTCCAGATCATGCTCGCCGAAACCCTGGACAGGCGTGGCGCCTTCCGCGCTGCGTTACGGAGCGGTTCCGGCGCGCGAGGCGACCTTGAAGTGCGCTGGGATGTGCTCGCGTTCGAAGTCGTCGAGGGCAGCGGGCTTGAAGCCGTGTTGAACGCGAATGTCCGATTGATCGATGCGCGGTTACGCACGGTGATCGAAACCCGGCGCTTTGAAACGCGCACGCCGATCGCATCGCGATCGGGACGTCTGGCTGCGGCGGCGCTGGAGAAAGTCGCGCAGGATGGTTGCCTTCAAATAGCGGACTGGGCGGCGCAGAAGGCGCCAATGCCTGCGCCGTCGTCGGTTGTATCCACCCCGGCGCCAACTGCGGCGTCTTCAGTTCAGCCGTCTCAGCCGAGCGCGGCGTCGACCAGGAGGTAAGCGACCAGCAGGTTCTTGCCGCCGTTCGCGGTGGCGAGCTCGGGCTTGGCGCGGAACGCCATCGCATAAGCGCGCGCCGCCTGGCTGCGAGTGAAGAGCGCTTGCAGTCTGGACACCGCTTCCGGCGCCGCTGCATTCACCGCCTGACGGCGCGAAGCGCCGCCCTGGCGTGCGCGGTTGGCGATGAAGTTGAGGTCCGGCGTGGCGAAGACCGCGCCGGCATTGACACCCGCCTCGTCCAGCAGCGCGAGCGCATTTTCAGATGCTGACTTCCGAGTGGGGGGCGCAACCGGGGGCGCGATCGGCGCTTCATCGCCGATCGCGGGACCGACGGACCACTCACCTGCGTAACGATTTGCGGCTTCTGACGCCATGGCGTGGCCGGTCGAAGCCGGAGCCGACGGTGGGAAGGCGGAGCGCATGTAGCGCTCACCCACGCGCATCTTCTCATCGACCATGTCGTCGTTGGCGATGACATCGATCGCCGCCGGTTTTTGCACGACCGGGGTTTGCACGACCGGGGTTTGCACGACCGGCTTGTGTGACACGCTAGCGGCGTGGGCTATCGCGGAAAGGCGACGCTGGAGGCCTTCAGCGTGCTTGTCGGCCGCCGCTTGCGCTTCTTCCGAGGCGCGACGGGCTTCGTCGGCGGCTTCCTTCAACTTGCAGAGCGTCGCGGTCGCGCTTTCTTCCATCGCGGCCGTTTCGTTGCGGATCATCTGCGCGACGCGGCGGGCGTCGGAGACGGCGCGACGGGTCGTGTCGCAGACGGCGCTGGCCGTTGCTTGCGCGGCTTGCGTCGCTGCGTCAGCGGACTGGCGGGCCGTGTCCGTGAGCGAGGTCGCCTGACTGAGAGCCTCCAGCGCCGTCACCACGGAGACGTCGAGACGCTGGCCGGCGGCCCTCGTCGCTTCGGCGGCCAGGTTGATCGCTTGCGTGCGTTCGGCCATCAGCGCGGCCGACGATGCGAAAGACGTGAAATGGCTCTGAAAGGTTTCGTCGGCGGCGAGGTATTCCTGACGCACGAGCTTCGACGTTTCACGCATCAGGCGGATCTGGCGGCCGACGTTCTCACCCATCGAGTTGGTCTGGGCGCGCAGTTCGGTGGTCAGGTCTTCGAACGCGAGCCGCTCGTTCTTGAGCGTCGCGGTCAGCGAGCCGGCGCCGTTGCGGGCGCTGTTGACGGCTTCATCGAAGACGATGGCGTTGCGCGTGGCGGCGGCTTCGAGCTCGGCGAAGCGATCGAGGGCGGTGTCGACAACCGTCTGCAGCGCGCCGATTTCGGCCCTGACCGTGCGGCCGAGTGTGCGGGCGCGGGTCTCGGCTTCGTCAGTCGGCGAGAGCGCCTGCTCTGCGAGCGCCGTGAGGCGGCGGGTTTCTTCACGTACGCGGCGCGATTCGCGCGCGGCGTTCGCGGTGTAGAGGATGAGCAGGGCTGGTGCGATCGCTATCGCGGCGATCGCCACGAACACGGCCGGGTTGAGATCACGCAGCGCATCGGCGCCAAGCACGGCGGCGGGCGTACCGACCGCGACCGCAACCCAAGCGCCTGCCCAGGCGAGGCCCCAGAAGCCGGCGCCGGCCGACGCCTGCGCCTTGTGCTTTGCTTCGGCTTCTTGCGCCTCGGCTTTCACTTGCGCGAACGCGTGCGCCATCGGAGCATCCGGCGCGTCCACGATGATCGGTTGTTCTGCATCGTCGTTGAACTCGACCCGGTCGCAGACGACCTCTTCAACGACTTCTTCGGTCTCGGCCGCCGGCTCGAAGCCGTCGAAGCGGCCGTTGAATTCATTGCCGAACGTATCGTCGAAATCTTCCTCAAAGCTCTGGTCGAAGGCTTTCTGGAAGTCGGCGTCAAACTCATTCACCGACGCGCAGACGAACGCGGGTTCGGGGCCCACATGCGGTCCGGAGTCATTGGCTGTTTCAGCAAGGAGGCGGAACTGTTCCGCCAGCTCTTCATGAGTCAGGTCGTTCTTCATCGGTCCCACGCTCCAGTAGAGCCTCTAACCGCTGCGAGCATGCTGCGGGATGAGGGTTCGCGGGACAGGGGAAGCAATTCAGGCGCCAGACGAAAAACGCACCGGAGTTCTCCTCCGGCGCGCCATTCTGGTCCATGTGGCTGGCGAGGTTAACCGAACCCCGTCAGCTCGACGCGGCATCGAGCAAAAGGAAGGCCCGCGTGGCGTCTGCGCTCATGGAGGCGCGGCCACGTCCAAGAAGGTCGGCAAGACGGCCCCCTTCGGCCTCCAGGAAACGCGCCGCCTGCTCACGCGCGCCCGGGTTGGCTTCAAGTAGATCCGAAAGGCGGCGCACGGCGTCGGGAGCGGCGTCGCGCACGGCGCGGCGACGGGCCTGTGTGCCGTTGCGGGCCCGGCCTGCGATGCGATCAAGCGTGCTGACCGAGAACACTTCCTGCAACTGAAGACCTGCAACCGCGAAGATATCCGTGCCGCGCGACGGCGGGGCCGGCGCGGGGTGGGGCTGTGCTTGCGGGGGTCTCGGCGCGAACGCGGCCGCCATGGACATTGAGGCTGGGTGTTGCAACGGACGGCTCAGCGCTGGCGCGTTGGCGAGCGGTGCGACCACGGCCGGCGCAGCGGGTTTGGTTGCCGGCGCGCGGCGCGTGGTGAATGCGGGCCGCGCCTCGAAATCGTTTGGTGCGGCGTAAACGAGCGCGGCCGCGACGGTCTTTTCCGCCTTCGTTTCAGCGACGACCTCAGCCTTCGTTTCGGCCTGCGCTTCAGCGTCGATGGCGCCGACCATGTCGCGCCACGTCCAGCGTTCCCGGTTGCTGCGCTCGGCGGCGACCGTCTCGTCGAGGGATAGGCGTGACTGAGGGCGTTCCGAGACCCGGACCGCGCTCGCGCCTTCGTCGCCGTTGCGGCGGGGATCTGCGTCCGGCGCTCGGGCCACCTGGCCAAGGCGTTCAGAGTCCATGCGATCGAAAGCGCGGCGGTCAGTATCACGCCGCGCCATGTCACGGTCTTTTGCGCCGTTGCCGGTGAAGAAGAACGGACGCGACGAAAGCGCGGGCGACGCAGTGGGCTGGCGCGGCGGGAGCGCGCCAGTGGCGGCGCGGGCGCCTTCGGCGGCGGTGCGGGCCATCTCCGCAGCTTCCCGCAGTCTTTCCAGCGCGGCGGCGGCTTCGCGTTCCACAGATTGCGCTTCGGCGCGGATCAACTCAGCGACGCGCTTGGCGTCGTCGATCGCGCGTGTCGTGGTCTCGCGAACCGCGCCAGCGGTGGTGTTGGCGGCAAGCGTGGCTGCCTCGGTGGACTGTTTGGCGGCTTCGGTGAGGCTGGTGGCTTTCGCAAGCGTGTCGAGGGCGCCGGCGAGCGCGTTCTCCAGCCGCTGGGTGCTGCTTGTGGTCTGCGCTGCGGCCTGCGTGAGCAGGGCGGTGCGATCGCCCATCAAGGCCGACGCGGCGCTGAAAGACTGGACCCGTTCCTCGAGGACTTGATCGGCGGCGCGCAGGTGCGCGTCGGCTTCGCGGGCGGCGATCGTGATCGCGCTGGTCTGGCGTCCGATGGCGTCGCTCACGCTGGCGGCCTGCGCGCTCAGGTCTTGCGAGATCTTGTTCAGCACGGCCCGCTCGCGTTCGAGCCCGTTGACGAGATGGCCGGCGCCTTGCTGCGCCGTCAGCGCGGCTTGATCTACGGACTGGGTTTGGCGGGCGATGACGGATTCCACCGCTTCCAGCTTCGCCAATGTTTCTCCCAACGACCGATCGAGCGCGGCGATTTCGCCGCGGACAGAGATCCCAAGGCGCCGGGCGGCGGCTTCGGCCACCGGCGAGGGGTTCATCATGCGGTCGGCGGCGTCGGCAAGGCGGCGGGCCTGGGCCTGGGCGCGAACGCCTTCGCGCGCGGCGGCGCCGGCGAACACCAGCAGGGCGGCTGGCAGCAAGGCCACGAAGAAGAGCGCCGCCATCTCGATCCCGGTCAGCGCCGCAATTCGCGCGGAACCAAGGACGGCGATGGCGACGGTAAAGGCTGCGGAAACCCAGATGGCGGCGAGAATATAGGCCGCCGCAGCCATCCAGCCGCCGGCGCGCTCGACGATCCGCATGGGCGGCAGAGCGCGATTTTGCGCGGAGCGCGCTTTGATGTCTGCGAGTTCGGTTCTGTCAGCGTGGCCCATCACGGTCTCTTTCCCGCCGCTGGACGCGTCCCACGACACGCTCGAAACGGCGAACAGCAAGGCGCGCACGGCTGCCCACGCGCGTCAGCGGGGTTATCGAAACGTTTAAAAAGTGTCAGGACAAGGGCGTACGCGCTAAGACGTGCGATTATCGCGCCAGGGGCGATAAATTGCACTCTATCGGAACGGTTTGGAGGCAGCGAAGCGTCTTAGCGCAGTTCGCACCCCGATGCGTCAAAGCCCGCCGAGCGCTCGCTGCACATGCCTGCGTCAGCGCCTTTGAGCGTGCACGGCTCGGTTTTCGAGGGCTCAATACTTACGCCAATCCAGCTCAACGCCAGAGCAATGAGCATGTCACGCACGACGATCAGTGCGGCGATCATGTGCGACTCCCTCGCCATCAGAGTGTGCGTTTTGCCTCTTTCCCTTCCGACGGGCAAGGGGGTGTCAAACGCCCCGACGAAATAACGTATCGCCGCTTGACGCCATTCCCGCGATGGGCGAGTGTGCGGTCACGTTATACAGTAACAGGTGATCGGTGAGCGAAACGGGCGTCCCTTTGGTCAAAACGGGTGTGATCCATGCACACGCGCTGCGGGAAACCCGAACGCACTGGGCGCATGTCGTCGTGGTGGCGTTGCACACGCTATGCTGCGGGTTGCCGATCCTTGCCTCGGTCGCGGGGCTGGCGACGAGCGCCGCACTCGTCGGCGGCGTTCTTCGCTTCCACACGTTCCTTCACACTTACGAAATGTGGGTTCTCGGGTTGTCTGGCGCGCTCGTTGTCGCAGGTTGGATCGCCGAACGGCGTTTCCTGCGCCATGCCGGGGGCAGGTTGTCGCTGCTTTTCTGGGTGTCGGTGGCATGCTTTGCGTTCAACACGGCGATCATCGCCGGCCACCGCATTGGCGGCTAGACCCAGCAGCGCCTGCTAACCGAGTTTGGTCAGACGGCCTCGGGGGCTCACGCAATCCCGTATTAAGAAGATGGCTTACGCTTGCGCCGTCGCTTCAACGCCTCAGCTGGTAAAGTGCAACGAGCGAAGCGACTGCCGGCGCCGCCAGCAAGGTCGCGATGATCTCGTTGATTTGCAGATTTGCAGCCTCAGCTTCCGGCGCATAGCCCCAAGCCCACAGCACGAGCCCAAAGCCAGCCTGGGACAGGCCATGGCAAATTGAGTTAGTGAGCGTGTAGGCGCCGAACACGCCCATCTCTCGACCCGGGGCGTGTTGCGAGGCTTTGTCGAGCGCGTCAGGGAGCAGCGACCAATTGAGCGCGAAGACACCACCCATCCCTGCTCCACACAAGGCCGCAGCGACAAAGAGGGCGCCAGCCTCATCGGCCGCGAAGAAAAGCGCAATCGTGACGCCCGTCAACAACAGCCAATATGCGAGCTGCGCCACGCCCGCCTTGTCGCCCGAACGGTTGGCCAACATCGCCCAGCCGATCACCGAGACGGACTGGGCGGCCGCCAAAAGCACAACGGCGTGCGCACCGAGGCTTGGATCTCCCAATCCATATTTTGAAGCATAGACGAACGTCGCGCCGATCATGGGAATGGTCGCCGAATTGAGCGCCGTCAGAGCAAACAGTTTGGCGAGCCCTCGGTCCTGGAGTGCAAGCCTGAACGCGGCGGACGGATCGAAGGCCGGCGCAATCGCGCCCGCCCCCGAGAGGCGCACGTTCCGGACCGCAGCAAAACAAATCCCGAGCGAGACCAGAAACACGAGCGCCATCACAAAAGCCGCCGTCTGAAAAACCGTCTCCTCATGCCGCCCTGCGCCGTCGCTCAGGAGCCACGCTGTGACGGCGGTCGCTAGAAATTTGCCCGCGCCACTGAAGAAGATGCGAAGACTGGCGAGGGTGGTTCGGTCCCGCGGATCTTTCGACAGGAAGGCGAGCAAGCTGTTGTGCGGCAAATCCACCAGCGTGTAGGCAGTGCGAAACACCAATAGCATGGCAAGCGCGAACGGCGCACGCATCGAGGCGGGGAGTTCGACGCCCCAGAAGATGGCGGCAAAAGAGATCGCCGCCAGCGGCGCGCCGATGGTGAAATAAACGCGCACGGTGCGCAACGTCGTTTTCGCTCGGTCAGCAAGCGCGCCGATCAACGGATCATTGAACGCATCCCAGACAAGCGACAGGAGCAAGACGCCTCCGGCCGTCGCGGGCGGGATGCGGAGAACGTCGGTCAGATAAAACAGGCCGTAGACTTCAAGAAGCGAACCCAGACCACTCTTGCCGAGATTGCCGTTGGCGTAGGCCAGTCTGGAGAGCCACGTCACGCATCACCTCGCTCGCCCTGACGCACTGGGCGGATGCTTCCCTATCACGCAACCGCGCGCGCAGCCGGCGCAAAAAACGTCGATTTCAAAGGAAGCAGAGCTGCGCCGATCGCCGCGGGGTTGCCGGGCGCCTCGGCGGGCACGAGCCTGGCGACCGGACGCGGCACCATGCGCCGTTTCTGGTCATAGAGTTCGATTGCGGGGATGACACGCTCCGCCAACGCCTTTGGCATCAAGCCCCCTAGGACGATGGCATCGAGATCGAGAATGGCGGTTGCATTGGAGGCGATGATGGACAGGGAATCGCGAACACGAACGATCCATTCGTCGATGGACGGCCAACGCGGATCAAACCCGTCAACCAGTTCGCTGACCGTGTCGAACACCGGGCCATGCTTGGCCGTGATTTGACGAAGAAGTTCGAGGTTCGGAAACGGATAGATGTTGGTCGGCAGGCCGCCGGCGAACTCCCCGGCATTTCCGTGGCGGCCGCGCCAGACCTCACCATCGAGAACGATCCCGCCGCCGACGCCGGCGGAAATGTACAGATAGGCGAAGCTCTTGGCCCACCGTCCGACGCCGAGCATGCTTTCGCAGAGCGCTGCAACATTGCCGTTATTGTCCGCATAGGTTGGCAGCTTGAAGCGCTCGCGGAAGAGCTGTTCAATGTCGATTTCCGCCCATTCGTTGAGGTAGAAGGGCGTGTTGAAGCCAACGCGCTCGCCGACAAACGAGCCGGTGACGGCAATCCCAATACCAGCCAAAATCGCCGGCCTGCGCTGCGTGAGTGTTGCGAGCTGCTGTTCCGTCCAATCGAGCACCGCTTTAGTGCCCATACCCGGGAGAAGCGCCGTAGCTTCCGCCACAACGTTCCCCGAGAAATCGCACAACGCAATCGCTGCCCGATCCGCCATGATGGCCACTCCCGCGGACAGTGTGTGTGAGCCGTTGAGTTGCACCGCGCCGCTGGGATAACCGCGCTTGCCTTCGAGCGCCTTCATGCCAACCGTCACCATGCCCGCCTCATGAAGACCTGCCACGATGCGCGAGGCGGATTGCTGCGTGAGGCCGGTCAGCTCGGCGATTTGGCCCTGCGTGACGGCCCCGCGGCGAAACACGAGACCGAGAACTTGCCGCTCACTCGGCGTAAGTGCGTTTTCTTGCATTGATCCTGTCGCCGTCGCCATTCCCGAACAATCTCAACTGGCGCGAGCGCTTCACTCCCGCTTTGCCGAGCGTAGCGCCGAATATCTCACTCGCCAAGCGTTCAAAATTCAACATCCGTCATAAAAGATACATGTCAAGTGTGTATCACCCGCCGTATGGATCCGCAGATGCTGAAAATTCTACGCATCGCGGGTGCCATTAGAATTGCTGAAAGAAGGGGTATGTGATGAGCGGGATTCGTTGGAGCGCTTCGACCTGGGCTGTGCTGGCGGGGCTGTCTGCCTCGCCTTTGGGCGGAACCGCATGGGCGCAAGAGAACACCGTCGAGTCGGTCGCGGCCACGGAAGAGGTCATCGTAACCGGCGTGCGAGGCTCGCTTGCGCGCGCGATTGACCAGAAGCGACGTTCCGACGCCATCATCGATGGGATTGCGGCCGAAGACATCGTCGACTTCCCGGATCTGAACATTGCGGACTCGCTCCAACGTATAACCGGCGTGTCCGTTGAACGCTCACTCGGGGAGGCCCGCTCGATCGCGGTTCGCGGGCTTGCTTCTGAATTCACGCGCGTCACCATCAATGGTCAGAGCATTGTGTCCGGGACAGGCGGACGCGAAGTCGACTTCAACATCTTCGCATCGGAATTGTTCAATGGCGTGCAGGTGCGAAAATCGCACAACGCGTCTCTGACTGAAGGCGGACTTGCAGGTACAGTAGACATGCGCACCGCCCGACCCTTTGATTTTCGCGAGCCTGTTTTCGCCATCGCCGCCCAAGCCGTCGGCAACGATCTTTCCGAAGACTACCGTCCGCGCGTTTCCGCGCTGGCGAGCACCACTCTCGCCGACGGAAAGATCGGCATTCTGGGCTCGATTTCCTATTCGGAACTTGCGCTGCGCCAGGACAATGTCGAAGGGCTCCGGTTTATCCAGACCAACATCGACGCCAATCGCGACGGCGTGATCGACACCAACGGGGTCGAGTATCCATTTATCCCGCGATATGTGAACGAGAATATGGACCGTGAACGCCTTGGCGTCACTGGAGCAGTGCAGTTCCGGCCAACGACCGCCTTCGAACTTAGCATCGACGCCGCCTACGCTACCGTTGATGAAGAGCGGCGCCGCTACTCCATCGACGGTTTCATCGAGGCGGCCGACATCCGCTCACCGCTGACACCCCCGACGATCGACGCCACTAACCTCATTGTTGCAGCGTCTTTGCCGAACGTGACGAGCCGTTCGGAAAACATCCTGACGCCGCAAAGTGACCAACTGTATCTGATCAATTCCGATGCACGCTGGGATTTGAGTGAAAACCTGACGCTCAAGGGCAAACTGGGCTACTCGGAAGCAACCCGCGATACGAACGAGTTCCGCTCGACATGGTCGAACACCGGAAATTTCCAGTACACGTTTGCCGATCCTATTTTCGTCGGGTTTAGCGGCATCGGTCGAAACATTTTTGATGCGTCGATCTACAACAGCCACGAAGCCCGCTTCATCAACACGGAAACGACTGATTCCGAGCTTGCTGGCCAAGCGGATGTTGAGTGGCGAACAAACTTCCTCCTCAGAGCCGTCAAGGCCGGCGTGCGCTACGAGGACCGGGAGAAGGACACCATCCAGTTCGACGGTCGTTCTCTGGCGACGACAAGCTTTACACCGTTCGCGACGGATCTGCCCGTCGACAACTTCTTCGAAGGCAACAACGCCGCAACGATTATCCGCAATTGGCCGGTAGCGAACTTCGATGCGGTCTTGAGCAGCACGACCTTGGTTCCGTCCGGCTTTACGCCGCCGCAGCGTCGCATCGCCACCAATAATGTGCAGGAAGAAACCCTGGCTGGATATGTCCAAGGCGATCTTGATGGCTCGCTGCTCGGCCTTGGCGTTCGCGGCGACATCGGCGTGCGGATCGTTTCCACCAACCAGGCCTCGACCGGCTTTCCCACGAACACGACGCAAATCACCGTTGAGACCGACTACACCGATTGCACGAAAGCGCTCCGCGCTAGGCCTTACCTGCTGCGATAGCGCTCTACGGCCAAGAGGCGCCTCCTATCTCCGGGCGCGCCTGGATCGTCCAGGTCGCGCCCGAGACGGGA
>Ga0247843_1009064_pt1 | contig 11247 bp, 7 predicted proteins | sample LaCruzMarch2017__FD_192420 | JGI IMG/M metagenome (GOLD analysis project Ga0247843, IMG submission 192420) | Freshwater microbial communities from meromictic Lake La Cruz, Castile-La Mancha, Spain - LaCruzMarch2017_8m | ecosystem: Environmental > Aquatic > Freshwater > Lake | place: Spain...
TGGATGCCACAATCAGCAAAGCAATGCGAATGCGGCAGGTCTAGATCTCAGCAGTTGGTCTGCACTTTTTAGTGGCAGTCGCACTGGCGCCGCTATTGTGCCATACAGTATATCTGAAAGTTTCTTGCTGCAGTTCGTAAATACCTATCCGGACTTGGGGCTATCCCAACAACCCGTAATGCCTCCTAACGCAACTGCGCTTTCTCGAGAACAGGTACAATTGTTGCGCAGTTGGATACAAGCAGGTGCACCTAATGCCGCTGGTGAGGTAGCCTTTACTGGTCAAACTGCAAGAAAAAAAGCTTACGTCATAAATCAAGGCTGTGATCTGCTATCTGTTATCGATGTGCAAACAGGTTTGCTTATGCGCAGTATTATGGTCGGAACTCAATCCGCAGTGATAGAATCCCCGCATAATGTAAGAATTAGACCCGATGGTAAATATGGATATATCGTGTTTCTGAACGCACCCTTTATTCAATATTTCGATACTGAAACCGATGAAATATTAGGACAAATAGATATTGGATTTGGTCAATGGAATACCATCGTATTTTCTCCGGATGGCAAGTATGCCTTTGCAGCAGATTTTGACCCGAATGGCAAAATTGCCTGCGTCAGATTAGATCAACATGTGCTGCATCAAACCTATCAGGGCAGCGGTTTTTTAATCAATCCGCATGGGCAATGGGTGAGTCCTGATAATCGTACTTTGTGGGTAGCACCTCAAACGGGTAATTTTATGTATCGCCTAGATATTACCGATGCACGGAACCCCTCAAAATTGAACCCAATAATTCTAGATGGAACTGATATACCTCAAACGGGTTCCTCTTTGAACCCGCATGAATTACTTGGAAGCCCAGATCATAAATATATTTTTGTTGCCTGCGAGCAGAGTAATGATATTCGGGTAGTAGACCAGCAACGTTTAGATGTCGTAAAAGTGATTCCTGTTGGGGTATTTCCACAAGAGATGGCGATATCCTCAAATCCAGATTTCCCTTATTTATTTGTGACTTGTATGGAAGATACAGTTACCTATCCCAATGCAGGGAGGGGCTCGGTTTGGGCAATAGATATGAACACTTTGGAGGTTAAGTATCATTTTTATGCAGGATTTCAACCGCATGGCATTGATGTTTCATCTTCTTTGTCTGAAGTATGGGTTGCCAATCGCAATGTATCACCTGGCGGTATGGCGCCACATCATTCTACTGAATGCAGTGGCAACAGCGGTTTCGTAAACCGCTTCCGAATTTCAGACGGTAAGCAAGTAAACACGTACCCCATTTGGTTGTCTGTAGATCCATACGCACTGGTTTTTCGATAAATAGATATGCACTGTATTGTATACTGTTTATACTGTACATATGCTCTTTGTATATTGAAAGGCATGGATTGATAACCCTTTGATTTGATTGCTGAGATACCCTTGTACAACATAGATATTATAATCAGTGCAGCGCAGGCTGCACAATCAGCGTGAGGGGGCGAAGTGGCTAGCCCGCATCCCGAGAGGCGTATGCCGATTCGGGAGAGGACTAGTAACGTAGCACCCGACCCCGAAGGCATATGCCGATTCGGGGGCACGCCCACATTGTTTTTCAAAGTACGATACATACCAACTGATATTTATCATAATCGTTGCGGGTATAGGCTAAATATGTAATTTCAGGAATGCGATATCTTATCCTTTTGATTTTGATGATGAGCACATATCCTGTGTCGGCTCAATATAAACCCTATTCACCGAAAGTTTGGCGTGATGGTGATACCCTGCAACTGCCATGGGCCGGCGGTCTTGACAATCCCGTATTTTCTAATATCGACCTAGATTTTGATGGCACACTAGATGTATTTATCTACGAAAAGTCAGGAAATCAAAAACTTACATTTTTGCAAAAAGGCTTACCCGGTCAAGCCCTTTGGGTATATGCCCCTCAGTATGCGGATGCTTTTCCAAATGAAATCGTTAAATGGATGATTCTTAAAGATTTTGATTGTGATGGTAAGCTAGATATTTTTACTGGAAACTCTACAGGTAGAATTTTGTGCTATAAAAATGTAAGTCCAGCCCTCGGTCCCTTACAATTCGTTTTATATGCGAACCCTGTGAAAACGAGATATCCTTTTTTTACAGACCTTTCGTTTACTACTACCGATTTACCAGCATGGGAGGATGTTGATGGAGATGGCGATTTAGATTTCTTGACTTTTGGAGGTATTAGTACTACCGTAGAGTTTCATCGTAATTATGCAATGGAAAACTATGGCAGATGTGATACGCTCGATATGCGCATTGAATCTGATTGCTGGGGGTATTTTTCAGAAAATCAGTTTAATAATAATATCACATTGGGGATTTCATGCAAAGGTGCAGTAGGAGCGCCTTTGGCAGGCAAAACCATGCATGCGGGTTCTACTATTGTAGCATTTGATGCGGATGGAAATGGCACCAAAGAGGTATTGATTGGTGATATTTCTTATAACAATATGGTATTTCTCACCAATGGCGGCACGCTTCAGGATGCACAAATGACAGCCAAAGACACCATGTTTCCTGCATATAATGTGCCTATACATATGCAGGTGTTTCCCGCTGCCTATTATGTAGACATCAATAACGACGGAGCGAGAGACTTGGTTGTAGCTCCTTATCCTGAAAACGCTTCTTGGAATGTGGGCAATGTATGGTACTATCAAAATACAGCTACAGATGCATCGCCAGTATTTTCAATTCAAACGGATAGCCTTTTGAACGGGCAAATGATAGATTTAGGAACGGATGCGAATGTGGCTGTGCTAGATGAAAATGCCGATGGGCTACCTGATATTTTAATTGGTAATTTTCAGGAAAAAAGAGCCGCTTTAGCAGATAAATCTTCTCTATCACTGTACAGAAATATAGGCACTGCCCAGCAACCTGAATTTGAATTGGTGGACCGTGATTACCTTCAAATATCTACACTGCTGGGACTTCAAACGGCGGCTGTTTTTCCAGCGGTAGGGGATATCGATCAAGATGGAGATATAGATCTTATACTTGGTGATATGAACGGGTTTCTGCATGTGTTTAAGAACAATGCGGGAGTTGGCAATCCTGCTCAATTTCAATTATTTGCTGCACAATATAACACTATTGATATTGGTGCATTTGCATCGCCTTGTCTTGCCGATATCAGTGGTGATGGTTTGCCTGATTTAATTGTTGGCAAAGAAAACGGCACGCTTTCCTATTTTCAAAATGCAGGCGGTAGTGATGGCTTTTCTTTTCCTGCTATAGCAGATGATGCCTTTTGGGGTGAAGTTGATGTGCAACCACAATGTTGTACCGGTTATAGTGCGCCTCATGTATTTCAAGAAACAGGGGACACTGCCTGGCATTTATGGGTGGGTTCAGAACAAGGATATATATTTCAATATGAAAATGTCAAACCTGGAACGGGGCATGTGTTTACAAAAGTTGACTCTTTGATAGCTGGCGTATATAAACGCGGAAGAATTCGCGTACTCAGAGCGGATTTAAACGCAGATGGCAAAGATGAATTGATTACAGGCACGGTTGCTGGTGGTTTGCACCTCTATACCTTGGATGGTGCTTCCTCTTTGCCTGAGGAGGGCATGGTCCTGAATCCTGTTCGTATTTTCCCCAATCCAGGTAATGGTAGATTGCATTGGTCCGGTGGCCCACTTGCTGAACCAGAAGAAATTCAATTATATGACCTACAAGGGAAAAATATATTCGTGTGGAATACAGAATTACATAACAAGTATATAGAATTCAATTGCATTGCTCCAGGTTTATATCGTGTTTCTTTCCAGTATTCAGGGTATCAGCAATCTCTCCTGTATATGCACAATGAATAGTATTTTTAGGTTGATAATGTAAACCGACTATCCGTTTATAACAATTGTCCACATATCCACGCAGCCACTTCTGCCTTACCTGCGTATCTTTGTACATATGGCAGCAAAATCACTTTTAGACGCAACTTATAACGAAGACAGTATCCGGTCTTTAGATTGGAAAGAACATATTCGCCTGCGTCCGGGTATGTATATTGGGAAACTGGGGGATGGCTCTGCAGCAGATGATGGCATCTATATCCTGCTAAAAGAAATTATTGATAACTCAATAGATGAGTTTGTAATGGGCGCCGGTAAAACGATTGAACTCACGATTACTGATCATAAGGTCATATTGCGCGATTTTGGTAGAGGCATTCCATTGGGTAAAGTAATTGAATGTGTTTCCAAAATTAATACGGGTGGAAAGTATGATTCCAAGGCTTTCCAGAAATCAGTAGGCTTGAATGGTGTAGGTTCGAAGGCCGTAAATGCGCTATCTAAATACTTTAGTGTACAATCCTTTAGAGAAGGTAGAACCAAGCTTGCCGAATTTGAGGCAGGTGACTTAACCAAAGACCATAAAGAGGTTGATAGCAATCAGAAGAATGGCACGCTATTTACCTTTATTCCTGACGAAAGTATTTTTAAAAATTATCATTTCAGACTAGATTTTATTGAAAGACAGCTCTGGAATTATGTGTACTTAAATACGGGCCTTACCATTATTCTGAATGGCAAAAAATTCTATTCTGAGAATGGCTTAAAAGATTTGCTCGTAAGAAATACTGGGGAAGAAACAATTTTGTATCCGATTATCCACTTGAAAGGAGATGATATTGAAATTGCGATGACACATGGCACCCAATATGGTGAAGAGTACTACAGTTTTGTAAATGGTCAGTACACCACACAAGGGGGCACACATCAAGCTGCTTTTAGGGAGGCACTGGTTAAAACCGTGCGTGAATTCTATAAAAAAGATTTTGATGCTGCAGACGTCAGAGCCTCCATCATAGCCGCCGTTAGCGTTCGGATTATGGAGCCCGTATTTGAATCCCAAACCAAAACTAAACTAGGGTCCTCAATGGTTGGGCCTGAGGGGCCAGCATTAAGGTCTTGGATACATGATTTTGTTAAAAATGCTCTAGATAATTACCTGCATAAAAATCAACAGACAGCTGAAATTCTGCTCAAAAAAATTCTTCAATCCGAAAGAGAAAGAAAGGAAATAGCAGGCATCAAAAAATTAGCCAATGAGCGTGCGAAAAAAGCAAATATTCATAATCGTAAGTTGAGAGATTGCAAGGTGCATTATAATGATAATCATAATTTAGCTCCTCAGTCTACGCTCTTTATTACAGAAGGTGACTCTGCTTCTGGTTCGATCACCAAAGCAAGGGAGGTTAGCTCTCAAGCGGTATTTTCGCTCAAAGGAAAACCCTTGAACTGCTTCGGCTTAACCAAGAAAATCGTCTATGAGAATGAAGAGTTTAATTTATTGCAACATGCTTTGAATATTGAAGATGGCATTGATGGACTCAGGTATAATAATATTATTATTGCGACCGATGCCGATGTTGATGGCATGCACATCCGTTTGCTGCTCATGACCTTCTTCTTGCAATTTTTCCCTGAACTCGTTAAGAATGGACATCTGTATATTTTACAAACTCCCTTGTTTAGAGTGCGTAACAAGCAGAAAACAATTTATTGCTACGACCTCTCTGAAAAAGAAGCGGCAATTCGAGAATTGGGCAATAAGCCTGAAATTACAAGATTTAAGGGCTTGGGTGAAATTTCACCCGATGAATTTGCACGTTTTATTGGCGAAGATATTCGGCTGGAACCGGTTCTACTTGCTCAAGATGCAACTATTCATAAACTGTTAGATTATTATATGGGCAAAAATACCCCTGACCGACAAGAGTTTATTATTCATAATCTCAAGGTTGAAAAGGATGAACTCGAAGATGCGGCTGCATAACAATCACAGAAGCCCAATCTCCATATGATTTGGGTACCTTTTCTCTCACTCCTGCTATTGCTGGTGGTTTGCTTAGCGCCTTTGATATTGCTCTGGTGTAAAATTCAATGTACGCTAGATTCCAAAAGTAAGTCATTACAGATTCACTGGACAAGATTCCTGAAGTTGAATATTACCTATATCTCTTATCGTGCACATTGGGATTGGTATTGTTTCGGCTTTCAGGGAAGCGGTGACCCCACTCGGATACAATTACGCCCTAGTTTACGAGCCCACTATCGACAAACCAATGTTGCTCCTTTAAGAGCCTATCACAGATCTGTACCTTGGCAACAGATGATAAAGTGCTGCAAATTGGAGCAACTGGATATTCGATTTGATCCTGGTAATGCTGCTTTATTAGAAATCATTACGCCCATTAGCCTCTTCTTACATTGCATACCCAATATCAGAATTTTGCCTAATTCTTCAGGTGTTTATGAATTGTATTTTAAGCTCACTTGCTTGCCAATAGATCTTATTTTTCGATACTTTACAAAATCTCGGAATATTAGGTATTGACATACAACCTCAAAGTGTGGCAATTGGGGGCATACAATAACCTATCTACTTGGGGCTTCCACAGAAAGTAGAACATGGAACTTCATTATGCGAAGCGCTTTACCGCCTCGCTAAGATATGCCGCATTTTCAGTGCTTTTTGAATTTGACTTGCAACGGTTAGATATATGTAGGCAGAATCTAAGCTTGCAATTCTGCCATTCCCCTCCATTGAAGGGTTGCCCAAAGGGCAGGGTGGTCCGCAAAACGAGAACGAGATTGAGAACGCGTATGTGCATGACATCAGGCGCTATCTAAATCGAGTTCTAAAAATATAGAAATCAACGAGAATGGCTTGCAGGCTTTTTGAGCACTTAAGCCAAATTTCCTTGCACATAGAAAGAATACATACCATTGAAACTCAACAACAGCAAGGTCTTACTCTTTCTGAGCTAGCCCTACTTACTGATGTAGAATCCTGATTACCCAAGCCTGAACATAATGAAAACGTCTTGGAAATGCCAGCAGGCAACCCTGTGATTACACCCTATTGCTAGGGCCCTTCGCCCGAAGCAAACCAGTGGAGTTGATACTGTGAATAACAGGCCGCATCCGGATTTTCGGATGCGGTTTGTTATTTTATAGGGTATTAGAGGATTGAATGATGGGTATATTTAGTTGATAAATAGAATGATATCTTATTCATTCTTAAGCTTTGCCCGAACCTTAAATGTCAAAGAAGATGGGCATATTATTATCTATTGCCTGCTTGCAAAAATACAGCAGGAATTACATTAACATTTAATACGTATGTATACGCCCGATGGATTTCGGAAAAAGAATTAAATGTATGATGCAAAGACTATGCAGGTATGGATTGAAAAATAGTTATTCAGGTGTTTACAATACCTTTGGATAAGGCAAGCATAATTAAAACTTCGATTGTAGCCGCTACATCATTTGGCTGTTGTGATTGGATAACGAAAACGACGGTTCTGAAAATATCGCATCACAATTAATAATGAGAAAAAAGAGGGTATTAAATGTAAATACACATAAGGGACAATTAAAAAACTAAAAAACAGTGTGAGATATATTTTAAATCCGGAAAGTAATAATAATTCATGGCTAACCATTTTTTTATATTTGTTATACAATAAGGCTGCAATAGCAACACCAACTGCGGATGCAAACAAATGTAAATACTTACTGACTAAAAATTTGAATTCTAAACTACCAGGCACTAGGGTGAAAATCCATGAAGCAAATCCTAAGCCCTGAAATAATTGAAAGGGTGGGGCACCTACTTCCTGCCATGACTGCCCCCGCCATTCGCCCATTGCGGCTATGGGATAGGATTGATAACCACGCCAAAAGGCCCCAGGGTCTGGTAATAAAAATGGTATCACGTACAAGGCAAGAATTATTCCAATGGTTAATAGTCCGGTAAAATAGGCAGACCTTCTGTTTACTCGGATACTATGCCATACAAGTAGGGGTATAAAAAATACGACTAAATAACGCGACAAAATAACCCCTGCTAACCCCATGGATCGAATTATGGGCATACTATAGAATAATGAGATTCCGAACAATAAATAATACCCAGCATTCAAGGGTTCAATTGTATAACCAAAACCATCAGGATGTTTATACATCCAAAATATTAACAACAAAAATGGGATAGAAGCTCTCGCCAATCCTTGCCAACCACAAAGGCCGGTTCTACGAAATAAAATAAATAACATTCCAAGCGCAAGCCATAAGACTCCAATAGATATCCAGCGATAATCCAGCTCGAGCCATTCTGCAATAATGAAGGGAAACCATTGCATAGGAAGATAGTTAGGCGTACACGCGATCCCCCCACAATCACCTGCAGTGTACACCTCGTTTCCATTTAAAAAACGATCTACATATATACTTTGTAATGTAGGAATAATATCAGATCGAGAAGCATCAATTGGATACAACTCTATGATGCCAAGCATCATTTTTCCTGTTATCAAGACGCCTGCTAGATAGAGTAAGAAAAGATTGGATCTTGAGGCTTTTAAGCCATCTGAATGGTCTTCACGCCAAAATGAAGGTTGTAGTACTGGCAATATCGCAATACCTAAGGAGGTCAAAAGCAGAATAATAGGCGTTAACCATATCCCGATTCTCTCGCGCCACCATACCATTAAAAGGCTCTCAAATATAAAGGCAAACAATATTATAACATCCGCATGATGTTGAAAAATAGCTTTAATACGCATGTCATAAAGATAATAAGAATTATGCATCAAATTAAAATAATTCTTGTATTACGTTATGTAAGCAGCTCTAGAATAATATAAGGATCACTACAAAATAAATAATTACCTTATTTTACAGTAATATTTTCGATTGCGATTGCAATTTTCTCCATTAACCACATTGGGGTGGATGTAGCGCCACAAATTCCAACACTGGCGCAATTGTGAAACCAATAAGGTTCAAGCTCAGCTTCCTCTGAAATAAAATAGCTTCTGGGATTCACCGATTTACATACTTCGTATAGAACCTTGCCATTAGAGCTTTTTTTGCCTGAAACAAATATGATTACATCATAATGAGTGGAGAAAATTCGTAATTGTGGATCTCGATTCGATACTTGACGACAAATAGTATCATTTGCCTTAAATGAACTGCTCCGTTCTTCTATCAAGGATTTTATCTTATAAAAACCCTCAGTGCTTTTTGTCGTTTGGCTAAACAATGAAATGGGTCTGCTAAAATCAATTTTATCTAAATCATCCTCTTTTGTAACAATAATGGCCTCTTGATGCGTCTGGCCTATCAAACCATTCACCTCTGCATGACCAGGTTTACCATATATTACAATCTGAGTATCTTCTTCATATGCATTGCGCACCCTATTCTGCAATTTTAACACAACAGGGCAGGAGGCATCAATCAGTTCAATATTATTTTCTAATGCTATACGATACGTTTCTGGTGGTTCCCCGTGGGCCCTAATTAATACCGTTGTATCTCTCAACTCCTTTAAATCCGCATGATCAATGATTCTTAGACCTTTATTCTCTAATCGTTGTACTTCTTTATCATTATGAACGATGTCTCCTAAACAAAACAACGCACCACGTTCATCTAAAAAATCTTCAGCCATTTCTATGGCATATACTACCCCAAAACAAAATCCTGAATTCTGATCTATTTCAACTTTCATGTGTTTATTGCATTTGTTAGAATTTTCTCATTGGCAAATTGTAATACCTTCGAAACTTGCTCATTTATACTGAGATAACTTGTGTCAATCTCCTCAGCATCATCTGCTTTTCTCAAAGGACCTTCTAATCTAGTTGTATCCACAAAGTCTCTGTGTAACAGATTCTTTTTAATCTCAGCATCACTCACATGGAATCCTTTCAATGATAACTCCAAGGCTCTGCGTTGAACCCTAATATCAATATCCGCAGTTAAAAATATCTTTAATTCTGCATCCGGAAACACAATAGTGCCAATATCTCTTCCATCCATTACCACTCCTCCACTAAGTCCCATGAGCTGCTGCTGCTTTACCATGGCTTTACGTATGATACTCACCGCGCTGTATTCACTTACTACATTCGCTATTGCAGGATTACGAACCGCATCTTCTATGCATTTACCGTTTAAATGAATAATAGGCAAATCAGAGTTTTCTGTAGAACGAAAATCTAATTGAATGTTAGGTAATGCCTGATGGATTTTTTCTAATTCGGTACTTGCTATCTCATGCACCATTAAATAATGCGTTACTGCTCTGTACATTGCCCCCGAGTCAATAAATACATATTCTAGTTCTCGAGCTACAAGCTTTGCGGTTGTACTCTTTCCGCAGGAGGAATAACCGTCTATCGCAATGATGAGTTTTTTCATCTTAAAGAGTTTGACAAAGATACAGATAATCGGGCAATCTTACACGCTACATGCCATTTCTATCTCCTTGTTCTTGAATTTTTACTTCGCTGATTTATATCATTGCTGTACAAATCTGTGTATCTCAATTTTGTAGAATGATGGATTCTAATGCCCTTTTACAAAAATATGACTTACCTATACCAAGGTATACATCATATCCTACAGTGCCACTATGGCAAAATGATTTACTCGGTGCTAAGGTTTGGAAGCAACAAGTGCAGATAGCATTCAAAAAATTGAATACCACTGATGTAAGTTTATACATTCACCTGCCTTTCTGTGAAAAATTATGCACCTATTGTGGTTGCAATAAAAAAATTACCAATAACCATTCTGTAGAAGAACCATATATTCAGGCTGTTATTGCTGAATGGAACCTTTACCGCAATTGGCTTGGAGACATCCCTTCTATCAGTGTAATTCACCTTGGGGGGGGAACTCCCACTTTTTTTAGCCCTGATAATCTTTTGCACCTCATTCGTGAGATTACTCAAAATGTTAAGCTTTCACCTAACTTTCAGTTTAGCGTTGAAGTGCACCCCGTGGTTACTTCGCCCCAACATATAGATGCCCTAGCTTCTTTGGGTTTCTCTCGCCTTTCTGTAGGTATCCAAGATTTTGACACTGAAGTACAAAGACTTATTAATCGTATCCAATCTTTTGAACAAACGGAAAAGGTTATTGATTACGCTCGAAAAGCTGGATTTCAATCGATAAGTGTAGATTTGATTTATGGTTTGCCAGGGCAGACCCTTAGCTCTGTGCTCAATACAATGAATTATGTGCAGCGCCTTAGACCTGATAGAATCTCCTTCTATAGTTATGCGCATGTGCCTTGGAAGAGTCTTGGTCAAAGATTATATGATGAGTCTCACTTACCAAATGGTGAGATGAAAAGAGGCTTGTATGAAGCTGGGCGAAAGGCGC
>Ga0247843_1009068_pt1 | contig 11235 bp, 10 predicted proteins | sample LaCruzMarch2017__FD_192420 | JGI IMG/M metagenome (GOLD analysis project Ga0247843, IMG submission 192420) | Freshwater microbial communities from meromictic Lake La Cruz, Castile-La Mancha, Spain - LaCruzMarch2017_8m | ecosystem: Environmental > Aquatic > Freshwater > Lake | place: Spain...
AAGGCCTCTGAAAAATCATTGAAGTGCCATGTGCGTGTGATCTTTCCATCTTGCACTTGCCAGCCAGGCAAAATACTTGGCAATTCTTTTAGCTCTGAATCGTTTAATAAATGGGCCATGGAATTCAGGTGATGCGATTGAAATCAAACCTAACCCTTAATCCGCCTGGCTAGGGCCCTGGCTAAACCATCGCGGCTAGCTATTCCTTGCAACTGCGTTACGGCTAAACCCTCCGGCGGTAAACCCTGCGGTAGCTGAGCAGATAAACCTTCCTCAACCATAAATACCGGTAATTGCCTGAGCCCATTGGGCCGCAATTGATCTTCTAATCTACTTAAATCTGCAGATGATGGCAGCCAAACCAATTCACTGCGTAAGCAATCCTGTAAAAAAGAAACTGATCGCTTGGAATTAAGCACCTGTTGCAAATCAGCAAGGGTAATTAAACCTTTCACCCATCCCGCTTGCTCCACCAACAAACAATGGCCATGGGCATCAAGCAACATCGCCAATGCCGTAGACGGTGCTAGATCAGCGGGCAAAACCAATGGCGCCTCAGGTTCTAGGGCCTCAGCCACTAATAACTGTTGCAATTGGCCGCGCCTTTCCTCCTCCACCGGATCAGGGCCCAATAAGCCGGGATCACTTAAACCCTGCCAACGCTCCACCAACAGGGCACTCAAGCCAGTAGCTGCCATCAATGGCAACACAATTCGAATGTCGCGGGTGAGCTCAAATAACAACAGCAAGGCCGTTAGCGGTGCCCTAGCAGCACCGGCAAGCACTGCCGCCATACCCACCATGGCGTAGGCAGGCGCCTCAGCTACCGGTAAGCCAAAACCACCATCGCCCAACAATTGCCCATAAAAACTACCTAAAACAGCACCTAAAAATAGAGAAGGTGCAAAACCACCACCAATGAATCCGGTGGCATTACTAACACCTGTGGCAACTAATTTAACGATTAATAGGGCCAGCAGTGTTAACAGGCTGATGCCACCGCCAGAGCCGAGAAGTGATTCAACAGTGTCGTAACCAACGCCTAGCACCTGTGGAAAACCAAGGGCTAATAAACCAACAGCAAGGCCCCCAACAGCTGTTATCAGCCAAGGGGGAATTAATTCTAATTTCGCTTGAACAGCTTCACTGCGGCCAAGGGCAAGTAGGCGCACCAGGGCCCAGGCCACAAAACTGGCAAGTAACCCCAAACCTAAATAAAGGGGCAATTCCAAGGGGGAACGCACTTCATAGGCAGGCAGGCGAAAGATTGGTTCATCTCCCAAACCCAACTGAATAACCAGGGTGGAACTAACAGCAGCCACCAGCACTGCCCGCAGGCTTGGCCTGCCTGGGATGGTGCTGTAGGCCCCCTCAAAAGCAAAAAACACCCCTGCAATAGGTGCCCTGAAGCCAGCGGCTAAACCAGCGGCAACGCCAGCACCCACAAGGGCTTTAAGTGCATCAGGAGTAAGACCTGCTCTCCTGCCAAGCCACAGGCCAATATTTCCGCCACTTTCAACACTTGGCCCCTCGGGGCCAAGGGATGCGCCACTGCCAAGGCTGATCGAAGCACCAATTAAACGGGCAAAAGGTAGGCGTGGCTCCGCTTGCAAGCGACCATCAGCCATCGCCATCAAACTGGGCAAACTGGGGCCCAAATCTTTGCTTAGCAACCGCAGTAACCCCACCAACAATCCGCCGAGCACGGGTCCTAGAACCACAGGCCAACTGCTCAACCATGGCGGCGGCATTGGCACCGGCGGCAACACAGGTTCAGGCGGCAGCACAGGTGGTGGCGATAGAACTCCCAAGCCACCTAGGCCTATTTGTAATAAAGACTGCAATGGCGTTGCAGCCGCTGGCGGTGGCGGCGGCGGCAGCACCTCCGGCACCAATGGATGGGGGCCAACCGCATCCATCACGAAGGCAACAAATGGGCCGTAGATCAGATTATTAATAAAGCCAAGTAGATAATGAAAACCAACAATTGCCAAGCCGGTAAGTAAGCCAACTAGGGCTGCCCACGCCAGTAAACCCCACTGAAATGGAGCGGCAGTGGCTTCAGCTTTGGGGTCTAACATCTGCAAATATCTGTTGGAGAATCTCCCCTGCCCCTTGGCTGCGTAATTTTTCGGCCAGGGCAATTCCTATCGCTTCAGGATCAGCCTGGCTGCCTTGCACTTGATCACGTATTAAACGCTTTCCATCAAGGCTCGCCACCATACCTGTGAGCACTAAATTATCGGCAGAATCAAAGCTGCTATTAACGCCAATTGGCACCTGGCAACCGCCCTCAAGGCTGCGCAAAAAAGACCTTTCTGCTAAACAACGCAATGCCGTTGGGCGATGCTCTAATACTTTGATTAATGCCAACACTTCAGGATCAGCTTCCCTGCATTCAATTCCCAATGCACCTTGACCAACAGCATGGAGTGAAATACTTGGATCAATTAACTCGTGGATACGATCTGCAAGTCCTAAGCGGCCTAGGCCCGCGGCCGCTAATATCAAACAGTCATAATCGCCAGAATCAAGCTTCTCTAACCTAGTTATTACATTACCTCGCACATCCTTAAAAACAAGATGGGGATAGTGGTAGCGCAGTTGCGCTAAACGCCGCAGGGAACTAGTGCCAACAACTGATCCTTCAGGCAAGCTGGCAAGGGATTTATCGAGATGGCGGGAATGAACCACCAGGGCATCCGCTGGATCCTCCCTTTCGGTAACACAGCCCAGCATCAAACCAGCGGGCAGATTGGTTGGTAAATCCTTGAGGCTATGCACTGCAATATCTGCATGATTAACCAACATCTGCGCTTCTAATTCCTTAGTAAATAAACCCTTATCACCAATTTTTGCCAATGCCACATCAAGGATTTTGTCCCCTTGGGTGGCCATTGCCTCGATGCTGATTTCTAGGCCGGGATGGGCCCGCAGCAATTCAGCCTGCACCCACTCGGTTTGCACCATCGCCAATTGGCTGCGGCGGGAAGCGATTCGAAGGGTGGAGATGGTCATCAGTGCGTTGGGTTGTCCGGTAACCGGCCAAAAACAGCCATTTAGCCTACGTAGTCGCCCCCTAATAAAGGGATCAGATGAAGAAATCCAGCGGCAGGGGCCCCCAGGTGTCTTCAGCGGCAGGATTAGAGGGGCATTGGCCGCTGATTAACAAGCCCTCCCCCAGGCCAGCCTCATGGCGAAGCGTTACGGTTCCAGTGCGTTGATTGGCCTTTAAAAACACAGCCCCATCTGGTAGTTGGTGTTGATCAAGCAATTGCATCGCTTGCCAGCCAAGGCTGGCTTCCATGGCACGCAAACTAGCCAAGGCTTGATCTGCGCCGGGGGCCATAACCCCCACCGTGAACCAATCGCAAGCGGCAATGCGCTGCTTGAGATCCTCTGCGAGCTGTTGTTTCTGCTGGGCTGTTAAATAAGGGGCAGATCTCAAACCCTTTAAATCTTCAAGAATCACTTAATACACCTTGTTTGTATTATTTAATATATTCTTTGAGGATGCCATTGCGATTTGGATGGCGCAATTTGCGTAGGGCTTTAGCTTCAATTTGACGAATTCTTTCGCGTGTAACATCAAAAATTTGACCAATTTCTTCCAAGGTTTTCATCCTTCCATCATCTAAGCCGTAGCGTAAACGCAATACATCGCGCTCCCGTGGGCTGAGGGTAGCAAGTACGCCCTCAAGATCTTCCCTTAACAGATTTTTTGCAACATCTTGATCTGGATTCTCGATATCTGCTTCGATGAAATCACCCAAGCGGGAGTCTTCCTCTTTGCCAATTGGTGTTTCTAGGGAAATCGGCAATTGGGCTGATTTAGCGATAAAACGTAATTTTTCGATGGTCATTTCCATCGATTCTGCAATCTCTTCCTCCGTTGGCTTGCGTCCAAATTCCTGGCTTAGGATTTTAGTAGTTTTTTTAATCCGCGAGATTGTTTCATATAAGTGCACTGGCAAACGAATTGTTCTGCTTTGATCTGCAATGGCGCGGGTGATTGCTTGACGAATCCACCATGTTGCATAGGTGGAGAATTTATAACCCTTCTCATGGTCGAACTTTTCAGCTGCCCTGATCAAACCTAGGCTGCCTTCCTGGATTAAATCCTGGAAGGAGAGGCCACGGTTCATATACTTCTTAGCAATCGATACAACAAGGCGCAAATTAGATTGCACCATTTTTTCCTTTGCTCGCCTGCCAAGCATCAACCGACGCCTAAACTTAATCAATGGCATCTCAACTAAGGCTGCCCATTCCTTGTTATCTGGATAGTGGCCGTTATCTTCTTCAAACTGGGTGGCAAGTTCTTCTAATTGCAATAAATCAGCAATTTTACGTGCTAGTTCGATTTCTTCATCCGCCCTTAGCAAACGAATCCGGCCTATTTCCTGCAAATAAACCCTGATTGAATCCTCGGTGTAAACACCTTTGGGGCCAATTTTGATGCTAGGGGTTTTAATAGCGCCCTTGCCATCTTTAAGATCTGAGGAAAGGGCATCTGCCACCTCCTGCAATTCTTCGGCGCTCACCTCAACGGTGAACTCCTCATCAGCAACGGGATCTGCTGCTGATTTGGCTGATTTCTTTGGTTTTGGCTCAGCTGTTTTTGCAGCTGTTTTTGAGGTGGTTTTTGTTGTTGCTTTAGGAGTGGCTGCTTTAGTTGTAACAGCTTTGGCTGTGGTTGTTTTTTTGCTGGCAGCCTTTTTTGTAACGGCCTTTGTGGCTGTTGCTTTTGGAGTTGTTGCTTTTGCGGCTGCGGTTTTTGGCTTAGCAGGAGCTTTGGTTTTAGCTGCTGCTTTTTTTGCCACCACGGGCAATTCAGCCGTTTTGGCTGTAGCCAAAGTGGGCTCGATTTCTGCCACTTCGGGCACAGATTCAGTCACAGCAGTAGCAGTCATGCGATCGGGATGCAACAGGGGGAAGCAAGCAAATAAAGGCTTCAGCCAGAAACAATCGGGCAGGGGCCAAATATTTTTTGAAAATAGTTTTCAGCAAGATCTTTCGCCAAGCATTGCTGGCGAAATGGTTTGACAGGGTTGTCAGGGGTGATCGCAGACCCGAAGCAAGCTTCCCAAGGTCTACCCACTGGCCGGAACTCTGCCGTGTTCCGGGAGCTGCTTAGCAGCCCAACCCTCATATCTTAAGAAAAGATCAGAGGATCGGCAAGTAATCAATAAGTGGGTTTGGATAACGGGTTGGGCTCCCCAACGAGCGGGCATTAAGTGGGCGGGCTAGGAACAGCTGTAAATGTGTGGGTTGAAGCGGGCCGGGAAGGGCTGCTGCTCACCTATGGCCAAGGCGATTGCCCCGCCCTGCAAAAGGGGGATCTGGTGAGGGTGAAACTGCGGGGCAGGCTTCATAACGGTTTGGTTTGTTCAGTTAATGCCGAAACCCCTGAAGGGTTAGCACTGGAGCCAGTGCTTGAAAGGCTTGAAAGCGCAGCCATAAACGAACGCTGGCAGGATTTGCTCGTGGCAGTTGCAGCCCAGTGCCACACCGCCCAATTCCAGGTGCTTAAAACTGCTCTGCCGAATGGCTGGCTAGGTAAAAAGCAGCAAGCAGCTGGCCTTGGTTGTAAGCAGTTGGTGGCCTCAGCCATCCCCGGGGCGGCCCCAGCATGCCTCACCCAAAAGCAACAAGGCCTTCTTGAGCAATTGCAGCTAACAGGTTCTCAGCCGGCAAAAGAACTGATTGCGGCTGGCTTTGGTAGGTCGTTATTGAAGGCCCTTGAACGCAAGGGTTTAGTTCAACTCAAAAGCGAACTTCAGCCCCCAAAGGGTTGGCCAAGCAGCTCTAGCCCCAGCCTTGAAATCCCACCAGAGCTAAATCCGGATCAAGCAGCGGTATTAGAGCGGCTTAAGCAGCAAAGCAATCAACGCCAATGGCTGCTTTGGGGAGTAACCGGATCAGGTAAAACCGAGATCTATCTGCGCTGCTGTGCTCCAGAACTAGCTGCTGGCAAAAGTGTTTTGCTCCTCACCCCTGAAATAGGACTCATACCCCAACTTTTAGAGCGCTGCCGCCGCCGCTTTGCTGGCGCTGTGGTGGCCTATCACTCAGGCCTAAGCGAAGGCGAACGACTTGCCGCCTGGCGCCATTGCCGTTCCGGCAGCCCCTGCATTGTGGTGGGAACCCGTTCCGCAATTTTTTTACCGCTGCCCAAGCTTGGTTTAATCGTGCTGGATGAGGAGCACGACAGTTCATACAAACAAGAAGCACCAATGCCCTGTTATCACGCCAGGGATGTTGCTCGGCTCAGGCAGGAAAAGGAGGGTTGTTTAATCCTTCTGGGCAGTGCCACCCCTTGCCTGGAAACCTGGCTTGCCTGCCAAGGTGCCAAAGCCAGCATTGGCCTATTGCGTTTGCCGCAACGCATTGCCGCCAGGCCATTGCCGCCGGTGCGGGTGGTGGATATGCGGCTTGAGCTGGCAGAGGGCCATCGACGCCTGCTCAGCAGACCACTTTTGGATCGACTCAGCGGCCTAGCCGATCGCGGCCAACAGGCTGTGGTGTTAGTACCCCGGCGGGGTTACAACACTTTTTTGAGCTGTAGGAGTTGCGGGGAAGCGGTGAGCTGTCCCCATTGCGATGTTTCACTCACGGTGCATCGCAACAGCAATGGCCAAAGCTGGTTGCGCTGCCATTGGTGCGACCACCGGGAAGAGCTGGCAAGCCGCTGTGGGAACTGCGGTTCTACCGCTTTTAAGCCGTTTGGAGCCGGCACCCAAAAAGTATTGGAGCAGCTAGAGCAAGAGCTAGAAGGTATGCGCCTATTGCGTTTTGACCGTGATAGCACCCGGGGAAGGGATGGCCACAAACAATTATTGGATCGTTTTGCCGCTGGAGAAGCCGACGTTTTAGTTGGCACCCAAATGCTTGCTAAGGGCATGGATCTGCCAAAGGTAACTCTGGCGGTTGTTCTAGCTGCCGATGGCCTTTTGCATCGCCCCGACCTACGGGCAGCGGAACAAAGCTTGCAATTACTACTTCAACTGGCAGGCAGAGCGGGCCGGGGGGAACAACCAGGGGAAGTTCTAGTTCAAACCTACGATCCACACCATCGCGTTATTAAGCATCTTTTGGCGGGTAGCTATGAACAATTTTTGGAGGAGGAGGTTGCCCTAAGGCGCTCGGCCGGGTTGGTGCCCTTCAGCCGCGCCTGTTTACTGCGCTTTGCAGGCACGCAAGCAAGCATCACAGCCAGTGCAGCAACCACCCTGCTGAACCATGTATCGAAGCAATTAAAAGCTGCCGATTGGCTGGCCATCGGGCCTGCCCCGGCACCTCGGGCAAAGGTAGCTGGCCTTAGCCGCTGGCAACTCCTGCTTCAAGGCCCATCTAGCAGCGCCATTCCGCTACCAACTGAGCAAGAGTTACGCCAATTGCTGCCTAAAGGGGTGCATCTGGCGATCGATCCAGATCCGTTGGAGCTTTAAGCAATCTCTGTTGGAGCAACAAGCTAGTTGCAAGCAAAAATGCTGTTGCCAGTGCGCCTAAGCCCAGGCCACTCCATCGCCAGCAGGAAAATTCGAATCGATTTAATTGGCCTGGCAATAGTTGCCAATCCAAACCATTTGCACCCTCTGCCTCCGGCATTAGGGGTTCTGCTAGTTCAACAGCCCTTGGGGCCAGGGGCCTGAAATGCAGGTGCATAAACAAGCCGGGCACAGGATCAAGCGCTCTCAGATCCCAGCTCAATTGCATCTGCTGCTGAACTCCCACAAGCCAGTTGCGCTCACGCCAGTTGATTTCCGGCTCCTGCACTTCAATGCCATAGCGCTGCTCAAAGCGTTGCAACTCAACCCCAATTAGTGGTTTTAATTGCTCGAGGATTAAAACCCCACTGCGGCTGGCTGGTTGCCCCTGCAATTGCTGCTGGAATTCAAGCCTGCCTGGCCCATGGAATTCAATGCTGCTATCAACCCTCATGCAACCGGCTAGCAGCAGGGTGAGGCATAGCAAAAAGAGGCCAGCGAATAGGGCAAAGCCAATGGGAGCCTTTGTTTTACCAACCGGTGGTGCAGGTTTAGGCATTTCTTTTTTTGCCCTGCCACGGCTTGCCGCGCCGCGGGCTAAGCCCTCAAGGGGGGGGCTATCACCAAGGTGGGGCAATTCGATGCTCCATTCCTTAGGGCGTTGCAAAACGGGCGCTTCGATAATTGCTAAAACCGCCTGGGCCTGGCGGCGTTGCTCACCACCACCAACCAGGATCACCTCACGGCAACAGGAAACAGCACTGGCTTGATCATTCAAACCTTGATATGCGGTAGCCAGCCACAGCCGCAATTCAGCTCCCTTGGCATTGGATGCAGGTAGTTCGGTTCGCAGCGGCTCGAGCAAGCTCACCACCTTGCGATATTCACCACAATCAAGGGCTCGCCGCGCTTCTGGGTGCATCTGGCCTAACCCGAACTGCTTCCCACCACCATGGTGCCAATGCCCGCCTTGGTAAACACTTCGAGCAAAAGCGCGTGGGGCACCCGGCCATCAACGATATGGGCTGCCTTAACCCCTTGGGCTAGGGCGCGAATGCAGCATTCGGTTTTTGGAACCATGCCACCGGCCACAACCCCGCTGGCGATCAATTCCCTGGCTTGAGAAAGGGTGCTGTGGCGAATCAATGAACCTGGATCGGCCCGATCCCGCAAAATCCCAGGTGTGTCGGTAAGGAGCACAAGCTTTTCGGCATCTAAAGCAGCCGCCAACTCACCTGCAACCGTATCGGCATTGATGTTGTAAGACTGCCCTTCAGCGTTTGGGGCAACACTGGAAATCACTGGGATATAACCCAAATCCAAAAGCGGAATAATCACGGCCGGATTAACCCGTGCCACATCGCCAACAAGCCCCAATGAGCCGTCCCCATGGGTACGTGCCTGCACAAGGCCGCCATCGGCGCCACTAAAGCCAACGGCATTGCCGCCCACATGATTTAAACCATTAACAATTTGCTTATTTACCCGCCCTACCAAAACCATTTCCACCACGTCCATGGTGGCGGGATCGGTAACCCTTAAACCCTCTTGAAAAACCGCCTCAATCGCCAAACGCTTTAACCATTGATTGATCTCGGGTCCACCACCGTGCACTACAACGGGTCGCACACCAACACTGGCAAGCAGGGCTATATCGCGAAAAACCGCCTCGCGCAGATGTTCATCCACCATGGCGGCACCGCCGTATTTGATAACCACCCTGCGGCCACTAAAACGCTGGATGAAAGGCAGTGCTTCACTAAGAACCTCCACCCTTAGGGCGTCGTGGGGGGAGATGCTCGGATCTATGGGCATGGCTGTCTAAAACAAATGTTCAGGGCATTGGCACCGTTTTCCTCTAAGCAAGCCTCTAAGCCGGGGCCAAAAAATCTACCCAAACGATCCTCCAAGGCAAACCAACGGCTTTTATCAACGGCGTTGAGCTGCACTTGCAGGCGCAGGGCATAGCGATCGCCATAGTTGTATTCCTCGATGCTTTCAAGCTGGGGCGGATTATCTTCATCCCACAATTTGAGCGCCTCCAAGGAACTTTCCAGGTGTGCTTTTTGGCCATAACGCCATCGCACCACATCCTTGAGCAATTTGAGTTGACCCTCGGTGGCAGTTTTATCGCGCAGTTCTTGAAATTGGGCAGGGGCCGTTAGGCGCCTCACCGGCGGCAGCTCGGAGGATTTAAGGGCAAGGCCCCCCAAAAATATGGGGATGCCATAGAAAATTGTTGGCAAACTGAGATTGGGCGCGTCGGTGGCGTAGGCAATCGAACCGATAACCGTGAGCACCGAGCCCAACACGGTTAAGAGGGAACCGGGGGAAAGAATGGCTTGCATTCCGCCATCTTCCTCCAAAGGGCTCCAGGATGGGGCTTGATTCAAGCTTTATATGACCAGCAGCTCAGAAGCTTCTGAACAAAGCGATGCCAAAGAGCTGATTACAGCTCTTGAGCAAGACCGTGGTTGGTTGCTAAGGGAACTTGATGGCGGCAGCTGGCCGGAACTGCGCCTTGATCTAGCGGCCTTAGAGAGGGAATTAGGCCAACTGCTGGAGCTAGCAAGCCAAAAAATATCCACCAATTAAGCCGGCTAGAAGGGAATTTCATCCTCTGGTAAATCCACCAGGGGGCCTGTGTTCCAACTGGTTGGTTGCACCGATGGGCTGGCTTTAGCTGCTGCTGCCGGCGGCTTGTTCGCCACCGTTGCCACAGGCGCTACTGCAGCAACTTGGGGCGTTTCTGGGCTGGCACCCAGCGGGTGGATACGGGCCAAGGTGAATTCAACCTTTTTTTCCTTAACTCCATCGGCACGGGCCACGGTGTTCATGCGTAAACGCCCTTCAACCACCAAGCGTTGACCAACACTTACTCGGTTTTGTAGGTCTTGGGCCAAGCTGCCAAAACCAACAACTTTAAGTTCGCCGGCTGGGTCCTCAGGCCGCAAACCCTCAAGCCGCACGGCCATTTCGGCAATAGGGGTTTGGTTGTCTTGGGTGTATCTAATTTTTGGAGCCTCCAGCACTTCAACTTCCAGCAGGCATTGGTTCACAACAAAAACGCAACCGTGGTTCCTATTCTCCCCCAATCAGTCCCCAGCCACCAGCGGCTCTGGCTGCTTAGTGGTACGGGAGAAGGGCCAAAACTGGCCAAGGCCTTGATAGGGCGGGGCTGGCAGCTAAGGGTGAGTGTTGTTTCAGCCGCCGCTGCCCGCGCCTATCCAAACCATCCCAAACTGGAAATCCAAATTGGCGCCCTGGGAAATAACGGCGAATTAAAGCTTGCCCTCGAGCAATGGCCCTGCCGCTGGGTAATTGATGCCACCCATCCATTTGCACGCCAAATTCATCAGCAACTAAACCAAGCCTGCGCCGAATTACACCAGCCACTGCTGCGCTATTGGCGGCCGGAGCTGCCTCCAGGAAAGGCGAAAATTCTGCCCAATCTTGCCGCCCTAAATAATGAGGCTCTGGAGGGCAAGGTATTACTTCTAGCCCTTGGGGCCAGGGAATTGAGCAAAGCATTGCAATACAGCAGAGCTAGCGACCACTGCGTGCGCCTATTGCCTAGCCCTGGGGCCCTAAGGCAGGCCCTTAGCCATGGCTTTGCCCCTGAGCGGATTGCCTGCTTGAAACCCCATCCGAGCCAATGGTTTGTGGAGGCAGCTCTCTGCCGCCAATGGGGCTGCCACAGCGTGCTCACCCGTCAATCTGGGGGCCTGAATGAGAACCATTGGCA
>Ga0247843_1009070_pt1 | contig 11232 bp, 8 predicted proteins | sample LaCruzMarch2017__FD_192420 | JGI IMG/M metagenome (GOLD analysis project Ga0247843, IMG submission 192420) | Freshwater microbial communities from meromictic Lake La Cruz, Castile-La Mancha, Spain - LaCruzMarch2017_8m | ecosystem: Environmental > Aquatic > Freshwater > Lake | place: Spain...
TCCTTCCCATCTCGAACAGGACAGTGAAACGACTTAGCGCCGATGATAGTGCGGATTCCCGTGTGAAAGTAGGACATCGTCAGGCTTCTAACAGCCCGAAACGCCTCACCTAACGGTGGGGCGTTTTGCTTTGTGCGAAGCATTCTTCATCCGCACCTTCCTTCTGCATCTCATCTCTACGGGTTACTACCCGATTGACCAACGCTTAACCTGCCCAGATACTTGAGGCATCAAATATATAGGCCTGAATTATAGGCTTGTGTGGTCAATAGCAAAGAGAGTGATTATGAAAATCGTGTGCATTGGCGGTGGTCCATCGGGTCTGTACTTCGCGTTGCTGATGAAAAAGCTCGACCCCCACCACGACATCACCGTGGTCGAGCGCAACAAGCCCTATGACACTTTTGGTTGGGGCGTGGTGTTTTCGGACCAGACGCTGGAGAACATGCGCGAATGGGACAAAGAAACCGCTGCAGAGGTGGAGCAAGCCTTCAACCATTGGGATGACATTGAACTGCATTTCAAAGACCGGGTGATCCGCTCAGGCGGTCACGGGTTTGTGGGCATCGGACGCAAAAAGTTGCTCAATATTCTCCAAGATCGATGCGAGCAAGTGGGCGTCAAGCTCATGTTTGAACAAGACGTGGATTCGGATCTGGACTTTCCCGATGCCGATCTGATCATCGCCAGCGATGGTGTCAATTCGCGTGTGCGAAGCCGGCTACCCGAAGTGTTTAAGCCAGACATCGTCACACGACCCAATAGATTCATCTGGCTGGGCACCAACCGCCAATACGACGCCTTTACTTTCCTGTTTGAAAAAACCGAGCATGGATGGTTCGCTGCTCACGTCTACAAATTCGACAACCAGACTTCGACCTTCATCGTCGAGTGCCCCGAGCACGTTTGGCTGGCGCACGGCCTTGACAAGGCCGATCAGGATGCATCAATTGAATTCTGCGAAAAGCTTTTTGCCAGGAACCTGCAAGGTGAAAAGCTGATGACCAACGCCCGCCACCTGCGCGGCTCGGCATGGCTGAACTTTCAGCGCGTCAAGTGCACCAACTGGTCGACCTTCAATGGCAACAGCCATGTGGTGCTGATGGGCGACGCGGTGCACACCGCGCACTTTGCGATTGGCTCGGGCACAAAACTCGCACTCGAGGACGCCATCGAACTGGTGCGCCAATTCAAGGCCTTGGGCGACACCGCTGACCGCATTCCCGAGGTGCTGGAGCACTACCAGGCCGTAAGAGAGATCGACGTGATCCGCCTGCAAAACGCCGCTTGGAACGCTATGGAATGGTTCGAGGTGTGCGGCGAGCGTTACTGCGACCAGCTCGAACCCGAGCAGTTCATGTACTCCATGCTCACACGCAGCCAGCGCATCAGCCATGAGAATTTGCGTCTGCGTGACAAAGCTTGGCTGGAAGGCTACGAAGCCTGGTTTGCAGGCCGTACTACGGCCACGCCTGGTGTTCGGCCACCTATGTTCACGCCCTATACCCAGCGCTCGGTCACGCTCAAGAACCGCGTCGTGGTTTCGCCTATGGCGCAGTACATGGCCGTCGACGGTCGAGCGGGAGATGATCACCTGGTTCACTTGGGTGCACGCGCCATGGGTGGTGCGGGCCTCGTCATGGTCGAGATGACAGCGCCCAGTGCAGATGGCCGCATCACCCACGGCTGCCCGGGCCTGTGGAACGATGCGCAGACAGAAGATTTCAAGCGCATCACCGACTGGGTGCATGCAAAGTCTGACGCCAAGATCGGCCTGCAAATCGGCCACGCCGGGCCCAAAGGCTCGAGCTGCCGCCCTTGGCAAGGCCCAGGCATGGACCAGCCTGTGCCTGCCGATGACCCCGAAGGAAACTGGCCTTTGATGGCGGCCTCCGCCCAGCCTTATCTTCCACATGGCGATGTGCCACGTAGCATGAACCGCGCCGACATGGATCGCGTCACGGCCGAGTTTGTGGCCTGCACACAACGTGCAGTTCATGCCGGTTTTGACTGGCTCGAACTGCATTGCGCTCACGGCTACTTGTTGTCAAGTTTCATCAGCCCGCTCACCAACCAACGCAGCGACGCTTACGGCGGCTCGCTCGAAAACCGCTTGAGTTACCCGCTCGAAGTGTTTGCCGCTGTGCGCGCCGCTTGGCCAGCGCACCTGCCCATGTCGGTTCGCATCTCGGCAAACGACTGGGTCGAAGGCGGCATTACACCCACCGATGCAGTCGAGATCGCCCGTGCCTTTAAGGCTGCAGGCGCCGACATGATCGACTGCTCTTCGGGCCAGGTCAGCGCCAAGCAAAAACCCACTTACGGCCGCATGTACCAAACCCCGTTTGCCGACCGTATCCGCCAAGAAGCGGGCATCGCCACCATCGCAGTGGGCGCCATCTCTGAGGCTGACCACGTCAACAGCATCCTGGCCGCAGGCCGCGCCGACCTGTGCGCTGTAGCACGTCCACACTTGGCCAACCCGGCCTGGACGCTGACCGAAGCGGCGCGCATCGGCTTCAAAGACATTGCCTGGCCCCTCGCCTACGAGTCGGGCAAGCCCCAGCTCGAAGCGGGATTTGCCCGTGAGCGTGCCATGCAGACTGCGAGTAAGGTGGACTGAGATGTCCCAAGAACTTGAAGGCCGTCACGCCCTCATCACAGGCGCGGGCGCAGGCATCGGCGCAGCCATCGCGTTGCAGCTGGCCCAAGCGGGCTGTCGCCTCACACTCTGCGGCCGCTCGCAAGGCACCCTGCAAGCCCAGGCCGAAGCGCTGCGCGCACAAGTGCCCGATGTGGCGGTGTTGATTGCGCCCATGGACGTGGCCGACGAGCACGCGGTACAAGCAGCAGTGCAGCAGGCGCAGGCCCGCTTTGGCCCTGTCAACGTCTTGGTCAACAACGCAGGCCAGGCGAGCAGCCAGCCCTTTGCCAAGACCGATGCTGTGCTCTGGCAGCAGATGCTCAACGTCAACCTGACGGGCACCTACCACTGCATTCAGGCCGTGCTGCCGGGCATGCTCGAAGCCGCTAAATCAGGCACCCCCGGGCGCATCGTCAACATCGCCAGCACAGCAGGCCTCAAAGGCTATGCCTATGTGAGCGCCTACGTGGCGGCCAAGCACGGCGTGGTCGGGCTGACCAAAGCCTTGGCTCTGGAACTGGCCCGCAAGGGCGTGACCGTGAACGCCATTTGCCCCGGCTACACCGAAACCGACATCGTGCGCGAAGCGGTGCAAAACATCGTGAGCAAAACAGGCAAGAGCGAGGCCGAAGCTCGCCAAGCCTTGGCTGCCAGCAACCCGCAACAGCGCCTCGTGCAGCCGCAAGAAGTCGCGCAAAGCGTGCTTTGGCTTTGTGCTGCCGGCAGCGACGCGATCAATGGCCAGGCGATTGCCATCGACGGCGGGGAGTTGGCCGGATGAACCTTCAGGCGACTGACATGGAAGTGCGCGCACACGCAGAGCACCACGCCTCGCTGCGCCTTTGGTTGCGCCTGCTGTCGTGCACCACCCGCATCGAAGACACCATCCGCCAGCGCCTGCGCGAGCAGTTTGACATCACGCTGCCGCGCTTTGACCTGATGGCCCAGCTGGAGCGCGAAATGCAAGGCCTGTCGATGAGCGAGCTGTCGCGACGCATGATGGTCACGGGCGGCAACGTGACCAGCATCGTGGACCAGCTGGAAAAAGAACAACTGGTGCAGCGGCAAATGCAAGCCAGTGACCGCCGCTCCTTCACCGTCAGCCTGACCGAGGCCGGGCGAAAAGCTTTTGCCGCTATGGCCCAAGCCCATGAAGGCTGGGTCGTCGAGCTGCTCTCGCCACTGGCCGTTAGTCAACAAGAACAACTGCACGCCTTGCTGGGCACCTTGAAGTCCGGCACCCGCACCCATCCAAAGGAGAAGACATGACACAACGCTACCTGCCCGGCCAGCCGCACCAGCTGCCCCGCCACAACCAGCCCATGGCGGGCTACCAGCCCGAGCATTTTTTGCTGTCTATCAAAGACGGTGTGGCCACGGTGAGCCTGAACCGCCCCGAGCGCAAGAACCCGTTGTCGTTTGATTCGTACGCCGAACTGCGCGACTTTTTCCGCGCCTTGCCCTACGCGCCCGATGTCCATGCGGTGGTCATCACTGGGGCGGGGGGTAACTTCTGTTCGGGTGGCGATGTGCACGAGATCATCGGCCCGCTCACAAAGCTCGACATGCCCGGCCTCTTGGCCTTCACCCGCATGACTGGCGACTTGGTCAAGGCCATGCGCGCCTGCCCGCAACCCATCATCGCAGCGATCGACGGCGTATGCGCAGGCGCAGGCGCGATCCTGGCCATGGCGTCTGACCTGCGTTACGGCACCGAGCGCAGCAAAACTTATTTCCTGTTCAACAAGGTGGGCCTGGCCGGGTGCGACATGGGCGCTTGCGCTTTGCTGCCGCGCATCATCGGCCAGGGCCATGCGAGCGAGCTGCTCTTCACCGGGCGCGGCCTGGGCGCGCTGGAAGCCGAGCGCTGGGGTTTTTACAACCGCGTGTGCGAGGCAGACACTGTGTTGGCCGATGCACAAGCCATCGCCGCCCAGCTGGTGGCAGGCCCCACCTTTGCCAACGGCATCACCAAAAAAATGATGCAACAAGAATGGAACATGGGCGTGGACGAAGCCATCGAGGCCGAAGCCCAGGCCCAAGCCATCTGCATGGCCACCAACGACTTCCACCGGGCGTACCACGCCTTTGTGGCCAGGCAAACGCCCATTTTTGAAGGGGACTGAGCCATGTCAGACCACCCAGCCACTTACCCGCCAGAACTCGACTGGCCTTTCTTTGACAACAGCCACCGCGACTTCAAAGTGCGCTTGAACGCTTGGTGCCAAGAGCACCTGGCCCACGCGCACCACGACGAAAGCCGCGACGCGGTGGACGCCGAATGCATCCGCTTGGTGCGTCTGCTGGGCAGCGGCGGTTGGCTCAAGCATGCAGTATCCGGTACGGCCTATGGCGCAGCGTCTGACGTGATCGACACCCGTCAGCTCTGCCTGCTGCGCGAGACGCTGGCTTTTCACAACGGCTTGTCTGACTTCGCCTTTGCCATGCAGGGCTTGGGCACAGGCGCCATCAGCCTCATGGGCACAGCCGATCAAAAGCAGCGCTACCTGGCGCGTGTGGCGTCGGGCCAGGCCTTGAGCGCCTTTGCCTTGAGTGAGCCCGATGCGGGCTCCGACGTGGCCGCCATGCAGTGCAGCGCCACCGCAACGGCAGACGGCTATGTGCTCAACGGCCGCAAGACCTGGATCAGCAATGGCGGCATTGCCGACTTTTATGTGGTGTTCGCCCGCACGGGGGAAGCGCCCGGCGCACGCGGCATCACCGCTTTCATTGTGGATGCCGACACGCCCGGTTTGTCGATTGAAGAGCGCATCGACGTGGTGGCCCCCCACCCTCTGGCCACGCTCAAGTTCGACAACTGCAAGGTCGCTGCCAACCAACGCATTGGCGAAGCGGGCCAAGGCTTCAAGGTCGCCATGGCCACGCTCGATGTGTTCCGCACCTCGGTGGCCGCAGCCGCTTTGGGCTTTGGGCGGCGTGCGCTGCACGAGTCCATCAGCTGGGCGCGTTCACGCAAGATGTTTGGCCAAAGCTTGGGCGACTTTCAGATCACCCAGACCAAGATCGCCCAGATGGCCACGATGCTGGATGCCGCCACGCTCTTGACGTATCGCGCCGCTTGGCTGCGCGACCAAGGCGGTCGCATCACCCGCGAGGCGGCCATGGCCAAGATGACTGCGACCGAAAACGCCCAGCAGATCATCGACATGGCTGTGCAGATGCACGGCGGCATGGGTGTCAAAAAAGGCGTGATGGTGGAGTCGCTGTACCGCGAGATCCGGGCGCTGCGCATTTACGAAGGGGCCACCGAAGTGCAGCAGCTGATCATTGGCAAGGATGTTTTGAAGAGCTGATGGTTCGTTGCGCCCGAGCGGGTGAGCTGCCGAGGGGCCCCGGGGGCGGGGGCCTCATGCTGCGGGGGTACACAGAAAATGGCCCCCACCCCCGGAGCCCCTCGACAGCGTGGTGCGGCAAGCGCTGCACAGTAGAAATAAAAAAAGGAGACAAGGACATGAAGGACTGGAACCAACTGCTGCCCAGCAGCCATACCGACAGCTTTGCGCGTGACCGACTGCCACCGAAGGACCAGCTGCCCGTGTTCATCGCCGACCGGCCCGAGCTGGACTACCCGGACCAGATCAACTGCGCGATGGAATTGGTGGACCGCCATGTGCGCGAAGGCCGAGGCGATCGCATCGCGCTGCATGGCGTGAGCGACTTCAACAAGGGCGGCGGCGACTTCAGCTGGACCTATGCGCAGTTGCAAGACAAGAGCAACCGCATCGCCCAGGTGCTGACACAAGACATGGGCCTTGTGCCCGGTAACCGCATTTTGCTGCGCGGCGGCAACAGCCCCATGATGGCCGCTTGCTTGCTGGGCGCACTCAAGGCCGGGCTGGTGGCGGTGCCCACCATGCCGCTGCTGCGTGCGGGCGAGCTGGCCCAGATCATCGACAAAGCGCAAGTCAGCGCCGCGCTTTGCGACAGCCTGCTGGCCGATGAACTGCAGCACTGCATGACGCCCGGTCACGCCAGCCACATGGCCAGCTTGCAGCAGCTGGTGCAGTTCCGCAGCGATGCCCCTGATGGCTTGGAGCAGCGCATGGCGCAGCAAAGTGGCGCGTACACCCCGCACCCCACCAGCCGCGACGACGTGTGCCTGATTGCCTTCACCAGCGGCACCACGGGCAAGCCCAAAGGCACCATGCACTTTCATCGCGATGTGCTGGCCATGTGCGATTTGTTCCCGCGCCACATCCTGCAGATGAACGAAAACGATGTGGTCTGTGGCACGCCGCCCATTGCCTTCACCTTCGGCTTGGGTGGTCTGCTGGCGTTTCCGCTGCGTTGTGGTGCCAGCACCGTGCTGCTCGAAAAGCACACGCCCGAGACCTTGATGCAGACCATTGCCAAGTACCGCGCCACGCAGTGCTACACCGCGCCCACCATGTACCGCCAAATGGCAACGCTGGCCAAAGGCATTGACCTGTCGAGCCTCAAGCATCCTGTCTCGGCAGGCGAGGCCTTGCCCGACGCCACCCGCCAGCTGTGGAAGCAGGCCACAGGCATCGAGATGACCGATGGCATTGGTGGCACCGAAGTGATCCACATCTACATCTCCAGTGCGGGCGCGCAAGTGCGCCCCGGCAGCATTGGCCAAGTGGTGCCCGGCTACGTGGCGCAGATCGTGGGCGACGACATGCAGCCCGTGCCCCCTGGCACCGTGGGGCGGCTCGCGGTGCGCGGCCCCACAGGCTGCAAATACCTGGCCGACCCGCGCCAACAAGACTATGTGAAGGGCGGCTGGAACCTGCCCGGCGACACCTTTGTCATAGACTTGGACGGGTACTTCAGCTACCAGGCGCGCAACGACGACATGATCATCTCGGCAGGCTACAACATCGCAGGCCCCGAGGTGGAAGGCGCTTTGCTGCAACACCCGGCCGTGGCCGAATGCGGCGTGGTCGGCATGCCCGACGAAGACCGTGGTCACATCGTGCAGGCCTATGTGGTGCTCAAACCCGGCCACACGGGCGACGTGACCATGGAAAAAGCCCTGCAAGAACACGTCAAACAAACCATCGCCCCGTTCAAGTACCCGCGCAAGGTGGTGTTTTTAGACGCTTTGCCCCGCACCGAAACCGGCAAACTGCAGCGCTTCAAGCTGCGTCAAATACGCTGACCGTCATGGCGAGCGCAGCGCGGCCATCCATCAACGGCTTTGCGTGCTTCGCATCGTGCACATCCACCCATCACTGAGGAATTTTTCATGTTCAACGTCTTGCAACCCGAAGGCTGGGCACCCGCCAAAGGCTATGCCAACGGCATCGAAGCACGCGGCCGCATGGTGTTCGTCGCGGGCATGATCGGCTGGAACGGCCAAGCCCAATTTGAGACCGACGACTTTGTGGCCCAGTGCCGCCAGGCCCTGCAAAACATCGTCGACACGCTGTCCTGCGCAGGCGCAGGCCCACAGCACATGGCCCGCATGACCTGGTATGTCAAGGACAAGAAGGAATACCTGGCCCGTGGCCGCGAGCTGGGCAAGGTCTATCAGGAAGTCATTGGCAAGAACTATCCGGCCATGACGCTGGTGCAGGTGGCTGATTTGGTGGAAGACCGGGCCCAAGTGGAAATTGAGGTGACGGCGGTGGTGCCGGACTGAGTAGCTTCGCGTTTTGCGTGGCATTGATGACACCGCTGACCGATGGGCTACTCCGTTATTTAAGTGATTGCACTTCGCCAATTCGGTTCAGCATCTGCCTGTATAGGAGGGTTGGCCCGCTGTCATTTAACGGCATTGGGGCAGCTTTGAAGGCCTGAGCACTGGACTGCTTAGATGCCTGATAAATTTCACCCTCGTTGAGCAATCGGCGTTCAATAAATTCATTTAGTTGCATGGATCCTTTCCCCAATTCAGAAAATGACATTGGAGTTACATCATCTAGTTTTATTACGTTCAGTGGATAGCACGTGCTTAACTTGCCGGTCGATTTGGGTATTTGGTAATAGCAGCCAGAAAAATCAGTTGACGGAGGGGTCTTGGGGTTAAAAATGTAGAAATAGTCAATTGATATGCCCAGAGCCAATGTGGAAAAATTTTTCCGTAGCGGATCGTATGATGCTAAAACTAGGTTGTCATAGATATCGTATCCCCATACGTTGTACATACCCGGTGTTGTTGAGCTTTCGCGTAACGTGTCTAGTAAATAAAAGTTATTAAATGAATTAATAATTTTATATGAATAATTCCAAATTCCTATCAAAGTAGAGCTTAGTAATTTAGCTGGTGGTATTGTCAATAACGGCGATTGGTAGCCGATTGTGAAACGCTCTAAAGGGATGATGCGTCCATTCGGCAAAGTCATTGTCGCATGGGTTGAGTCCGAGAAATTCACTCGAACTTGCCCAGCTTTTGCGTTGACTACCTGTGGACTTTTGTAGCTGCCAGTTAAAGACTGACCGTTGGCATATTGCAGCCAATCACCCACAAATTGATTTGGTGACGCCATTGGACCAGTTGAGACATTCCAGACAGGGTTGCCAGCATCGTCGTATAAAAATGATGCCATAAACATTGAATTATTTTGGATTTCGATAGCAAATCCACGACCGCCCTCTGTTGGATTCCACCACCAGCCAGACTCAGGCGTGAATCCAGTAATCGGAGATTTAACTCCACCTTCCACAAATTCGAATCGCTCGATATTGACAGATCCTCCCGGCCAACTGATTACCGCATGAGTAGCATCAGTAAAAGTCAAAACTAAAGAGCCAACACTTTCTTGCATGATAGGTGTCTTGTAAGTTCCATTGAGTGTCTGGCCACCGAAATAACGGTCAAGAGTTCCAACGTATCTTGTCTCTGACTGCATTGCAGTTGGGCCAGAAGCAAACCAAGTTGATCTGCCGTTGGCTTCATATAGAAACCCAGCAAAGAACAACTTTCCATCACGAATTTCAAGTGCAAATCCACGGCCACCCTCGGCTGCGTTCCACCACCAGCCGGACTGTGGTTTCCCCAACTGAATGCCAGGTTCACCAGAGGCTGCAGCTCGAACTGCACCAGCGGCATTGACAATACCCGCTCCACATAGAGAGACATTGCAATCTAGTCCTGTATTCTTGGGAAATGGCTGAGCAGTAGATTGCAAAAGCGTTTTGATCTGGTTGAAGCTTAGTCCTGGATTCACCGACAACATCAAAGAAACTATGCCAGCAACATGAGGTGCCGCCATACTTGTTCCCTGCAATGACATATAAGTGTTGTCATTTAGTGGACTCTTATCTCCCCCATCTCCTAATGACAAAATTCCAGCATCTCTTGGTAAGTCTCCACCTGGTGCGGCAATGTGAACATGCTTTCCAAAATTGGTGTATCTTGCTGCGGAACCATTTTGGCCGATAGCCGCAACTGCAATAACCCCAGTGCAATTAGCAGGCCACTTTTGGTCCACCAAAGCTCCTTCATTTCCAGCAGAAACCACAATAACTACATTCTTTGATACCGCATAATTTATTGCCTGTTGAAGCTGGCTTGGACATGCACCTGTACCACCAAGGCTCATATTTATAACTCGCGCAGGATTCGTGTTGTTGGGGATCCCGCTAATGCTGGCTCCAGCAGCCCAAGCAAGTCCATCCGCAATGTCATTGATGGGGCCGCCACCTTTGCCCAATACCCGTACCGGGAGAATTTTTGATTGCCAGTTAACACCGACTACTCCAATTCCATTTCCACCTCCCGCAGCAATGGTGCCGGCAACGTGCGTACCATGCCAATTACTTGGTTTAGCCCTTTGCGCATCGAACAAATTCAGTTCAGAAGATGAAATCCAATTGCCCGGGTCTGCTGAATCTAGATCGCGGCCGTTTCCATCGTTTCCAGAGGAAACATTACTGACAAAATCATAACCGGTTAGCAAACGACCAGATAGCTCGGAATGGCGTAGGATACCGGTATCTAAGACGGCAATAACAAGTGATGGGTCACCTTTCGTGACGTCCCACGCATCCGGAAGGTTTGCACCTCCTATAGCTATATTGCGCTCACGCAGATTCCACTGCTGAGGGAACTTAGCATCATTCGGTATGAGAGAGGCCTGCGCAATAACATTTGGTTCAGCGAACTCAATATCATTTTTAGCGGCTAATTTTTGAGTTATCAATCGCGCTTCAGACTCACTCATCGGTGAACCCAAATCCAAAACCACGGCACCTTGAAATCCAACTTGAAAAGGCTTTAACCGCACGCCGGCGATTGCACTCAACTCATTTGCATACTCTTGAGTCATCGCCCGGTACTGCGTAGATAGAGGATCCTCTCGCAATTTGACAATAACTTGACTTAACAATGGTTCAGTCCGGGACACAGGCTGAGCATCCGCTAAGCTGCTGACGTCCAACGAAAACTTTTGCTCTGCCCCCCCTCCGCACCCAGAGACCGCTGTCAAGAGGATAAAGGTTAAAAAGATACAACAAAAAAAACGAACAGAATAGAAAAATAAATCAGCTTTTCCAATGGTCATAAAAACCTCCTAGCTGCCGCCCTAAAGTAACTATTATCTTAAACTAAACATACACAACCTGCGCTTCGTGCGCTTTGGCTTGCTTCAGCAGGGGTTGCA
>Ga0247843_1009071_pt1 | contig 11232 bp, 15 predicted proteins | sample LaCruzMarch2017__FD_192420 | JGI IMG/M metagenome (GOLD analysis project Ga0247843, IMG submission 192420) | Freshwater microbial communities from meromictic Lake La Cruz, Castile-La Mancha, Spain - LaCruzMarch2017_8m | ecosystem: Environmental > Aquatic > Freshwater > Lake | place: Spain...
TCGTTCAGGACATAGTCGGGGCAATTCCTCAACTCATGCGAACGATGTTCCCGGCTGGACAACAAGCGCAACCCCTCCCGGAACAAGCCCCGGTTCAGGCTCCAACTCCATCAACCCCCCAAACACCTCCGCCCGCACCGAAAGAATTGACTCCCCAAGAAAAAATGGAGTCAATTATTCCAGCCTTAATTCAATTCGCCGAACAAAAAACGGATGTTGGTGAGGTTCACGACTTCTATCAGCAGTTAATTACCGATGAGGAATACGAGTCGGTTGCAACCTACCTTGAGAATCCGGGTTGGTGGGAGAACATCTCCAAACCAATTCCTCAAATGCTATCTCATAAAGAATGGTTTTTCGCCCTGCGAGCGATCATCCTTGAAGAAGCCCCGGATGAGACTCCGGATGATACTTCGGCACAACCCGTCGTTGGTGTTTCTCCTCGAGTGACGCCCAAAGACACAAAGCCAAAAGTTGCTAAAAACGGCAAGCATTGACTTTTTAAGTTTTCCCCTAGACAGATAGGGGGATGCTTTTCGAGTTCATCGACCGTCTTTTCGACAAAAAGCCCCTTCGCATATCCGAAGAAAACGGGACAGTCCGTTATCGGGTAGGCTATGGGGCTTCGGATGCCGAGCAGATTATGTCGGTTCTATCCCGTTTGATTGGGGAATATGGCATTGACCCCCGCATACGCCGATTCACAACTTCCCTTTTCGGGGATTCCGTTGGAAACGACGACCAATCCGGGCAAGTCCGGGAGGTCACTAACTTTATGGCTGACTATGTTCGCTATGTCCGGGACCCGCTTGGGCTTGAGTATGTCCGATCACCGATTGCCATGATTGATGAATACGAAAAATTCGGAATGGCAAACGGGGATTGTGACGATCAGGTTTTGCTTTCCGGCTCCATGCTTCATTCTATCGGGTTCGCCGTTCGCCCGGTGGGTGTTCACCTTTACGACGCCGAGTATTACGATCATGTCGCCTTACAGATTCAAGGTGAAAAAGGAATTGTGAATTACGACCCGTGCAACCCCAACAATCACTTCGGAGAACCCAAGGGAGATATTCTACTTGGCGACTTCGCCCCTGACCATGCCTGAAATCTCTTACTCTCAAATCCCTAGCACTTCCTATACGATTCCCGATTTTTCGGTATTCGATTTCGCATCTCCGTCAATTTCTATTCCGAACATTCCTAGCTTTACGCCGATCACGCTTCCAACCCTTCCATCGTTTGATACCTTGGAAAGTATTATTGGTTTCGCCAAGGCTAGTGATGTTTTTATTCCCTATGTTCCACCGGAAGTCATTGGTTTTGATCCCACACTTTTTGAATTAGAATTGCAGGCGATTGACTTGCAACAACAACTTGCCGATGCCGTAACTTACCTTTCTTTTGGCTATGATGCGATGTTGGCAAATCGTACGAAATTGTCGGACTACAACACGCAATTATCCAATCTGACAACTTCTCTTAACACGCAAAAGACGAGTCTTACAAGCCTTCAAACAACTCTGAATACAAACGCAACGGAACTAAATAATTCAGTCACAAGCTATCAAGCCAAGGTCACGGCTTTAGATAGTGACGCCAAGAAACTCGCTACGGCGCAGACAACCCTCAACACGGCGATCACGGCCTACAATACAAAACTCACAACTTTCCAAGCCCAACAGATTGCCCTTTCCGATCTAACCAATGAGATTGCTACTGCCACAACTTCCCGGGACGGTCTGCTTGCTCAAAAGAATCAGCTTGCACTTGACCTCGCCGTTTCGCAGGGGCAACTCGATTCCGCCCGGGAGAATCTTGTCATCGCCCGGGACCAACTTGCGTCGGTTCAATCCGGAGTTCAGCTTTCGCAAGCCGAATACGACGCACTTGTTTCCGATTTACAGCGGGCCGAAGTTGATTACGCTACAATTCAGGCTTCCAATCAGGACTTTCTAGCTCAAAAAGCCTCTCTCGATTCCTCGATTCAAACTGCAAGCTCAAACTTGTCCTCACTTAATTCGGAATACAACTCACTTCAATCCTCGCTATCCGAATCTCGATCCTCACTCGACTCGCTTCAAAATCAGATTCAAACAGCCGAACAAACCATCGCAACCTCACAAGCCAGCATCGGGATTCTCACCAATCAAATTGCCGATTCCGAAGCAAGCATCGCAACCCTGACCGCAACTCAAACGAATTTGCAAGGTCAGGTTGCGACGCTCCGGGATCAGTACCTAACCGATTCCGCAAACTTGCTTCAACTCCAAGAGGCGACCTCTACCCTATCGAATCAATATACGGCGGGCGTGGCCGAACTTGAGAATGTGAATAGTCAGCTTTTGACGCTTCGAGGCGACCTTTCCACGGCGACCGAACGATACGCAACGGCACAACAAAACATCTTATCAGCGACCGAACAACTTGGCGAAATTCAATCCCGGATCGCTACCGGACAAACAGACCTCACCGGGCTCGAAGCAACCATCGGAATGAGCCAAGCTGAACTATCCAGCCTACAAAATCAAATTGAGGCCGGGAGGCAGGCGCAAGCACAGCTTTCTCAAAATGTTACGGCAACCCAATCTCAATATGCGGAACTGCAAGCGCAAGTTTCATTAGGCAATCAGGCTTTGTCCACCTTGCAAACGGCAATCTCCACCGCCCAAGCCTCCTATGCGCTTCTTCAACAACAGATTGGCGGGATTGGGACCGGAACTAATACCGGGGGCGGAATTGACCCGGCCCTATATGCGGGGTTCGCTTCAAATCAAATCGTCACCCCCGAATTTCAGGCGATGGCAACTTCCTTAAAACAATCTTTAGATGATGCGACCGCAAGTTCAAACGAATGGCTCAAAATTGTCCAAAGTATGCTCGCCGTAATAAAGGCGGGTCTTGCCGGATTCTTGGGGATATGGGGAGCGATTTCAAACCTTGGCCGGAGTCGGGCTAATCCGCCTATGCGTCCAACCCAGCCCGGAACGGTTTTGCCTCCACCCGGAAGTGTGACCTACTATGCAGGGTTCCCTCCCATCCCAGGCGTACCGGATTGGATTACCGGGGCGGGTTATGGTTTAGCGTTTGTGGCTCTTATTCTTATGGGGGCTAAACTAGCCAAGGATCAGAGCGAAAAAAATAAGTTGCAACCTAAACGAAAAACAAGCGAAAAAAATAAGTTGCAACCTAAACGAAAAACAATACAGAGATAAATATATGAATACATTCGGCGAATGGTACAACCCCTTTACTTGGTTTGATGGCGAAGATACGGCCCCCGATATTTCAACGGGAGGCACAAGTTTTAACGGGAACTCAAACGACCTTTTCGGTTTTAACTTCGACAATTTTTTCGGAGGAGGCTCAAGCACAGCATATCAAAATCCCGGCCTTTCAGACGCCGACCTTCAAGCAAGACTAGACTATATAAACTCTGGGGGCGTCATGAATTACCAACCGACAATACCCGGAACGACTCCATCATCCTTTTTGGATGGATTTAATCTTACCGACTTCTTGAATGGTATCACCGGGGTAGCTCAAGCCGGATTTGGAATTTATAAAAGCGTTCAAGACATTATCAACGAACAAAATCCTTCCGATAAACTTGTCTTTCTTCCCGGAACAAAAACACCAGTTATTCAGCGAACACAAGGCGGAGGCACTACTTATGTTCCAGTAGATGCACTGTATCCATCCCTTGCTCCTCAAGTTAGGCAGATTCAAAATCAAAATTCTTGGATTGGACCCGCATTGATAGCCGGAGTTCTTGGCATCGGACTTATTTTTATTCTGAAAAAAGACTAAATTTATGCCTTGGAATGGGTGCAAGTTTGAGGGCGACCCGCAAACGGTTACGGAACTTTTGGGTAAAGCCGGGGTAACGAAAAGGTCAATCGTAAATTATACCTACAATCCCTCTGTCGATTATGTTGAGCACGAAGGTATAGGAGTTGAAAGAGATACTGGTTTAGGGCTTAACGCAAATACTGTTCCGTATCAATATATGGGTGGCGAATCTACCCTTCAGCTTAATACTTATGTGGGTTCGGAAGATTGTAGCGTGTGCGACCGATGGACTCATCCCAATGTCGGCGGGGGATGCCCAATTAGCGGAAAGGGCGACCCGGCCGACATATATCGTAATGTCGCTATCAAACCATGTGAAACAAAAGTAGTCAATTATTATGGGGAAGATTTGGACCCGGATACGGAGGATGGACAAGCTCGCATAGATAGTTTAACTAAAAATGGGGAGATTTCACTTCGTGTTGTTAACCAAGTTTTGAAACTAGCTTCTTTTGGAGTCGCTGAATTTGCTAAAAATGATTATAGAAAAGATTTGGAAGGTGCGAAAAAAAAATTCCAAGAAGGGCGATCAAAGTTTGAAACGGGCTATGCCGAAATGGGTGGAATATCCGGGCCTGCCGTTCAGCTTGGAACTGAATTAGATGTTTTAAGCGCACAGTTAGCGGGCATTGAAAAATCGTTATTTGATTCCAGAGTCAGAATTGACAATCTTCTCGCACAACTTGACACTTTGAATAGTACATTAAGCGGCCAAAGCGCAGTTCTAGCGAACGCACAAAGTAATTTAGCAAACGCAAAAACAGTTCAAGAGAGAATATATTGGCAAGGCATTGTTTCACAAACAAAGCGAGATATGCTGAACACTCGCAGAGAAATTTACAATGTCGGTAATGAGAATGTTGCTGAATCAGTTATTTACAATAACCTTGGAACGCAAGGCACGATTGTTTCCAACGAAATACTTGTACTAAAGCCTGCCGTTGACAATATCAAACAAAGGGCTCAACAAACCTCGGCCAAGTTGGTTCAAGCTCAAGCAAAGATGAATGAGGCGTCTAAAGATGCCAATAATGCACAAGATACTTTTGGCGATAAAATAGAGACTTCGATAGCTCTGGCGCAAGGGGCCGACGGGGCCGAAGGAGTTGCTAATGCCCTTCAAGCGATTCACGCCAAGGATTACTATAAAGCAACGGCAGAACTTCTTAAAACGGGCACGGGTCAAGCTGGTTATTATCTTCCGATTGGGCCATACAAGCAGTTAATTAACTTAACTCTAGATGAAATTTTCCGAACTGCCTCGGCGGGTGGAAATATAGAAAATTTCGTTTATCGCTTTTTAGATGCTTCGATTGCTTTAGGCGCACAACAAAAATTGGCGAACGATGTTGATGGTGCGTTAAGTTTTATTCAGTATGGTGGCGAACGAGCAGAATTGGATGGTTGGTTTGGTTTGGCAAAGGCAAGCGGGAGTGGTATTAGAATTCTTGGTCAATGGGCGGAAATTTCTGCTCCTTTTACAGGCGGGGTGATTGCACAACCCCTTATCAAACCTGCAACAATAATTGCGTCGGACTCGATTGCGGGGCTTTTAGCGACTTGTGTTGCTATGGGAAGTCGAGATGCGTTTTTCGGTAAATGCACACCCGGTTATCGTGATCCACGATCAACTTGTCAAAGACCCGAGCCCGACGGCCCTATCCCCACATATATGCTCGGTTTAAGAGGTTTGTATGAATCACTATTTAACGGACCAGGAAAAAACTCAATCGAGATTTTTAGGGGTGCGTTTGGGCAACAAGTGACCGAGGTCGATACTGCTGAAATAATAAAAGAGTTGGCTAAACCGGGTGGAGATCAACTTTTTACTGATGCTCCTTCCATGCGCTTTGATGTTTCGCTACGACCAACAAAACCCACCAACACTCCCGGTATGTATCCCCCGGGAGATTATTCCGGGACACTTATTTATCAGCCCGAAGAATGGGATCAAAAGCAAAACATATCAGCCGAGGAGTAATAAAATGCCAAGTTTATCAGAAATACTGCATGGGAAATACATGGAAGATGAGGAGGGCTATCAGATAGATGCTGGTGACGGTGGTGGTTTGGTAGGCGCACTTAATAGAAAGCATAAAGCACAAGTTGACGCCCCATTACAAGAAAGTTTGAAACGCTATACAGAATGGGAAGGGGGCGCACCTAGCGGGCCACCGTATGCTTATGGTGCGCCTCCACGATCCGAACAATGCGCTGGTTTAGCTTATGGTCAGCTTTATGTCCCGGGCTATAATGAATACATAGGTTATAGTGAGCAAAAAGATTGTAGCGAATACGATTGTTGGGGGGGCGGTTTAAGTTATACCGGCACAAAAGTTTGCATTAAAAGAGGCGTTTGGAGTGGCGGTCGTTGTGCAAAACTCGATCAACTAAATCAGGAGATAAAAGAATACAGAAAAGGTTTTTATGAGGGGACATATAAACCATTTTATAGAGATGAATATAGCGTAGGCGGATTTACTAAATATGCCTACAATCCTTTCCCTTTAGCCAATCAAGAGGCGGAGAGACGACTTCTTTATGGCAAGGAAATTATAGGTGCGGATAATGCCCCTGACCCTGGGATCGATCAATCCTGTCAATCTATTATGGAAGGCACAATTAAAAGACTAATTGAGGGTGCTTATATCGCTGGTTATCTCGCAGTTGCTCCTATGGTGATAAAAGACATAGTTGATACTTATGCCTTTTACGCACAACGATTTATCGATACCTTTGTGCCATACAACCCGCCCCCACCTCCACCTCCTGACGGACTTTCTTAAAATGCAAAACAACTTATCTTTAATTTACGACAGATACTTCGAGGAAGTATCTCGAGCCTTTAATGCCATAAAAGATGATTTTATGGGCGATGATTCTGCGGGTTCAACAAATCCTAGTGACTTCCCATCTCAAGTAAGCGATTTCTTTAACTCTTTAATCCAATCACATCTTCAACCCGAACCGCAACCGCAACCAGAACCGATGCCCGGATATGGCTACGGCTACGATTATGGCTACGATTACGGCTACTATGGAGGGGGAGAAGTTGTCGTCGAAACGAAGCCTCGGATTTGCACGAAAGATATGTTCCGATGCCCGGACGGTTCACTTGTTAGTCGTGATGAGAATTGCAATTTTCGGCCATGTCCACAACCGCAACCACAACCGCAAGAATCTTATGGCTACGGTGGCGAGGAAGTTGTTATTAGCAAGTTGTAGGCTTGACCTTTTTATTTTCTATCAATATAGGAGTTAATCATGGCCGAAGAAACCGTACTCACCAACGACCCTACAAAAGAAATCACTTTTAGCCTCGGCTCGAATGGAACGGCGTTCACCATTGGGCTAGTCGCCGGGGCAATCGCCGGGGTAGTCGCCGTAATCGCCATACTCAATTACGCCAAAAAATAGTTTCTCAAAATGAATCCGTGGCCCGCCGATGACACGGCTTACATGAAGTTGATTTACAAACTTCCGACCCCAAAATACCCAAACGGGTTTCATCTTTTAGCTAGTAAAATTCATCCCGTAGGGGATTTCGATACAGATACGGCCCGCCTCCCGGATGAACCTTTAAGAATCTATAAAACGGCTCATGGCTACCGGGTTTTCTTTACCGGGCGATACAATCCTGAACTCAATTCGATGTGTGATGAGTTACTCGAAATGGGTGGCGATCCCAAATACTCCAAGTTTGTTAAAATGCGTGGTTATTATGGGTGTCGAGTTGACCCTAAAACCGAATCTAATTCTGATGGGATTGCGGTGACTCGCTTCCTATCCGAAACAGCCCCCGCCCTTCCAGAGTGGAGTGAGTTTATTCAAACACACGACCGTATGACCAACGCCTTTGATCTTTCGGCTATTCTTTTATAGATAGTTGTTGACTTTGACTATAACTAGAAAGACATAAAGAAACATGAAATCAAAATCTTGTTGTTCCGCTTGTTCGGGCGAATCCTCCGAAGGCTTAAATAAACTTTTTGCTATGTCGAATTATGTCCCGGCAACTCCCGGTTACGATCAAACCTACTCTATGCCAACCTTCAAACCTATGGGCATGGCGGGTCCTTTGATGGGTCAGAATGTCGCCCGTCCTTATCCCGGGGCTCCCGGCCCGGTGTTTGCCGACCAAGGCAATCCAGACTTTCCCCATAGCAACGGTAACGCAAATCCTTTCTACAAACTTTCTAAAGTAATGCCCGCCGTGAACCCTCTCGGGCGTCAGGTCCAAACCGGGTTTGTTGACAGATTTAACCCGGTTGGAGCTTACGCCACGACCGGGAACCCTTTCAACTGGAACCCCGCAAGCGCAGGGTTTCAGCCAATGGGAGCCTACCCCTCTTGCTCGAATCCAATGGGAATCACCCCGGTAGGCGAAAATATGCCTGCTCAAATTGGACACCCGGCTCGAATGGGGCAAGGGATTGGCGGTGAGGTTCAGTCGCTTGGATTCATGGTTTGACATAAACAATCCGAACTCTAAAGGAGAATGATTATGGAATGGCTTACGCAAAATTGGCAGACACTAACCACCGGAGTTGGAGCCGTCGTAATCCTTGCTCGAATTATCGTCAAGTTGACCCCCACTCCCGCCGACGACACGATCCTAGCTAAAGTCGTGGATGCGTTGAAGGCGATTGGCCTTAAACTGTAAATGTCTTTGCGGGACGACCTCTCCCGCCTCCTCGAATCAAATAGCGTCACCGAAATCACCAAGGAGCTTTCTGTACTTTGTTCGCAGAAAGCGAACTTGGCGATGGAACAAGGCGACGACATTTACGCCGAACGGCTTGAAGAATGTTCTAACGCACTTTGGCAAATTGACTTTGGGATATGAGCGTTGTTACCCAAAACAGCTATAATCAGAAACAGCCCTCAACTTTGAAACCTACCGACATTCCCGGACGCATTGTAACCTATGCCGAAGCAACCGAAATGTGTCACAAAATGGATATATATTTTATGAGGAAACGGCATGGGTGGGTCACGGGTCGGAACGCCTTTATGATGAACACGAAAAAACCTCTTGACAAAAAAACCGTTTCCAAAGACAGAGGTGAAAAGTGAAACAACTGCTTTTGGAAAATCCTCGCCGTCGCCGAATGTTTCGTCTCCGCCGGAACGGTGGAACGCTGAATTACGGTATGCGTACTCCGGTTTCTCCACTTTTTCCTAACGGAAATTATGGTTCGGAGTTTGAGAATCTTTTCACAAACAAAAAGAAGCGCAGGTCTCGCAAGGGTCGCAAGCGCACGAAACGCAAATCTTCAACCAAACGCCGATCCAGACGCACCGGGGCGAAACGGAATCGGAAAAACACAACCCGCCGTTACAAACGGCAAACCCCCCGGACAAAACGGAGAATATACATGAAAATCAGAAAAAATCGTAGTCGTCGTGGAATGGCCGGAGTCAAAGGATTCGCAAGCCAATTCACCAAACGAGAAAACCTTTCTTTGGCCGGAGGCGTTCTTATCGCCCCTATCGCCACGGGCTTTGTCCGTCGGACGATCACCCTGCCCACCCTCGGCTCGGCGAATATTAGCAACGCTATTTATAGCTTGCTCATACCCGGACTCGGTGCGCTCTTAACCCGCCGATTCAGCCCCGCCTTGGCGAATGGCATGATTATCGGTGGTATCGCAAACGCAGTTTCCGGGCTCATCCCGCAGGTCACCGCACAGACGGCGACCGCACAGCGTTACCTCGGTGAGTACCTCGATCCTCGCCGTAGCATGGGTGCATACATCGCTCCCCGGCAGAACGCTACGATGGGCGCATCGGTTCCCAATGCGTTCAACGCTTGGGCAAAATAATTAACTAACCAAGACAAGGAGATTACGAACATGGCCGAAACAAACAGTCAGCAGATTGTTGGCAAGCTACAATCCCGCTACGGCACTTATGCCCGTGGGCAGTTGCAGAGCCAACGCAAACAATTCTGGTCCTTCATTCCCTACACCAATTCGTCGAATGTAGCGCAGAATACCTATACATTCTTCGGGTCGGCTTTGGGCGACCAACAGACCCCTAACTTGCAGAGGACCAACATTCCCGTTCAGGGATCGTTTGGAACTTCGGCGTTCTTGCTGAAATCCATTCAATGCTCCTTCTACATTCCTTCAAACGCAACCTTCGGTATCGATTATACTAATGCGACGACGACCTACGCAACGGACGCCACTTCCGGCCTATGGGCTGATTTGGTTTCCGGCTTTGCTCAAGCGGGCATCTTGCAGTTCTCGGTTGGTGCGAAAAACTTCGTCACCATTCCGAAACCCTTCTTGTATGCACCGCCCGCCGATGGTCGTTCCGACTTGACGGCAGTTCGGGTTGCTACGACCGCCACTCCGACCTACTCGGTTGGTGCGCCGGAAGCCGAATTGCATCGTTTGTCGGAAGAACAGTATTTGGTTGACCCGGAACTCTACATCGACTTCCAAGAAAACTTCCGGGTTCAGATCACCTACCCTGCCGGGATTATCCCGCAGATCGGGACGACATCGCTCCCCGCCACCTCTGGAAACCTCTACATCGGGGTTATCCTAGACGGCGTTGAGTTCCGCCCCGTCCAGTAATTCACAACACCAAGGAGAACACTACAATGGCAACAGAATCCCAACAGATTACGCAAATGATCGCTTCCCGATATGGGACAGCGAATTACGGAAACCTCCAAGTCCTAAAATGGCAGTATTACGACTATGTTCGTATGACCCCATCCACGGGCATCGTTTCCCAAAAACTTAACTTCTTTAGCATCCCGCAGGGTTCGCTCGATCCGAACTCTCAAGTTGCAAAGACCCTCGAAGAAACTAACTTGGATCGGAACGGCCAGTTCACCTATGACTATGTGATTACTGGTATCCGCACCCACTTGTATGTTCTTCCGAAGGCTCGGCAGAATACCGTTGGAACCGTTAGTTCCTCCACAACCTTCACCGTTGGAGGAGTAAATGCTTCCGGTGGTACTGGAACGGGCTCGCTCGGTCATGCGGGCGGAACGATGAACTTCCTCGAACAGCTTTCTGGTCGTGGAAACCTTGTCGTTAACTTCGGTCAGAAACGCTACTTCGAGATCAATCAGCCATTCAAAAAGTGTCCGATTGGTGCGGGCGTTACGATCAATTCTTACGGTGGTGGAACACCGCAAGCCATAGGCGTTCATACGAACTACTGGTACAGTCAATCCTCGGATACCCGGGATAGGTATTTGGTCACACCTCCTCTCTTTGTGGAGCGTGATTCGATTATCGACGCCTCGATTAGCTTTGTGGATACTGATTATAGTTCCGCAAACTACACACTCCCCAACTTTAACACGGTAAGCGGTTCATTCGCTTTCGTGAATGTCGGGTTGTGCTTCGATGG
>Ga0247843_1009073_pt1 | contig 11230 bp, 7 predicted proteins | sample LaCruzMarch2017__FD_192420 | JGI IMG/M metagenome (GOLD analysis project Ga0247843, IMG submission 192420) | Freshwater microbial communities from meromictic Lake La Cruz, Castile-La Mancha, Spain - LaCruzMarch2017_8m | ecosystem: Environmental > Aquatic > Freshwater > Lake | place: Spain...
GGTTACGCATGAACCCAACGGCCGATCTACGCAAGCCCATGAGCGGCCATCGATCCTGAACCCGCGGGCCTGAACGAGCGGGGGTGCTTTGCAAAACAACACTCGGCCCGCACAGGCCCGGGCGCAAGCGATAGTCGACTTCGTGCCCGCGATTGCGCATGATAAGGTTTCGTCGTCGGGTGGCCCCGTGTCCGCCGCCCGCCCGGAGTCTGTCATGCGGCGTCTCGTCACCTGCCTCGTTCTTCTCGTCGTTGCCTGCGGCGACGACACGACGCCTCAACGAACCAGCCTCGTGACCTACAATCTCGGCCTCGCGTCGGGGTTCGTCGACTACGCGGCCCAGCGCCGGCCGGCCCTCATCGACCTCGTCTCGGGCTTCGACGCCGACGTGGTCTGCCTGCAAGAGGTCTGGACCCAGGACGATGTCGACGCGGTCATCGATGGCGTCAAAGGCGCCTTCCCGTATAGCCACCACGTCTTCCTCAAGGACACGACGCCTGGCCCACCCGCCTGCACCGACGCCGAGAGCGACCCGCTCGAGGCGTGTATCGCGGCGAAGTGCCCCAACACGCCGGCCTCCGAGATCGCCGGCTGCGCCCTCGAGTTCTGCAATCCCGAGTTCGACCTCCTCTCGCCCGACTGCGTCGACTGCGTCGTCGCCAACATCGGAAAGGAAGTCGAAGAGATTCTCTCGATTTGCAAGACATCCAGCACCCGCTTCGCCTACGAAGGGGCCAACGGCCTCATCCTGCTCTCGCGCCTGCCGCTCACGCAGACCGCCCATGAGACGCTCTCGTCCACCAACGTCCAACGCAGCGTGCTCGGCGCTCGTGTCGACCTGCCAGGCCTAGGCGACACCGCCGTCGTCTGCACCCACCTGTCATCCGACCTCACCGGCGCCGGCGTCGACTACAACGGCCCACACGAGTCCTGGGCCGGCGAGAACGGGATCCAGGCCGAGGCGGCGGTCGACTTCACGGCGTCCTTTGGGGCCGACGCGAAGCTGCGCGTCATCTTGGGCGACATGAACTCGGGCCCTGCCTTTGGCGATGCGGTGAAGGCCGAGATCCCAACCGCCAGCTACCAGGTCTACCTCGACGAGGGCTACGTCGACTTCCCGAGCACCGGCACCGGGCCCGACGCCACCGCCTGCACCTACTGCAACGACAACACGCTCGTGCGCGACCCGTCGAGCGTTCAGATCGACCGCATCGTCCTGTCCACCCTCCCGCCGGGCGTCACCGCGAAGGTGAGCCGCGTCGGTACCGAGACCATTCAGATCACCGTCGGCGACACGCCCGTCACCACCCACCCGAGCGACCACTTCGGGGTGAGGCTCGCCCTCGAGAAGAAATGAACGACCCGTCCCCCCTCGAATCGAGCATCCCTCCATCCACGAATCCCACCGCCTCGGCCCACAGGTCCAGGCGTGCGTTGTCTATGGTCATGCTAGGCCTGCTCCTCTGCTCGTCGTTCACGTCGCCCGTCGCCTTCGCTGCACCAAACCCCCTCTGCCCCGGCCTCTGCGCCGACTCTACCCAGGCGTGCGGCGCGGACTCCGACTGCGAAGGCGTCCCATGTGAGCTTTCACCGACCTGCCTCCCCGCAGCCCAGGCCCACCTCATCGGGCTTGTGCAACGGGTCATCCCCGAAGGTCCGGGCGGCCTCAATGACCCACGCTCCGGCTGGAGCTGTGGGCTCGTCACCTGCGAACCCGCCGCCGACCAGCTCGCCATCAGGTCGACCTATGGCAGCAGCACACACGCAGCCAAGGACCTGGCCCTCACCCCCGGCCGCTACCTCCTGCTCGCCGACCTCACCGCCGAGCCGATGACCTGGGGCGCTCTCAGCGTGGTCGCCGCCGACCTCGAGGCCTGGACCGAGCCGGTTGTCTCGGGCCCGAGCCTCTCCGCCTCCGATTGGCCGGCCGTGTCGGCCTTCTTCGAGCTTCCCTCGAGCCATCGTGGCCCCATCCAGGTTCGCCTCCACGCCGACGGACCCGGCCGGGTCGCCCTTCGCCGTGCGGTCCTGCTTCAGCTCCGCGAATCGGGCGTCTACTTGCGTGTCCACGTCGGAGCTGACGCGGACTGGACCCTCGATGCGACACGTGTCCTCGTCTCGACCCGCTCTGGCCGCGCCCTCGCCGACGTCTGTGATGCGTCGCCGTGTATTCCGACCGAGCTCGCACGCCTCGCCCCGTCGCCCTCATCGCCTGCGTTCTCGAACTGGCTCGACCTCTCCGCTTTGTCGACCGGCGCCCACGCCGCCACATCATCCCAGGCACCACCGGCGAGCAGCGCCCCCCATGCCGCTGCCGCCCGCATGACCGTCGCCTGGCACCTTTGCGGCCCGAAAAGCGGAACCGATGTCAGCAGTTGCACGCCACCTCCCGACCTCGCCCTCCCGACCACCGTCACCTTCGAGCTCGCCTCTGCCCCCGCCGAGGACGCCATCGTCTGGCGCGGTGAACGTCTCATCGATGCTGGCCTGATAGGCCTCGTCCTGCCCCATTCACCCGCCATCACTCCTGGCCGACCCGCTGGCTCCATCCATCCCTTCGAGCTCCGCGGCGGCTTCATCGCCGATGCCGTCGAAAACGACCTCGGCGTGAGCGCGTCCCTCGAAACCCCACCCATCACGAGTTATCGCATCGCTGTCGCGACATCGCCCATCGACCTCTTCGACGAAGCGGCCCCGCCCGACGCGCTCACCCTATTCGCCAAGCTCGGACTGACGGCTGCGAGTTTTCTCACGACCGGCCCGAGCCCGACCGAACGCGCCCGCGCCGCCGAGCTCGGCCTGGTCCACCGCGTAGTGACCGTCACCGAGCCGTTGAATCTCTACACCGGCGACCTCGACCTCGACGCTATCGACGACCACTTCACGCGTAACCTGTCGCTGGGAGATGACCGCGCCATGATCGCTCTGCGCGAGAACCTCGAGGCCTGCGTCGACCGCCCCGAATCATGCCTCGTGCGCATCGATCACACGAACCGCACCTTCTCGGGTCCGCTCCATCGCGCCGCCTTCCACACCTTTCTGGCCGACCTCGGCGAAACCCCTGAAGCGCTGGGCCTCGCCCGCCTCGAGGACGCCGAGCCCCTCGCCAGCTGGCCAACGACCGCTCCATCTTCCGAGGGCCCGGCCGCTCGTCTTCACCTGCGCGCGGTCGAGTTCCTCCTTCGCGCCAATGCGCGCGCCCTCGAGCGTATCAAGGGCCGGATCCGCGCGCTGGCCCCGGTCGCCGTCGGCGTCTCCGCCAGCGGCCGCACACTCGCCGAGCTCTCCATCCTCTCTGAAGAGCGGGCACTCAGCGCGCTCGTCGCCGACATCGGAGCCGGGCCTGACGACGACTGCCAGTCACCGCGGATCGCCGCCCACGCGGACCTGATCGCGAGCGTGAGCGCGACATGGCGAGAAGCCGCCTCCGCCCGCGGAGACACCTTCGCCACCATGGCCGAGGTAGGTGCCGGGCGGGCCGACACGGGCCTCATCCTCGCTGAGCTCGCTGCGCGTGGGATCAACTGGTTCGAGCACCAGGGCTACGGTCCCTTCGACGTCTCGCCGCGCGGCGGTCATGGTGGCCTCGGCGCCTCGTCGGCGGCCTGGCTTGAACGTATTCACAAAGCCAATTCAGTGCTTGCGGGCCTCGAGCCCTGGCTCTTCCCCACACGCCGCCAACACTCGCCGCTCGTCATCGTCGCCGCCGAAAGCGACCCATTGCTTGTCGCCGCCGGCCTCTCACAAGCGGGTACCACGCCCACCTCGGACCTCCTCGACTCGGACGAGCTTGGCTGGCACACGGCACTGACCCACGCGCACCTGCCGGTCGACTTCATGTTGGAGACCGACATCGCCCAGGGCCTCCTCGAGCATCCTGTCTTCGCGCGCCGCTTCCTGGTCGTCACGCGCAACGTCTTGTCGACCGACGCCTGGGACGCAATCGTTCGTTGGGTCGAGGCTGGCAACACGCTTGTCCTTGGGCCCGAGGCAGCCAGCCGCAACGAGCTCGGCGACCTCGATCCCGATCGCACCGCCTGGCTCGGAGCCGCCACCGCCGAGCCGCGTCGCGGCGGCACAACGCTGCGCTGGGTGGGGCCTCTGGGCGTCTCGAGTGTGCTTGTCCCCGGCGACTGGCGCGAGGTCCTGGCGCTGATCGGAACACCGATCGCGATAAGTAGCGATGACAGGCCGGTTGTCGTTCGAGTGCCCCGGGGGCGCGGGCGCGTCATCGTTTCGGGCGTTCCCCTCGGCGCTATCTACCGGGTCGCGCAAGGGCAGTGCGACCAGCGCCGTCCGGACAGCCTGCCGCGTTACACCGAGGGGTACTCGTCGGTGTTGCGCTCGGCGATGGCCGGCCTCACCCAGTCCAGCGCGACCGTGCGCGCCGACAACCCACAGGTGTCGCTCACACGCTTCACCACACCTGCGGGGCGGGCCTTCGTCCTCGCCATCCCATGGACGACCGAGCCTGCGCCGGTCGCCCTCACGTTTCCCGAGGCCGCCACCTGCGAGTCCGTGCGCGAGGAGCTCGAAGGCGTCGACCTGCCGCTCACCTTCGGTGCGCTCTTCACCACGCTCGAAGGGCCGGCCATCTTCACGTGGGGCGACAGCGACGCCTGCAATACCGACGTCGAAGCCCCCGAACAGGTCGAGCCCGAGCCGGAACCCTCTCGCGCCGACGACGGATGTCGCGGCGGTGGGCCGGTCGGGCTCGCGATGATGGTCTTGTTCTCGGTGATCAGATGTCGGCGGGCGCGCCGGGCCGCTTGAGCACGACGTGCTTCGAGATCACGACGAAGTCCGACGGCTTGACGACGGTCGAATCCTCTTCGGCCGTCACCTGCACAAAGACCTGATCGTTGGGCGTCGTGGCCATGAGCCGGCCCATCCGCGAGTCGGAGTCGTAGGCCAGTCGGCCCGCCCGGATGGGGGCGCCATCGGTCGGGGTCAACCACACGACGAAGGCCTTCTTCGACTTCTCGTGGCGGTCGGGCGGCGGCAGGTTCACGAGCTCGACCGAGACGACGTTGACGTCCTCGGACTGAGGCTGGATCGTGATGGTGCCGTCGACACCGATGCTCTTCTCCGTGCCCCGGACGACGTATTGGGCGCTGTTGCCGCAGGCCACGAGCGGTGCTGCAACGGCTATCAGGCCTGCAATGATGTACGTACGCATGGAACTCTCCTGTCCTTTCAAAGGCGCGCAGCGACAGGATTAGGACGAGGTGGCCAACCCCGCCAGTTTTCCACCCACCGCCGGCTTTCCCCAGCCTGGCGTCAGCTCAAACCTGGCACCGTCGGCACCAGTAGGTCATACGCGCCATCGGCCCTTGAAGGCGGCTGCCCACAAGCGTCCCACATTCATGGCACGGCTTCTTCGCCCGCCGATAGACCCAGTGGCGTTGCTCCATGGGGACCGAGCGCTCCGCGGAAAATCCCGTCGCGTGAAGAGGTCGGGTCGTCGTGATCCGCCAGCCGCCCGAGTCGAGGTTCTCGCGCATCAGGACGCGCGCCCGCTCGTAGATCGCCACCAGCTTCGTGTCCGCGACAGCCGAGCTCGGAGTGAATGGGTCGACCCGCTCGAGGAAGAGCAGCTCGGACTTGTACACGTTGCCGATCCCAGACGCGACGGTCTGGGTCAGCAACACGTCCGCGATGGCGAGCCGCTGGTTGTGGGGCAGGCGTGCACGCTCGATCACGTCATCTATGCTGAACTCGCCCCCCAGCAGGTCCGGTCCGAGGTGCTCGACCTGAGGCCGGCGATACGACCCGACATGGGTCACCTCGACGTCCTTCGGTCCAAAACACACGAAGAGCCACGCGTCCGTCTGTAGCACCACCCGTCGCCCCGAGGGCAGTCGTCGCCAGGCCTCACCCTGGCGGTAACGATGCCAGCTGCCCTTCATGCCGAGGTGCACCCGAAGCGTGTGTGGCTCGGTCCCCATGACCTCGATCACGAGATGTTTGCCGAGCGCCTCACACCGCGTCGCAACCGAACCTTCAGCCCACGGCTGCACGACCTGGTCGACCTCGATCATACGCACGACCTGGCCCACCAGGTCCGGCGCCATGACCCGCGCTACGGTGTGAATGGTATCGCCCTCGGGCATCGTGCTGGCCTCGCCGCCGGTCAGCTCGACCGCAAGAGCGGCCCGAGCGCGGCCATCGCGCCAACCGCAAACGACAAGGTCCCAGCCGGCCCGTGAGACTCACGCGGGTTGATCCGGATCAGCGTCCCTCGCGCCCGTCGCGCGACCTCTTCGGACAGATGCCGCACCGTCGGGATCGCGGTGCCCGCCCCCATCTCGATGACCACGAGGCGCGCCGACTTTGCCAGCACTGCCTGCACGAACTTGTAGAGCCGTGTCTCCTGCTCATCACTTCTCTCGGAGCGCCATGCTCCGTCCCCGAACATCAGGATGTTGGGTCGGGCGAGCCCGCCGCAGCGACGGCACGTCGGAAAGGGTGGGGTGGCGCGCGTGGTCTCGGGGTCGACCACGACGCGCACGTCCGAGCTCCAGATCCCAGCGGCACACCGCCCCTCGAGGCACTGCAGGTGGTGGATGTTGCCATGGCACTCGGCGACCTTCGACGCCTCGAAGCCAGCCTTGTCGAACTGACCATCGACGTTGGACGTGAAGACAAAGCCGCCCTCGGGCCGGCTCGCCGCGTAGTCCCTGAGCCACCCGAACCCCGCGTGCGGAACGGTGTCCGCATACAGGTTCTTGCGGTGCCCATAGAAGCCCCAGGCCAGGGCTGGGTCACTGTGGAACCACCGCGGATTGGCGAGCTCGACGAAGCGTAACCCGAGCTTTCCAAACGGCGGGTAGGCCTTCCAGAAGCCCTCGTCACCCCGGAAGTCCGGCAGCCCCGAGTCGACCCCCATGCCCGCACCCGCGGTGATCACAACGGCCTCCGCCGCCTCGACCACCTCACGCGCCCGCCGCACCGTCTCGTCATCCATGGGCGGACGCTAAGCAGCCCTCCCGCCCCGGTCAATCAATCCCTCTCCCACAGGGGTCGGGACATTTCATATTTCATTTTAGCCCCGCCTCCCACAACGCCACGCGCCCTACCCACCCTCGCTTCGGTCTCCCGGCCGGACGCCCGAGCAGCAACGTATCCAATCCAGGGACCCAGGGGTCGATCCAGGGGTCGGGACATTTCACATTTCATTTTAGCCCCGCTTCCCGCAACGCCCCGCGCGCACCACCCCCAGTCCCGGCGCCCGGCTCACGGCTGGATGCCGAGCGCCCCGGGAATCGACGTGTACCCCTCGCCCTCGATGACGCGCCCGAGGTCCGTGACCGTCCCATCGCCCTCGAAGCGGAAGCGCCGAATGGCCGTGTTCTCGATGACGAAGACGACGTCCTCGTGGTCCCCACCGACCCGCATCGCGTCGGCAGGCAGCTGCGGGAACTGGGTCGTATAGGCCGGTGACCCGGCATTCACAAACGGAGTCGCCGCGTCACCATCATACGTCACCACGTTGACCCGGTTCGCAAACCCCAGCACGACCAGGACAGCGTCGTCGAACGGGCTCACGACCAGGTCGAAGGGGTCGTCGAACGGGCTCAACGCGGCCTTGGCGACCATCGGCGACAGCCCGGCCACACCCACCCGGTTCGGCACACCCGAGAACGCCGAGTTGTCCCCGACCAGCGCGTAGCGCCCGTCTTCGGTCACGGCCAGCGACGACATGATCGCCTCGTCGTCGCCGAACACATCGACCCCGCCAATACGTCGCCATGCCCCACTCGAAAACGCCACCCGATGCACGTGGCCCAGGTCCGTCGTCACGGCCTCACGCGCCGCGAGGAGGTGCTCCACCCCGCCCGCGCCCGCCACATCGATGAAGCGAAGCCCCGCCGCCAGCTTCGTCGGGTACAAGAACTCGACCTCGCCTATCGTCCCATCGCACCCGAGGTTCGCCCGATAGATCCCACCACCATTGTTCGGCCAGTTCGAGTCCACGAGGTACACCTCGTCCCCGCGCACCACGACCTCGTCCACATACGGCCCGAGGTCGGTCGCCGCCATCAACACCGTCGCCTTGCCGTCGCCATCGAGCGCGAAGACCCCGACCTCGCCCCGGTCGTGCACCGTCACGCCGATCGCCCCGCCCTCGCGAAACGCGACCTTGCCGCTGAAAGCCCGACCCGCAGGCCCCATGTCGAATGTCCCCCGGCTCGCCCCGAGCATCGCATCCGCCAGCAGCGGGTAGACCTGCCACAGCGTCGAGCTCGTTCCGGCCGTCGAGTACGGCCTCGACACCACGACATGCCGCGTGTGCGTCGCTGGCAGCTCGATGCACCCCGGGCCAACCGTGTCCGGAGTCGTATCGATGACCTCGGCGATCGCGTCGACCTCTGGGCTCGCCACCTCGGTGTCGGCCACGCCGTCCAGGTCGCCCGCATCGCCCGCGTTGCTCGTGTCCGGCGCGTCGACCGTGTCTTGCACTTCCGACGGCCCGGGCACATCGCCCACATCGCCCACATCGACCTCGCCGCCGTCGGGCAGAGGCACGACCGCATCGCTCACAACGCCCGCATCGGGAAACAGCGCGTCGACCGCGGTATCCGCATCGACCCGCGTCCCCGAGCCCTCGTCACCACCACACCCGATCACCAACGGCAACGCGACGACCCACCAACTACTTCTCATGCCGAACCTCTCATCGATTCATCGTTCCGATAGACTCAGGAATGGACGGGCGCAATGAACGAGCCAGCCACGACCGCGCCTGTCAAGCACGATGACGGCGCGACGCTCGCGCGAAGACGGCTCGGCGCTCAGCCGCGCTCCAGGATGTCGGCGTTGGCGCGCGCGACATCGCGAAAGGCCTCCGATATGTCGGCACGACCCGCGACCTCTCGCCAGAAGCCCATCGCGGCCCCACGCACTTCGGGCCAAACCGCCTCCTCGTCATGGCGTGGCACCGGCACGTTGAACGGCGGCGTTCGCACGTTGCCCGCCTGCGGCATGTACGCCATCGGTAGCATGTCGTAGCTCGGTGCGAGCCCCTCCACACGAGCCCCACGCGTCATCAGGCTGAGGTTGCCGTGGTGCATGTCGCTGTTCGCGATGCAGCGCCCAAAGAGCTGCAGCCACCGGATCGACTCGAACGTCGAGGTATCGATCCGGCGTGTCGCATGGAGCTCACGCGCGGTGTCCGACCAAGACTCGAGGCGACCGACGAGACCCCCATCGAACGCCCCGAGCGAGACGACCCCGCGCCGCCCACGTCGCCCCGTCTGCCCCATCTCCGTGCGGTCAAAGCGCTCGACTTCGAGGAAGACCCGCCCACCCGCTTCGAACACCTCGGACCGGCACGCGGGCCGCCCAGACGACGCGACCACCCGATGGGCAACGTGTTCCGCGATGAGCAGGTCGGCGATGCGGCGGCTCGGGTGTCCGCCATCGTCACCCACCAGCGGCGGCGAGAACTTCGTCAGCACCTCCACCGACGTCTCGCCGCTCGAATCCAACGCGCGAACCGCAAGAAACTTTGGCTGCTCACCTGCGGCCGACGACCCGACGAGGCCATGCGACAAGACCTCCTCTGCGAGCTGCGGGTAACGTTCACTTCGCGCCTTCAAAGCGATGGGTGTGCCCGTCGCCCCAACGCGCTCGACCGCCTGCTCGCCCAGCACGAACGCGCCCATCGCGTCCTCGCCGTGCCTCACCAGATAGGCGAGCACCTGGTCGCCGGTCCATACCGTAATGTCGCGCGGAAGCTCCGGATGCAGGCGTGGAATGAGACGACCGAGAAAACCCGCCGGCCGCAGATCGTTCAGGAACCAGGGTAGGTCCACATAGAAGCCGCCATCGACCCCGCCCTGCTCGAGCGCGACATGAGCCTCCACATAGTGGCCTCGCGGCCTGACCGCATGCAGTGTCGCGAGGTGTCGCGGGCGACCACGCTCGTCCACCTCGAAGAGCCCCACCCGATCCCCAACCCCCTCGACGATGCGCCGGGCCGCATAGCGCGTGCTCGGCCCACGCCCCGCGACGAGCAGGACCGGCAACAGGCCAGCGACCCGCCGCGAGAACGTCGGCTGGCTGATGCCAAGCGGTGTCCTCAGCTCCCGCGCGGTGAGCGGTCCGAACGCCAGCGCCCTGACGAGGGGGTCGTCATAGAGCTGTTCATACGATCCACCATGCATATAAAGTGCATGCTAGCATTCAGCCTCTTCGTCAACATTCAACGCACATCAGGCCTCGAATCAGGCTTCAGGCTGAATTGTACATGAATACATAAATAGATCGCCGAAAGCACACTCAACGGCGGTTCCTCCGAAAGAAGAACCTCCGTGCATGCGGGTCGCTTGGCACCGGCCCACGGTCGACCTCCGACTCCCGCTCGACGCCCGCAGCCTCGCTTAGCCCACCAAACGTCGGCGGCACGAACCCGCCGCTCCCAGCCGCGTCACTCGCCCCAAAGCTCGTCGGCGGCACGAACCCGCCGCCGTCATCCGAGCCAACCGCGTCTCCCACTTCACCGCCAAACGGCCCCTGCGCCAAAGCCACCCTCGGCTCACCCTTCACACCCCGGCCAAGCACCGTCGGCGGCGCAAACCCCGTCGCAAACGTCGGCGGCGCATACCCCGCCTGCCTCGCCCGCGGCGTCGTCGGCGCCGCACCCAACACCATCCCGCGATAGTCCGCCGCGAAGCCCGCCTCACGCAAGAGCGCCTCCCACCGCGACCCGCGCACGGCGACCCCATCGACCTCGTGTATCGCCCCGTCCCCACGCCGCCGCCGCACATGCCCCGCCAACGCCACAAACGCCGCCACCGCCAACCGCTCGTCCTCCCGACACGACCGAAACGTCACCACCTTGTTGAGCTTGTTGCCGACCCACAACATCGGCTCCCCATCGTGCACGACCACCATCGTATTCGCTGCCCGCTTCGGCGCCCTCGCGGCCTTCCCCGGAACACCATCCCCAACCGCCGGCCACGGCAGGAACGCGCCCCACGGATTGGCCGGGTCGGTCGTGGCCATCACCACCATCCGGCCGTCGGCCTCGACCGTCTGCGACGCCACCGTCCGAAGCCTATCCACCACACCCGGCAACGCGAACTGCGCCGACCCGAGCCCCTCGACAAAGTGCCCCCGCCGCACCTTCCCCAGGTCCTCCATCATGCGCAGCGCTGGCGTCAGCGCCGAGAACCCACCGACCACCCCCTCGAGCTCGGCGACCTCCCGAAAGACCAACCCCCAC
>Ga0247843_1009080_pt1 | contig 11224 bp, 8 predicted proteins | sample LaCruzMarch2017__FD_192420 | JGI IMG/M metagenome (GOLD analysis project Ga0247843, IMG submission 192420) | Freshwater microbial communities from meromictic Lake La Cruz, Castile-La Mancha, Spain - LaCruzMarch2017_8m | ecosystem: Environmental > Aquatic > Freshwater > Lake | place: Spain...
ATGATCAGTCGTTATGTATGCGTGGTGATAACGAGTTAGTAGTATGTGCTACCACAGAGTGCCACAATGAAAAAGAGAGGGGCAAATCGATTCCAAAGTTAACACCGGTCTACTGTGAATCAGTGGATGACGATGAGCTGCATTTAGGTTTCAATGACCCACTGTTGTCGCCACCAGTGAAGAATAAGAGGGAACCAGAGCATTGTACCAATAATATTACAAGCACTCCAAAGAATGACTGTGCAACAGCGAAAACGTTGGATACTATGTCAGTTGTGGTGGATACTATGTTAGTAGTGACTATTAATAAGCATCGAGATGATATTCTCCGTCTTTTGATGCATTCTTCGCATCGTGATTTGATTGTTCAGAGGAGAGACTCAAATTTAAGAGCATTGGCAGCTGCTAATCAATTAGTGTATAGATCTGGGGGACAGAAGTTACTGCCTCATGACTTAAAACGGTTATTGGCAAAAGCAGAAGAGGATGCAGGTCGACTAAATAACCAATTGAAATTTCGAGCCGCGCCTGCGTTGTGGTAAACGGTATTGCAGCGGATGAGCTAATCTCAAAACCAATGTACAAACAGATAAATTAGATATAGTATTGTACAATTGATGAAGATATACTATCAAATACTATTCCCATCTAGGATGACCATGCACGTTCATACACATACACACCCCTAATTTTCCAATATGCCTCGTTCAAATCCTCTGGGTCACTTGCCACCCATTCATTGCAAGTCTTATATTCCTTAAATTGCTTTGGACAGTCCATAAAGTATCGATTCCCTGCCACCGAGCCGCAGAATGCTAAATTAATCACAAGACGCATATTACGAAAATGTGTCGATGGACAATGTGTGCCTTCTCCTATTGGAAAATATCCATATGGTAAGCCCCATAGATTAGTATCAGGTGCTATCCGTGTGCTAATATCAGCATTTGTTGCCGTCCGTAGCGCATTGCGTAAATTCGTAGGAACACGTCCATGTGGACTGAATATCCATGAACGCAAGTGCATATTGGCAGGATCCCATTCTAATGCAAATACGCCACCACCATTGGCATTCAATGGCATACCTAAACTCCGTCCGTCGAGCTTGACATCTTGTGCTACACATCCCTGATTTATCCATTGATGCGGGTCGTACACGAAACAATTCTGTGCATATCTAAACGTCATGTCCGGTATGCCCGTTTTTTTATTCGGTATGCCCACGGCAGTATCCCATGTTCCAGTTTTGGATCCCTCGGGGACATTGTCCATAATACATTCCTTCGTTGTATGTAATGCCGTCTTTGCCGTATTTTGATAATTCACACCCTCGACTATATCGATCTCGCCATTGACCGGCCAATTGTCCTCGTCGGTTAGCCAGAATGCTGGCCAGGTACCGCATCCGGCTGGCATATGACGTAAATCAATAATGAATAGTCCACGATTGAATCGACGGAGTCCCTCGAGACGGATTGAATTTCGTGGTCCGTCAGTTGTTGCACTGGATGAGATGTATACAAATGTTTCATTTTTATTGTTGCTGCTGTTGCTACTGTTACTACTACTATCTCTATTGTTGTTGTTGTTGGTCATGTTTGTATTAAAAGTGTTGCCTTCATCATCGTTGTTGTCAGGGTTGAATGGTTCAAGTTTCGGTGGTGGTGGTGGTGGATTGTCATCAGTCTTCCCGTCGTTATTCCGTAATGTATCCATGGTAGCTATATTTGTTCGTTCGACCTTGGTCGATTCACCACCCTCAAGTGATTCTTCAACTTTTGCAATACTATTAGTATCATTATTCCCATCCTTGAGTCGTTTGATTTGATCAAGGAACGCAAGATCTTCAGCTAACCAATCGACTTCTTTACCTCGTACATCATCCTCGTTATATATTTCGATCATACTTCCAATATGAACAATTTCAGTAGTAACATTGATTATACCCTCATTTTCAGCAGCCTCACGTGATACGTAGGTAATATATCCGTTACTCCCAGGCGAGTCTTTTCCTGCGTAGAATTCATAATAGGACCAAAAGTCTCGACCGACGTGTGCTTCTACTATGACATATTCTCCGATAGGCTGTCGTGGCGGTCCTGCCATGTACGCCCCTAGTCCGAATAATGATGCAGATATTGCAAGTATTATTGCTAGCAGTGCAATAATTAATTTGGCAATATTCTTATGTGATGATAGGAGAGTCATCATGGGAGTTTTGGAAGGAGGAGGACTACTGCTGATAATGGACGTGGGTTCCGTTTCAAATGATGGCATACGTGGGTGATCGAGGTTATTTCTGCTTATTGATTCACGTAGCTTTCGCGCGGATAATCGTACACGCTCGGCGACTGGAGATTCATTCGATGGTAAATTAGAATTGTTAGTGGTAGTGCTCCAAAGGATGGATGCAGTTTTTGATATCTTATCAAGTTCCTCCGTGGATATCCTGCAATTGTCAACTCTTTCCGTGGCGTCGGCATCTGATGTGTTGTCGGTGAACATGGCATTATTATCCAACACATCATCTAAACCAATTTCTGCAAGTGAAGACAATGAATAATTATCATCCTCATCCTCATCATCGTAGTCAATGACGGCGGACCCATCCTCGACTAATTGTGACGCACGCCGCGTTATATTTTGTAGTTCTCGAATTGACAATGTTGGGGCAGTGCTTGGTCGTTGTTGAGCGACGAAGGATGACGACGCCGTCGATGCGAGGAGAGAGGTGCGTTCGTGCTCCATGGCTAACCCAATATTGAATGAGACCGCGACGGATCATCGGGCGGGAACAAAGAGAATTAATAAAAAACCCACCCCAAGCATTCCCCAAGCATGACATCCATTGCCACCTTCCCAAATGATATACAGTATCAAATATTATGGTATTTAGATTGGAAATCATTGTTAAATATACGTAGTACAAATATTAAATATCGTGACTATGTAACATCATGTTGCGATGAAATGTGGAAATTTCATCATGATAGACGTTGGAAGAATGGTAAACGTTGCAGTACTGATGAGCGACTTGTATCAATGGGAATATACGACTGGTCGCGTGAAAATAATTGGTCTCTCCATGTTGAGGAGGAGGAGGAGAAGGAAGTCGAGGAGGATAGGAATGAAAGTAAGAAGAAGATTAATTGGTTCGATGAATTCCTCCGTCGGTCTCGTTTAGATCAAGAAGTGCATGCTAAATTGGCTTTGTTGATACACATGATGGGTTATAATAATGGTAATATTACTGCTCTTCGGATAAAGAATGACGTGTGGTCTTATTTATTATCTCATGGGAGTGATGTTGTGGATTGTCTATGGTCAATTATTGACAAAGGAGAAGAAGGGACCACATATTTTGCAATGAAAGTATTATTGGGTGTTAGCCGATGTATTGCATTTCAAGAATGGAAATTTCTTCATAATAGTAATAGCAGTAGTTGTACAACAATATCAAAACAAGTCGAAGATGGTGCCATCACAATTGAGAAGCTGTACATAACACTCGATCAGATGATATCTTACAGAGCAATTGATAAGAGGATGTCCGAAAGAAACAAAGACTTTGTTCATAAGGAACTTGATCATCTTGCATGCGTCATCAAACATCGTCTAGATGAATCAGCAGAAATAAGAGGGCAACAACAACAACGTCAGCAGGACCCTATCATGGATGTTTTGGAGGAAATGAAATATTTGTTTGATCGTAGCATCTATACCCTTGCTTTTCGGGGGAACACTGAGAAGTATTATGATTACAATAATTCACTCATTTCTGAAGTAAGTTTTATTCACCTTCTCCTTTTATTGTTTCCTCTTCTGCTGATGACTAACCAATTGACCGAATTCCCGCATACTCATATTATATATTTTGGCACAGTGTTTACTGAGAAAGACTGGTATTCCAATTACTCTTGCAATCATTTACATTTCAATTGTCAAGAGGGTATGTAATGTACACATGGACATCATCGGTCTACCAGGCCATATTGTTGTGGGTTTGCCAGTGATTGACAATGATAACTCCCCACGTGAATTCATTGATGTATTCAATGATGCCCAACATTTAAGTATCTCGGATTGTGCAGAGCTTGTTTCACAATACGGCGTAACATTCCATCACAGCATGCTTACTCCTCTTACTAATGAACAAGTGTGGCAACGCATGGTTGCCAATTTGATACATTGCCATTCAAGTCGTTTAAGTATGTTTAATAGTGATCCTGCATTCGAAGACACCCTTCGTTTATTCCAGATGCCAGAATACGGTGGCAATGTGAGGATAGAAAATTTTAATGAGCTTGTTTCTAGGGAAAGTATTCTTAGTTACCATGATGATTGAAAAGAGTAGAGAACGGAATCATTCACGTCTGTAGTGTGTCATTTTTCATCATCTCTATGATGTGTCATAATAACTCATGACATGTTGTTGTGAGAAAGGGTGCAAGGCTCAAGGTTGTTGCCTCAATACGGCTGTTATTCATGTTTTGTTTATTGTCTTGTGTAACCAAGCGGTATTACTTATTAGTTATTTATGAAATGATCGACAAAAGGTGTTGCCATTCATTTATTGGATTTTGAGAGGGACAGCAAATTTTCATGATGCATCTCTAGAGGGTGGGTGATCTTTGTCACCATGATTGATTGATGATTGAGATTAAAGCACATTGCAGTATCATACATAAAAGTATAGATTGAAACAGTTATGTATGTACCTTTACCCCACAACGTTTTTCAAAGGGACTCAATCCTGTGTGCCGAGAAAACACTTGACGAAAATACCGAGAAAACGATTTTTTTGCGCCCAAGAACCGTTTGAGGACGACATCATTGCGAGTGAAGCAAGGGAATAAAGTGACTCTATTCTACTCGTCTTCACTATTCAACGAGAGCCTTACTTCCGACACGGTACTACTACATCACTACTTCTTCAGAATCATGCCAGGCAAGCGCGCTAAAGGAGTACCCGTCAATCGCAGGCCCGGCAACAAAGACAAAGTACATCAATCGCGATCGACAGTGGACAACAAACCATCATCGATGCCAAAAACAGTAGGACGAACAAGCTCTATCAAACCAAGTTTGAAAATTGATATAATCGACGAGGAACAAACACATATGACCGATCAAGTGAGTGTGTCTGACTCTGATGCAGCATCTGCGGCATCGAGCCGGGGTGGGAGCAGTCATGGCAGTAGTCAGAGCGCTCAACATCCATTACTGGACTTTATGGGCGTTTCGTGCACTGGCTCGGATTGGTTTACTAATTGCTTCCCCTGTGCCATTGTGCCCATCCTTGACGATGATGTCGCCGATAAGGTGCTGTCGAGAGAGAATGCCATGAACGCTATGTACGCAAAGCACGATACAAGTAGTGGTGGTGCACCGATTCCATCTCTCAATGGACAGACACGTGTAGAACATTCTTTTGATTCAGAACAAGGCATATGCATTGTTCAGCTTCCCCAGGAGATGGTACATGGGCAGAGTATGTCACGTGAGAGGAGCCATATATCTCTTTTCGACAATTTGAGTAAGAGTGGAGACGAGCTTGATGAACGCAAATTATCGAATGGCAGTGTTGTTAACAAAGATAGCAGCAAATTAGACATCGATATCCCAAAGCCAAAAATGAAGAAGAGGACTATAAGTATAAACAAGCTTTTCGGACGGAAGGAGACAAAAATATAATCTCGCTGCTTTCTACGTGTATAGAAGCGAAAGCAACAGTAAATATTATTACTTGTGACAATAATCTATAATCCAAATTACCTGCATATCATCCCTATTCATATGCACAAAGATATACACTGGGCACCAGCTGAACGTTAATTTTCTGTTTCGGTTCAACTCAAGCGCTCTTCATTGGTAGTCAACCTACCTGAGTACATCACCTCCTCCAAAGACCTAACGTCTGTTCCAATCTCTCCCTCCCCAGCTCTGAATCTCCCTTCTGCAGTGCAGCCAATGCAAACTTTGTTAGTTCGATGGCATCCGCCATTTTCTCCTTGGACAGCTTCGTAGATGATGGTGATGGCGACGACTTGTTGAATAATGAGGAGATGACTCCAACAGGATTTTTAGACGACGTTGGCTGAGAGGCTGGGATTGGAGGAGGAAGTGGTCTAGTTGTCACTGGCGGTGGTAATATTGAGGGTGATGCGTTGTTTGATCCTGCACTTGCATACGCTGGTGGCGGCATGTCATTGACAAACATGCTATTAGTAGTAGTTGTTCTGCTAGGGATGTTGCAAAAATCGTCTATTCCTGATTCCTCATCCCCTTCGTTAACATCCTCTACGACCGGAGCTACATCTCCATTCAGATTTAACTCAAATCCATCGTATGGAGGAGGAGGTTGCAATACATGGTTACCGGTATTGGATTCGTAATCATTGAAAAAGTCAGAAGATGGCATCGATGGAGCCGGTGGCAAACTCGCTCTCAAAGACGACGACGGCGACGATTTCTCCTCTATTTGTTTGGTAGAATTATTGTATTCTTTTTTAGATGATGTAATAATATCTCCGTCTCCACTCCCTAATTCTTCCTGAAATCCCCCTGGAGTTGGTGTGCGTCCCTCCTTAATCGCGTTGAGTATATCGGTGGCCTTCCATTTACAATACAGCCTCCGTTTTTCTTCCTCATCCTGCTGTTCTTTCGTCTCATTATAGTCATCATCATTAATATTGTTATCTTTCTCCTCTTTATTGGGATAAAATTGTTGCAATATCTCATAGAATGTCCCAGCGGCATAAAAACTCTTTGCGGTACCTTTATTCGCTCCTCCCGGTGCACAGCGATCCTCTTTATCGGCCATGTCAAACACCCGATCGGCAACCTTGCGACATATTTTCCAATGCTCTTCCTTACTAAATACTGACATGGCATCCTTCTCCTTCTCAAGTATATTGAGTAGTTCGCCGAGACATGCCTTCTCATTATCGTCAACAGCTAGGGGTATGCCGGTGAGGACAGCGTATTGACGAACATTGTATGCCACGACGCGTGATTCTGGATTGGACTTGTCACGATCGAGTTCCTCTGCACGGGTAAGGAAGACCTTGATCTTCTTCAGGGTGGGTGGAACGGAGGCGGACAACATGTTGGTTGGGGTGTGTATGGTGAGTCGTACACAAGAAAATGCGGGTTCGCTTCCACTTGTCAGAATGAGGAGAATCTCCGTGGCGTGCACTCTTGGATCTGCCGCAGCTAATATCGACCGTTACATAAAATCGATTTTATGTGCCCTAAAATCGATTATATCCTAACCGTAACACCCTACCCTCCCCCTGTAACACCCTAACCCTACCCTAACCCTCCCCTGTAACAGCCCTAAAAATCGATTTTATGTAAAGTCGATATTAGCTGCGGCAGATTCACGACATTGACATTGACATTGTGACACCAAACCTATCCTGGATCATTCCTGGATCGAGCCGTGCGCGTGCGTGTCGGAGTGGCACTGGATGACAACTCATCAGAGGCAACGATCGTCAAAACATTATAAATAATCAGGAGTGCACTAATGACATTGAACCCTCAGCCACAAAGTAGCTCTACGCTCAAGACGGATAGAGTTGCAGTAAACGAACCGACGGTCTCAATCATTCAATTACCAAGAAGTCAACCAATACCGATAGTCAAGAAGAAGAACAGAAACGATGAAGCCGTTGATACCTCGTACTACGACTTGATGACATGGAATATGTACGCTCGTATCGTCACGGCACGGCGTCTTCGTGCCTCTTATCAAGCCAGAGACTATATTTACACTATGGACGAAGCTAACAACAAAGATCAGCAGCTCATGTGTCGAGTTGTTAAGAGCATGACCGACGAACATTCACAGTGGAGGAATTAGCGGTGAGGTACTCATCTTCGACTTAGCCTTGGCGTTAACACAACAACTTGAAGATCTCTATTACATGAACATATTATAGATACTACGTTTTGTAGAAGATCCTCAAGCATGTCAATCATTTGATTGATCCCTACCAAGTTTTCAACAACTAGATAACTCAAGCTGGAAGTATAATGTGATAGATACACCGACAAATAATGTTTACAACGGAGACGACAATGGCAATGGCGATGACTTCGTCTGAAATGTAGAGCAGTAGGCAACTTTTAGGAACATAGATACTACTATCGTAAATACAAGTTTTCAACTGATTGATCTGTCACTGATAACTAGCTATTATACACATAGGAGTATCAAATGTTTACTCACTACTTTGTCTGGATTCCAATTTTTTATGACTCACAATAATTAACAAAGACCTTTTTATATCCAGTGCTTCCTCCACGCAAGGTATTAATTACACCTTGTCGAAGCTATTCCGTATGAATTGAGTCGAAAAGACCACGTCAAAAAAGGAGAAGTTGCAAAATCCTCCTCCGGTTTGAAAACGACCTTCGCACGCACGTCAAGATTCATGACTGGAGGCGAAAAGAAGGTGTCAGTTTCAAAGCTGCCTGGATCATTCCTGGATCGAGCCGTGCGTGTCGGAGTGACACAGGATCAGAGGCAACGATCGTCAAAACATTATAAATAATCAGGAGTGCACTAATGACATTGAACACTCAGCCTCGAAGTCTAGGTAGCTCTGCACTCAAGATTGCTGACGGTTCAACGGTCTCGATCGTTCAATTACCAAGAAGTCAACCAATACCGATAGTCAAGAAGAAGAAGAACAGAAACGATGAAGAAGATGCAGTCGTTGATACCTCGCACTACGACTTGATGACATGGAATATGTACGCTCGTATCGTCACGGCACGGCGTCTTCGTGCCTCTGTACAAATGCAAGACTATATCGCGCGATACTCAATGGACGAAGCTTACGACCAAGAACGGCTGCTCACGTGTCGAGTTGTTGAGAGCATGACCGACGAGCGTTCACGGTGGAGGAAAACAGCGATGAGGCATTCATCTTCGACTTAGCGTAAAGATGTTAAAGAGTATAGTTTCGAAGATCATCATGTATCAATCATTTGATTGGTCACCTACCAAGTGTAGAATTTAACACGGGCTGAAATGTGTACGGGCCAGGCATTAGAGTTACTTCGTCCGAATGATAGAGCGCAGCAGTTTGCTTATAGAAAAAAACCTGGATACTAGCTATGCAAATTCACTACATCTCAATTGATTGATCGGTCATTTGATAAAAAACTAAATAAGAGTTATATATGTACACATGATCAAAGAATATTATACTCATTTTTCACTACTTCGTCCCGGAGTCGAATCGTCGATAAATATAAAGGAGACCTCGTTGGAAGGCAACGCCCGCGACTATACCCACTGCCAAGTTTCCAAAGTAGCATATGTATGATGTAATGACGAGCGCACCAAACTCAATTATACGTTGGATACGACTCACCTTACTCCCCGTTGCTGCTGCGGCACTAGGGTCGTGCATCATATTCCGTACGGCACCAAGCGTGGGACCCCATGCCACGGTATCGGTGGCCACGGCGAGCATGATCGCCGCGAGTACCGCCTCGGGTATCTTCCCGACGAGCGGCGCGAAGAATAGAACGAAGGATGCCATGGCCAATGCATAGGATATCGAGGACAGCGTGCCCCCGCCTCCCGATTTGATATTAAGGACGGATTGTGGTATCAATCCACATCCGCCAAACCCACCGAGACTGGCACTGATAATGTTCCCCGCCGACATGGCAAGGACCGATCGCGTGGGTATATCATCATTTTCATCATCATCATCGCCGTTTCCAATAATATCTTTGACTACCTTACCCGCGAGTAATGTTTCCACGAGCGCGATAATCATTATTGAGATTGACGCGGGCAATACCAATTTTAATGCATCGACGGACGTTGCCTGACTTCGTAATGCACCGAATGATATAAAGCGCGGCAATGACGATAATCCGCCGGAGAAGGTACCCGCCGCGGCAGTCGACGAAAGCGTGGCGAGCGGCAACTCGAGCGCCGACGCGATGACGGACGTTACGACGAGTCCGACGAGCGACGATGGCACGGCCTTCGTAACTCGCGGCAATAATTGCACGATGCAATAGCACAACGTCGCCACGGACAATGCCGGAGCGAGCGTTCCCGAGACCCCGGCCGACTTGAAGACCTTCGCTTGCGATGCGAATAATATGCCCCCCAATCCGTTCAAGAACCCCGATAATACCTCGTGTGTGACATAATCGGCGGTCGTCTTCGCCAATCGGAACATGCCGAATAATCCCTGCAGCACGGCGGATAGCAATATGCACAACGTCATGTATTCCGTCCCGTGGACCGTCGTCAATGCCGATAACGGCACGACGACGACCGCGGCGGCGCCACAAATCACGCCCGATCGCGCGCGCAGTACGGGCGACGATAGGCCCATTACGACCGAGGACCAAATGCCCACGAGCGGATTCGCGCCCACCATGGCGGAACACGCGATGGCCTTGGACAGTAACGAGAATGCGACCGTTATGCCCGCCAACGCATCTCGCAGCAACGTCGGCTCCTTCTTCGTTATTGATATTCGTTCATCTTTCGTATCATCGAAAGATATACCACCGCCGCTCGTCCCGCCCATGTTAAGATGCGTCGTACTGCCATTATCATGCAGTCGTCGATGTCGCGGGAGCGGTCGAAAATTAGTATCGACTCCTTCTCGTCGAGGGTTATGGCGGCGAGGGTGGATGCGCGATTGGGGCGATGATGATGAAACCCTCGCGATGATCGCGACATGACCGGGAGTAAACGCCGACGATGCTGCTACGAAGATGCAGAGGACGACTACTGCGAATTGGGCGAACGACGTCATCGTAATACCGAGGACTTCTTGTTGTCGTTCCAGCCTTTCGGCGGAACACCCTACGACGTCCGCGGAGTCGTTTTGGGACACAGCGTCCGAAGGCCCGGACAGTTTGTTTGTCCAAATAGTGACAGTATTTGTCCGAATAGTGACAAAATATACTTAACAGTATTGACGTTTAGATTCGTTTGCTATTTTTTGCTTATTATGAGAGGCGCGACTCATTTCTCCCTTCCGGTTCGTGGATTGTCCTCTTTTGGCTTCCCGCCGAGACGCTGAGTCTAAAACGACTCCTCGTGGTCATTAGAGTGGTTTCACGGCGAGCGTTTAGGCAGCGCCCGCCTGCCGCCCGCCTCTTCTGGTTTTCGAGTGCCTAATTTTGAGAAGCGGAGACCCGGCGGCTGGGAAAAAAGCACTCCGCCCGCCTG
>Ga0247843_1009082_pt1 | contig 11222 bp, 11 predicted proteins | sample LaCruzMarch2017__FD_192420 | JGI IMG/M metagenome (GOLD analysis project Ga0247843, IMG submission 192420) | Freshwater microbial communities from meromictic Lake La Cruz, Castile-La Mancha, Spain - LaCruzMarch2017_8m | ecosystem: Environmental > Aquatic > Freshwater > Lake | place: Spain...
ACAACAACAACTTCACCAAGGCCGAGGGTGGCCAGCCGATCCTGATCTCGCTGGACGATGCCGAGACCCTGTTCCACGAGTTCGGCCACGCCCTGCATTCGCTGTCGGCGGCCTATACCTATCCGGCTTTGGGCGGCACGCCGCGCGACTATGTGGAATATCCGTCGCAGGTCCATGAGCACTGGGTGCTGAGCCGGCCGATCCTCGATGGCTTCATGCGCCACTACCAGACCGGTGAGGCCATGCCGCAGGCGCTGGTGGACAAGGTCGAGGCCGCGGCCACCTTCAACCAGGGTTATGCGACCGTGAGCTATCTGTCCTCGGCCCTGGTGGACATGGACCTGCACACCCGGACCACACCGCCGACCGATATCGACGCCTTCGAGCGCGAGAGCCTGGCGCGCTACGGCATGCCGAAGGAGATCGTGATGCGGCACCGGCTGCCGCAGTTCAATCACCTGTTCACCTCGGACGCCTATTCGGCGGGCTATTATTCCTACCTCTGGTCAGAGGTCATGGACGCCGACACCTGGGCCTATTTCGAGGAGTCCGGCGACGTCTTCAATCCGGACATCGCGGCCCGCTACAAGGCCATCATCCTGGCCGAGGGCAACACCACCGACCGCGCCGAGGCCTATCGCCGCTTCCGCGGCCGTGCCCCGGATGTGACGGCCCTGCTCAAGGTGCGGGGTTTCCCGGTTTCCTGACCGGGTCGCGAGCGTCAGCGACAATAACGAGGGGGCCGGCGGAGTGATCCGCCGGCCTTTTGTCTGTCCGGCCAGACGCTCAGAGAATGACCGGCAGGCGGCTGAGCGCATAGTCCACCTGGACGGCACCCGGCAGCTGCCGGACGGCCTCATTGCGGAATGCGGCGCGGCAGAAGGCGCGGTCGCTGATACGGCTGCCCGGGCGTTTGACACCCCGGCAAGCCCGGCTGGCCGCGGCCGAGACCCGGGCATCGAAGGCGTCCGCGCCGGCCGCGCTGGACAGGTCCAGATCGCCCCACTGGACCCGGACCTCCCGGGCGGAGGCGGTGCCGGCAGCGAGGCTGACGGCAAGGACGGCGGCGAGATAAGCGAAGGTCTTCATGGCGAATTCCCGGGAAGGTCTGCGTCGCTCGTCGCGGCGACGGCCCGGGAGATACGGACCGGCTGTTCCAGGCCCGTGTGACTTCCGCGGCCAGATAGCGACGCCGCATGAATTCGCGGAAAGCTGAACGGTGATCACCGTTTGACGGCGCATCAAGCGGACCCGGGGTTCATCACAACGAACACAACGACTCCACAAAGGACACGACGGCAGCGTGGGTGGGGCGCGAACCCGCCATTCCTCCCTGGACGGGAAGGCGCTGCGCGCGACGGCGGAGAGCCGGCCCCGTCGTGCTCGTTGTGGAGTCGTTGTGTTCGTTGTGATGAACCAGCCCGGCCCCCAGCCTTGTCTTCGCCCGCCTTTTCCGCCATAAGCCGCCGCTTCCGACGCAAGTGAACCTCGCGTCTCCACCATCACGACCCCGGTTTCGACCGGACGAGGATGGCGAGAACCCTCCGCCGACGTGATCGTCGCCGGAGGCCATTTCGCTATGGAGACCGTCTCACCCGTCGGATGTGGTGGCCCGCAGGGCTGACGAGGTTTGTATGTTCGAGGCTCTGAACGAGCGGCTGACAGGCGTCTTCGACCGGATCACCGGGCGCGGCGCCCTGTCCGAAAAGGACGTGTCGGAGGCGATGCGCGAAGTGCGCGTGGCCCTGCTCGAGGCCGACGTCGCCCTGCCCGTCGTCAAGGACTTCATCGCCTTCGCCACCGAACGCGCCACCGGCGAGGAGGTCATCCGCTCGGTCAAGCCGGCCGATCAGGTCATCAAGATCGTCTATGACGGCCTGGTCGAGATGCTGGGCGGGGACGAGCCGACCCCGATCAACCTCAATGCCACTCCGCCCGCCGTCATCCTGATGGCCGGCCTGCAGGGCTCGGGCAAGACCACGACCTCGGCCAAGCTGGCGCTGCGGCTGACGAAATTCGATCGCAAGAAGGTCATGATGGCCTCGCTGGACACGCGTCGTCCGGCGGCCATGGAACAGCTGCAGACCCTCGGCAAACAGATCGAGGTCGCCACCCTGCCGATCGTGGCCGGCGAGTCGCCGATCCAGATCACCAAACGCGCCCTGCAGTCGGCGAAACTCCAGGGCTTCGATGTCCTGATCCTCGACACCGCCGGCCGGATCACCCTGGATGAGGCCCTGATGGCCGAGGTGGCCGAGGTGGCCGCCGTCGCCAAACCGGTCGAGACCCTGCTGGTCGCCGACAGCCTGACCGGTCAGGACGCGGTGCGCACGGCCAGGGCCTTCCACGACCGCCTGCCGCTGACCGGCCTCGTCCTGACCCGCGCCGACGGCGACGGGCGCGGCGGGGCCATGCTGTCGATGCGCGCCGTCACCGGCCTGCCGATCAAATACATCGGCGCCGGCGAGAAGGTCGATGCGCTGGAGGTCTTCGACGCCCGCCGCGTTGCCGGGCGGATCCTGGGTCAGGGGGACATCGTCGCCCTGGTCGAGAAGGCATCGCAGGAGCTGGACGCCTCCAAGGCCGAGGCCATGGCCCGCAAACTGGCCAAGGGCCAGTTCGACCTCAACGACCTCGCCGCCCAGCTGCAGCAGATGAAGCGGATGGGCGGTCTGCAGGGCATCATGGGCATGTTGCCCGGTGTGGCCAAGATGAAGGCCCAGATGGCCGACAGCGGCGTCGATGACCGCATGATCGCCCGCCAGGAAGCCATCATCTCCTCGATGACCAGGGCCGAGCGCAAGAAGCCCGACCTGCTCAACGCCAGCCGCAAGAAGCGCGTCGCCGCCGGTGCCGGGGTCGAGGTCCAGGACATCAACCGCCTGCTCAAACAGCACCGCCAGATGGCCGATATGGTCAAGTCCATGTCGCGCGGCGGCGGCAAGGGCATGAAACAGATGGCCGCCATGATGGGCGGCCTCGGTGGCGGCGGCATGGGGGGCGGCCCCGACCTGGCCCGCCTCAAGGCGATGGGGGGCGGCCGCATGCCCGAGCCCGGCGCCGACGAAATGAAAGCCCTTCAGGACCGCCTCGCGGGTCTGGGTGGCGGACAACTTCCGGGGGGCCTTCCGGGTCTTCCGGGCTTCCCTCCCAAGAAATAATCCGACTTAACGAAAGAGACTGAAAATGCTGAAGATTCGTCTGGCCCGCGGTGGTGCCAAGAAGCGCCCCTACTATTACATCGTCGTTGCTGACAGCCACGCGCCGCGCGACGGCAAATTCATCGAGCGGGTCGGCACCTACAACCCGATGCTGCCGCGCGACGGCGAGCAGAAGCGCGTCAATCTGAAGACCGACCGGATCGCCGAATGGCTCGGCAAGGGCGCCCAGCCCACCGACCGCGTCGCCCGCTTCCTGAGCCAGGACGAAGCCCTCGCCGGCAAGGTCAAGTGGACCCAGGGCAACAACCCGAAGAAGGCCGAGCCGGGCAAGAAGGCCCAGGAACGCGCTGCCGAGCGCGCCCAGCGCGAAGCCGACCGCGCCGAGGCCGAAGCCGCCGCCAAGATCGAGGCCGCTGAAGCCGCCGTCCGCGCCAAGGAAGAAGCGGCTGCTGCCGCCGAAGCCGCGAAGAACGCGCCGCCGGCTCCGGAGCCCGAAGCCGTCGCTGAAGAAGCCCCGGCCGAGGCCGCCGCTGAAGAGGCTCCGGCCGCTGAAGCTGAAGCCGTGACCGAAGAGGCCCCGGCCGAAGCCGCCGCCGAGGAAGCCCCGGCCGCCGAAGCGACCGAAGAAGAAAAGACCGAGGCCTGATCGGCCTCCCTCTCCCGATGGGAGAGGGCTTGAGCGCACGGCGCCCGCAAGGGCGTCGTCCTTGCGCGAAAGGGTGAGGGACGGTCGGCTGGCCTTCGGGACCCGGCCGGCCCTCATCCGGCCCTTCGGGCCACCTTCTCCCGACGGGAGAAGGAACACTGAGGTGGGCGATGACGACCGACAGCAAACTCATCCTCGTCGGCCAGGTCGCCGGCGGGTTCGGGGTCAAGGGCGAGGTGCGGGTGACCGCCTGGACCGCCGAGCCGATCACCCTGCTGTCTTACGGCGTCCTGCTGCGCGCCGACGGATCGACCGGCCTGACCCTGACCGGAGGACGGGCGGAGAAGTCCGCCGTCGTCGGCCGGGCGAAGGAGATCGCCACCAAGGAACAGGCCGACGCCCTGCGCGGGCTGAAGCTGTACATCCCGCGCGACCGCCTGCCCGAGCCGGATGAGGACGAATTCTATCTGACTGACCTCGTGGGCCTTGAGGCCCGCGACCCCGAAGGCCTGGTCCTCGGGACCGTGAAGTCGGTGCAGAATTTCGGTGCCGACGACATGCTGGAGATCGCCCCCGCGTCCGGCGGCCCGACCTGGTACCTGCCCTTCACGAAAGACGCCGTGCCGGACCTGCACATCGCGGACGGCTGGCTGCTGGCGGTGAAGCCGAACGAAATCGGCGAGCGCGAGCCGGACTGAGTTCCGCGCGCCTCCTCTTCGGCATTCTTGGCAATCTCACAACCAATATGATCATTCCAAGGGCGGCCCACAACTCTTGATCACTTCTACGGTGTCGCTCATCCAGAAGGCATAAGGGCCTTGGCCGCCGCGCATTTCAACGGCAATCGCCGACCAGTCCGGGGCATGCAGATGCGTTCTGATAGTCCACATCTCACCGTGCGGACGGTAAGGCGGCATAGGACGCTCGGGTGAGGCACCGGGAAGGAGCAAGCCGGGGCCGGGCTTCAGGCCCGGGAGGGCACGATAGGTGTTGAGGGCGGCGCGAAACTGTTCACACTGCCAGTCGGTCACCTTCCAGGTTTGGCCCCCAAACGTCAGGATCGCGGTGGCCTGATTATAGATGCCGGCTTCTGTGACGATTTCGAGCCGGTGACCCTGCGACCCCTCGGCGATCAGGTTCGTATAAGGCCAAGGGTTCAGCGTCACGGCCTGCTGTTCGTTGGGACTCTGAGCGAACGCCGCCCCACAGGTCGCCGACAATACAAGCAGGGTCAAGCTGCCGCCGCGATGCAGGAGACTACGGACAGGGTTGGGCATCTGGGTTCACCTCCGGTCCCTCTGCGGTCGGCCTGGCCGGGTTGGGACTGTTCGCCGCGCGCGGACCATCTTGATAGACACGAATTGTCGGCGGCCCGCCATTCTGACCCGCCGCGACAATGTACATGTAGAATGTCTCGCCAGTGCGACCCGCGTCTCGAGCTTGTTGGTTGTTGGCCATAAAGCTTATCCAATCAGCCTCGCTGGGCAACGGATTGCCGTTGGGATGGCTGTGAACATCTCCTTGGTAGTTCGCCGGCGTTACGCCGGTGGGATCGATGGTTAGCGTCGATACCCAGTTCGGGTTTGTTTGATCGCGGGGTGGGCCAGCGGTGACCGAACCGGTACTCACAGATTGTCCAGAGCCCCGAACAAGAAAGCTCCCAAACTCGCGGTTCAGCAAGCTCGGCAATCCGTTCGGAGCGTCCGCGAATCCGATCTCTGCCGCCTTAAGAAGAAATTTCGCCACAGTGGCGGCTCCCGCCGCATCAGCGTTCCACGGGAGTGCCGTTGCAGGATCGGCGCAGGGATCGATCTGATCTGGCGGAGGATCATTTTCCTCCACCTCGTTCTGGTGTTCGCCGCCACCATCACCCGCTCCGCCGCCGCCGCCGGGGCCGGCCGGGAAGGCTCCACCGGGACGGCGCCGCTGGCCCCTTACGACGATTTCGTCCAGTTCATGGGGGGGGGTCGGGTCGGTCATAACAGGTTCACCCACATTGATCTGCACAACCTTTGCACGATCAATGCTTACAACCCAATCACGCTCGCGTGAGCTACCCCTCCTCGTCCGCCGCCATGCCCATCATGTGGAAGCCGGCGTCGACGTGGATGACCTCGCCCGTGGTCGAGAAGCCGAGGTCGGAGCACAGCCACAGGGCGGCACCGGCGACACCCTCCATCGTGGTGTCCTCCTTCATCGCCGACATGGCCCGGCCCTGGGCGATCATGCCGCGGCCGCCCGAAATGCCTGCCAGTGACAGGGTGCGCATGGCTCCGGCCGAGATGGCGTTGACGCGGATGCCGCGCGGGCCGAGGTCGCGGGCGATATAGCGGGTCGCGGCTTCCAGACCGGCCTTGGCCACGCCCATGGTGTTGTAGTTGGGAATGGCCCGCTCCGACCCGAGGTAGGTCATGGTCACCAGCGAGCCGCCGTTGGGCATCAGTTTCGAGGCGCGTCTGGCCACGTCGACGAAGCTGAACACCGAGATGTTCATGGCCAGCAGGAAGCTGTCGCGGGTGGTGTTGTCGACGAAGGAGCCCTGCAGCTCGTTCTTGTTGGCGAAGGCCACGGAGTGGACGACGAAATCGATCGTGCCGAAGGCCTTTTCCAGCTCGGCGAAGGCCAGGTCCATCGAGGCCTCGTCGGTGACGTCGGCCTGGATCAGCAGTTTGGCACCGACGCTTTCGGCCAGCGGGCGCACGCGGCGCTCCAGCCCCTCGCCCATGTAGGTGAAGGCCAGTTCGGCGCCCTGGGCTGCCAGCTGGGAGGCGATGCCCCAGGCGATGGAGTTGGCGTTCGCCACCCCCATGATCAGGCCCTTCTTGCCCTTCATGAGTTCACCGGTGGGCATGTTCCAGCCGCTCTCGCTCGCCATGGGTCGTCTCCTCAATTCAGTGAGGCCTTTCTGAACGTCTGCGCGTCCAGGGGCAAGCGAGGGTCGGGGGGCGGCTTCATCCCCGGCCGTCATCCTCGGGCTTGACCCGAGGATCGGATGTTGGACCGCGGGTATAAGGCCCGCTTCGCACGAGCGACGGATGGTCCGGCCCTCGGGTCAAGCCCGAGGGTGACGGACGGGAGAGGTCAGACCTTGCTGAGGATCAGCGTGCCGTTGGTGCCGCCGAAGCCGAAGCTGTTCGACATGACATGCTTCAGTTCGCCGTCGTGGCGTTTGCGCAGGATCGGCATGCCCTCGAACTCCGGGTCGAGGGTTTCGATGTGGGCGCTCTCGGCGGCGAAGCCGTGCTTCATCATCAGCAGGCAGTAGATGGCCTCCTGGGCGCCGGCCGCCCCAAGGGAGTGACCCGTGAGCGACTTGGTCGAGGAGATCATCGGCATGTCGTCGCCGAAGACATTGCGGACCGCCCCCATCTCCTTGGAGTCCCCGACCGGCGTCGAGGTGCCGTGCGGGTTGAGGTAGTCGATCTTCGGATGGCCGGCCATTTCCAGCGCGATCTTCATGCAGCGCTCGGCACCCTCGCCCGAGGGGGCGACCATGTCATAGCCGTCGGAATTGGCCCCGTAGCCGGTGACCTCGGCATAGATGGTCGCGCCGCGCGCCTTGGCCCGCTCATACTCTTCCAGCACCACGATCCCGGCACCGCCGGCGATGACGAAGCCGTCGCGGTCCTTGTCATAGGCCCGGCTGGCGACCGAAGGCGTTTCGTTGAAGTTGGACGACATGGCGCCCATGGCGTCGAACATGTTGGACATCGACCAGTCGACGTCCTCGACCCCGCCGGCGAAGACCACATCCTGCTTGCCCCAGGCGATCTGTTCGGCGGCCGCGCCTATGCAGTGGGCGGATGTCGCGCAGGCCGAGGAGATCGAATAGTTGATCCCCTTGAGCTGGAACCAGGTGGCGAGCACGGCCGAGGGGCCCGAGGCCATGGCCTTGGGCACGGCGAACGGCCCGATCCGCTTGGGCGAGGTCTTCTCGACCGTGGTGGCGGCGGCCTGGAGGATGATCTGGGTCGAGGGACCGCCTTCACCGACGATCAGGCCGATGCGCTCGGACTGGATCTCCCCGGCGCTCAGGCCGGAGTCCTTCAGCGCCTCCTCGAAGGCGATATGGCCCCAGGCGGTGCCGTTGGCGAGGAAACGGGCGGCGCGCCGGTCGACGTGCGGAGCCCAGTCCTCGGCCGTCACGCCCATCGCGGGCGGGGCCCAGACCTGGGAGCGGAAGCCGTATTTTGTGTGGTCCGGAGCGGTGACGATACCCGAACGGGCCTCGCGCAGGGAGGCCGCGACCTCATCCTGGCCGGTGCCGATGGAGGAGACGATGCCCAGACCGGTGACGACGACACGCCGCATGAGAGTTTCCTTCCAGGTTCCGAATTCGCCGCGTTGGCCGCGGTCTGAAGCTGACGATGGGATCAGGCGTCGACGGGCGTTGTCGCACCGAACAGGCCGACCCGCATGTCGGTTGCCGTATAGATGGGGACGCCGTCGGCTTCGAGAACCCCGTCGGCGATCCCCATGACCAGCCGCCGGTTGATAACCCGCTTGAGGTCGATCCTGTAGACGACCTTCCTGATGTCCGGCGTGACCTGGCCGGTGAATTTGACCTCGCCGACGCCCAGGGCCCGCCCCTTTCCGGGGCCGCCGATCCAGCCGAGGTAGAAGCCGACCAGCTGCCACATGGCGTCGAGGCCGAGGCAGCCGGGCATGACCGGGTCGCCGATGAAGTGGCACTGGAAGAACCAGAGGTCCGGATGGATATCCAGCTCGGCCTCGATATAGCCCTTGCCGTGGGCCCCGCCGTCCGCATTGATGGTGATGATCCGGTCCAGCATCAGCATGGGCGGAGCCGGCAGGCGGGCGTTGCCATCGCCGAACAGCTCGCCCCGACCCGAGGCCAGCAGGGCCTCATAGTCGAAGGACGACGGATATTGCGACTGGCTCAAGGGCGCTCTCCAGCGGGTGTTGCAGCCGGGTTACACGACGGGAACCGGCGGCTCAACTTTTTAGCGGGCCGAACCGACCGCCCCGGCTAACGTCCGCGCCCCGCCGGGCGGGCGGCGTTGCAAAGGGCGCGCGTCTGGGTGCCGAAGACATCGCTCTGGCGCACGAAACCGCGCATCCGGCGCATCCGCACCTCGCACCAGCCGTCCTCGCAGTTCTCCATCGCCACGAGCGCATGGGGGGCCAGCCGGGCCCGCACGCCCGCCGTCCCGGAAGGGCCGGAGCGGATCGGAATCTCGGTGCCCGAGGTGTTCAGGGCGCTGCGGCGACTGGACACCACGCTGCGATGGACCCAGGCGACGCCACCCTCGGGGTCGCAGATCTTTCGCCATTCCTCGGTCTCGGCGATCACCTGCACAGGCAGGCCGGAGACCTGGTATTCCCACAGGATCCGGTAGTCGAGGCCGGGGCCGAAGCGGGCCCGGACCTCATCCGACTTCAGCGACAGCCAGCGCGGGACCGGCTGGCCGCTGGGGGTGGGCCGACCGTCCGGCATGGTCTGGCCGGCCCCGGCCAGGGCGGCGGCGGCCAGGACGGTGCCGAGGACGGCGAGTCTATGGATGCGGGAGCGAGCCTTGCCAGACACCGGATGCGCCAATATGCCGAAACGATTGAAACCGAAGGCCGCCAATGTCCGCGCCCAGACTTAAGGTCGTGTTAACCAGACGGCTGCCCGACGCGGTCGAAACACGCATGCGCGAGCTGTTCGACGCAGAGCTGAACCTGACCGACAAACCCATGGACCGCGCGGCGCTGGAGGCGGCCGTACAGCGGGCCGATGTCCTGGTTCCGACCATCACCGACACCATCGACGGCGCCCTGATCGCAGCGGCCGGCGACCAGCTGAAGATGATCGCCAATTTCGGTGCGGGTGTGGATCACATCGATATCGACGCGGCTGTGGGCCGCGGCCTCATCGTGACCAATACGCCGGGCGTCCTGACCGAGGACACGGCGGATCTGGCCATGGCCCTGATCCTGGCGGTCAGCCGCCGCATCGTCGAGGGGGCCCTGGTCGTGGCCGAGGGCCGGTTCGAGGGCTGGTCCCCGACCTGGATGACCGGCCGGAAACTGTGGGGCAAGCGGCTCGGCATCGTCGGCATGGGCCGGATCGGCCAAGCCCTGGCCCGGCGCGCGAAAGCGTTCGGGATGCAGGTCCACTATCACAACCGCAAACCCGTCCCGGCCCTGATCGCCGAAGAGCTGGGCGCGACCTGGTGGGACGATCTGGACCAGATGCTGGCGCGGATGGACCTGATTTCCCTGAACTGTCCGGCGACCCGGGAGACCCACCACCTGCTGTCGGCCGAACGGCTGGCGCGGTTGCAGCCGCACGCCATCCTCATCAACACCGCCCGCGGCGAACTGATCGACGAGGCGGCCCTGTCAGACGCCGTGGCGCGCCGGGCGATCGCCGGGGTCGGACTGGACGTCTATGAGCATGAGCCGGTCATCCACCCGGGCCTGCTGGGCCACGCCAACGTGGTCCTGCTGCCGCATCTGGGGTCGGCCACGCTGGAGGCGCGGCAGGACATGGGCGACCGGGTCATCACCAACATCCAGACCTTCCGCAACGGCCACCGGCCGCCCGACCGGGTTATACCGGCCATGCTCTGACAGGTCCCGGACAGGACCTTCAGCCGCCGGCGCAAACCGGACAGTCAGGGTCGGCCGCCACCGACACCGTGCGGGCTGTTCCGGCGAGGCCGTCGTAGATCAGCAAACGGCCCGTGAGCGGCTGCCCGGCGCCGGCGATCAGTTTGATCGCCTCAAGCGCGGCCATCGACCCGACCACGCCTGCCAGCGCCCCCATCACACCGACGCGGGCGCAGGTCTCGGCCTCGGGCGGGGCGGCGGGCACGAGGCAGCGGTAGCAGGGCCGGCCGGTGAAGACGCCGACCTGACCATTCCAGCGGCCCAGGGCCCCCGAAACCAGCGGGATGCGCGCGGCCACACAGGCGGCATTGACGGCGAACCGGGTCGCAAAATCGTCGGTCCCGTCAATGACGACATCACAGCCCTCGATCAGGCCGGCCGCATTGGCTTCGGTCAGTCTTTCGAAGGCCGGTTCGACCCGGACATGGGGGTTGAGGGCCGTCAGGGCTTCCGCCCCGACCTCGACCTTGGGGCGACCGATGTCGGCGACATCGAAGGCAATCTGGCGCTGGAGATTGGACAGGGCGACGGTGTCGTCGTCGATCAGGCGCAGGGTGCCGATTCCGGCCGCCGCGAGATAGAGGGCTGCGGGCGCGCCGACGCCGCCAAGGCCGATCAGGCCCACGCGGGCGGCCTTGAGCCGCTGTTGCCCGGGCCCGCCGACCTCGAACAGCACCAGATGACGGGCGTAGCGTTCAATCTCGTCGTCAGAAAAGGTCACGCCTCCAGTTAGGGCGTGCGCGGCGGAACGTCCACGCCGTGAGCCGTAGATGGATGCCTGCAAGCCCGATCCGGGC
>Ga0247843_1009084_pt1 | contig 11220 bp, 8 predicted proteins | sample LaCruzMarch2017__FD_192420 | JGI IMG/M metagenome (GOLD analysis project Ga0247843, IMG submission 192420) | Freshwater microbial communities from meromictic Lake La Cruz, Castile-La Mancha, Spain - LaCruzMarch2017_8m | ecosystem: Environmental > Aquatic > Freshwater > Lake | place: Spain...
CAACAAATCGTCGGGAAGCAGTGAAGGCAAAGATTGCTCGTTCCGATGATGGTCGTCCAAACTTTATTCCGCAGAAGCGCGAAAAGTTCAATCCAAGTGCGCCACGTGGTGCAGCAACCCGCAGTGCTTCAACACGAAGTGCGGCGCCAGCTCGCGATACCGAAACTTCACAGCGTCCAGCTCGCGACCGCCGTAATGATTCACCAGCCTATGCCCGCGATGATCGTCGCGCATCAAAGACTCATTCAAATGTAGCAACTGATTTTGGTGCAGATGATAATTACATTTCAGTGAATTTAGCTGATGCCAACTTAGTTGAGGCAACACCTCTTACTGAGGTAACAACTACTTTCCGTGACCTTGGAATCGCACCAGCGCTCTCAAATGCCCTTAGCGCCCAAGGAATCATGCATCCCTTCCCAATTCAGATTGCAACACTTCCAGATGCACTAGCTGGCCATGACATCTTGGGTCGCGGCCAAACTGGTTCTGGAAAAACTCTAGCTTTTAGCCTTGCACTGCTGACAAATATCAGCGACAAGGTTGCTCGTCCACATAAGCCACTGGCACTGATCTTGACTCCTACTCGCGAACTCGCGCAGCAAATTGATGAAGTACTTCGCCCGCTAGCACGCACTGTTGGCCACGAGTCAGTAGTTATCGCTGGCGGAATGCCATATGCAAAGCAGATCACTGCCATGCGTAAAGCAACCGCAATCTTGGTGGCAACACCAGGTCGCCTGATTGACTTGCTCAATAAGAATGAAGTTCAGCTCGATCAACTTCAGATCACAGTTCTTGATGAAGCAGATCAAATGGCAGATATGGGATTCCTCCCAGTTGTGAAGGAAATTCTTGATCAAGCACATCTTGGTGGACAGCGTCTGCTCTTCTCAGCAACACTAGATCGCGGCGTGGATTCACTTGTGAAGCAGTACCTTAAGAATCCAAAGACACACTCATTGCAAAATGACCGTGCTTCAGTATCAACTATGGAACACCATGTCCTTCAGATGCACCCTGGCGATAAAGATGACATCACATCCCAGATTGCAGCGCGTAATGGAAAGACAATTCTCTTCGTAAAGACACAACGCGGCGCAGATCGTTTAGCGGACAAGCTTGCTAACGCAGGTGTTCCAGTTGGCGCATTGCACGGTGGAAAGTCACAGGCAGTGCGTACTCGCACCCTTGCCCTCTTTAAGGAGCAAGAGAATTCAGCTCTCGTTGCAACAGATGTTGCAGCACGCGGTATTCACGTTGATGGAATTTCACTGGTAGTTCACGTTGATCTTCCACAAGATCACAAGGATTACTTGCACCGTTCTGGTCGCACAGCTCGCGCTGGTGAATCAGGAACTGTCGTAACCCTTTCATCATCAAAGAATTCACGAGCAGTATCAGGACTTCTGACACGCGCAGGTGTGACACCGAAGTTCCACGATGTTCGCCCACTTGATGAAAAGCTCATGGTCCTTACAGGAGCACAAGAGCCAACAGGTGTTCCCTATATTCCACCTATCGTTGAACGTAAGAGCCCACAAAGTGGATCACGTTCTGGTGGCGGCAATCGTCGTGGTGGTAGCAGTGGTGGATATCGCGGTGGCAATAGCCGTCGCAGTCGCTAACTAGCGCTGTCTCTTACGTACATTCATCCCGATTTGGCGTACAAAACTTCTTGGCGCAATTGAAATAATTGCCACAAGTAATTTGTATTGCCATCCAGGAACACTGACAGGTTGATGTGCTTGCGCATCTTTCCAAGATTGCGCCACTAATTTATCGGCGTTAAGCCACATAAATCTTGGCAGCCCCTTCATCTTCATTCGTCCACGCTGATGAAATTCGGTGCGAGTAAAGCCTGGGCAGAGGGCAGAGACAATAACGCCAGTGCCTTTGAGCTCTGTGTTCAATGATTCAGAGAGCACCGTTAGATATGACTTAGCAGCGCTATATGTCCCACCTGCAATAAAGCCGGCAACGGATGAGACATTGATAATCGTGCCAGACTTACGTTCTTTCATGCCGGGCAAGATCACATGCATCAAACGCATGGGAGTGCGCACCAACACATTGAGTAAATCTTGTTCATCGCCCAAACTACTTGCCGTAAAGGCTTTATTGATGCCAAAGCCCGCGTTATTGATCAACACTTCTATCTCATAGCTTTGGATGTACTTCTCAACTAACTTCACTCCGCCTTTTGTGGCTAGATCTGCGGGCAGCACAAATGTCTGAATTCCATACTTCTCACGTAATCCAGCAGCACGTTCGTGTAGCCGGACTTCATCGCGAGCAACGAGTGCGATGTTGTAACCCTTGGATGCCAGTAAGCGCGTGAAACTTTCACCTATTCCGGCAGTAGCACCTGTGACAAGCGCCCATTGCGTCATTTAGGCCACGATTCCTCTCGTATCTTCTTCGCGGATATGCCAGGAAGATCCGTACTCCACAATTAAATCAAGGAAAGGTTGTGCAGCAAACCATTCTGGACCAGAGATTCCTTCCGGCTTCCAGGTGCCATTTGCAATGAGCTCCATTGCAATCAGTGGATTAATAGCAGTCTGCCAGACAACGGCTTGGTTACCGTAATTGGCCATCGACCATTTGTTATCTACAACGTTGTAGATATAGACAGCTCTTGGCGAGCCATCTTTAGCAAGACCTTTAACGAGCGTTCCTGCACAAGTTTTTCCATGCATGAGATCACCGATTGTTGCTGGGTCCGGCAAGATTGAAGCAAGTAAGTCACGTGGAGAAATCTCAACGTTTCCAACCTTAACCTTCTCTTTCTTATCCATACCGAGTGTATGAATGGTTTTCAGGGTCTCAATGAATTGTGAGCCAAGCCCATATTTAAAGCGCACTTGCTTTGCTTTTACTTTCTGGGGGATGAGTACGACTTCCTCATGCTCCACGTTTACACATTCAACAGGGCCAATGCCATCTGGAAAATCAAATGTTTCGATTTCAGTAAATGGCTCAGTTGTATACCAACCACGACCTTCTTCATAAATCAGTGGTGGATTAAGGCACTCCTCAATTGTGGTCCAGATAGAAAAGGATGGTGCGAAGTCATATCCATCGACAGTCAGATTCGAACCATCCATTACCGCTAGGTAATCAATACGAGAGAAGAGTTCGTCTTGGGCATAGCGCGCAAAGACATCGCTCATACCTGGTTCGATCCCCATACCAACAACGGCATAGATACCTTTTTCGATCCAAATCTTTTGCCGAGCAAATTGTTCATCACCTAATTTGATTCCAGGTTTATTAGTTGGGTCAGTGGGATGGGCAATTGATAGCGACATCGCCATATCCATGTAGTGCACACCTTCTTCTTCACATGCAAGAAAGATTGGCATTACAAAACGCGGATCTACCGCGTTCACGACTATATCGGGAGACACTTTGCGAATGAGGGCACGGATGTTATTCACATCAGAGGCATCGACTTCTTGCGCCGAAAACCTGGAATCATTTGCTTTTGCTACAGCTGCCTCAGCCCGCGCGAGTGTGTAATCTGCAATAACCATTGATGTAACAAAGGGTCTACGTGCTGCGATATTTGCAATTGCACTGCCAACTCCGCCTGCGCCGATAACGAGCGCTTTCATGGGTGGCCTCTCATACTTGTTTATGCGCACATTGATATGCGTGTGGGTAAGACCCGGTGTTCAGGGAAGGTTATCTCTACCGATAACCTTTGCCAAGCATCTTCCATACGTGATGGTGCCCACGTCCCCGTAGCTCAGTGGATAGAGCAACCGCCTCCTAAGCGGTAGGTCGCCGGTTCGACTCCGGCCGAGGACACCAGTATTAATCAATACTTTCACGCAGTTTTTTTCTAATTGCGACCTACCGCTAATGGTCTTTCCCAAAGACTTTCCCAAAGACTCAAAAATTCGTGTGCAGAATTTTCACATCTACGCACTATCTCTCGTAATGAACGAATTACTGAAAGTTAGAGATATCCAAGCCAGGCTGGGAATTGGTCGCTCGGCGGTCTACGCCCTGATACACGAACCCTCCTTCCCGGCTCCCATTGCCATCAATTCTCGAAATTTGAGGTGGGAAGTCACCGAATTCGAAGAGTGGTTACTTTCAAGAAAATCTTCATTAAAACCTAAAAGAGAAAAACAGATCTCACCAAAAGGCAAGGTCTTTGTAATCAATGGCGTGCGCTTCAGAAAGGGCGAGTAATGACTACTAATAAAAAAATTAAAGCAAAATACACAACTGATTTTGGAATCAGAATCTACGCACCAAAACCGAGCAAAAACTACTGGAGGATTTCCTATGTAGACCAAGAAGGAAAGTTGAGAGATACAACCGCCACTTCTGAGAAGATGGCACTGGATAAAGCAGCTGAAGTTGAAGTACTTCTTAGGAACAATGTAGGAAACCTCCCTCACAATTCAGTCTCCGAAATGATTACTGAGTTTGTGAAAGAAAAGACAAAAGTCCATTCTGGAAGCAGAGCTGAATGGGGGATTAAACACACAAGTAGCCAGGAATCTATTTTCAAAAATCACATCCTTAAAGCTGTAGGCGACAAGAAATGTATGAAATTAACAAATACGGACTTAGTGAAAATCATTGAATCATGCAAAACAGTAGATTTACGAGACCATGTAGCTGCTTCTCTCTCAACGCTTATTCGATGGGGTTGTGCAAAGGGGTGGCTTCTGCAGAACTCAGACATGCTTCTTAGTGATTTGAACAAAATCGCGAAGCGAAAGACAAAAACCGCGGGAGAGAGCAAACTTCATGTCGATAGTCGTCAGATACCGACTCATCAAATGGTATCTAAAGTAGCAAAAGCAGCCGTTCAGGTAACTGATATCTGGTGGTATGAATTGATGTTCAATTTAGCCGCATACTCAGGCTTACGTTTCGGTGAGATCTGCGATTTAGATTTAACTGATATCAATTTGAATAAAAGAGTAATAAAGGTTGATTATCAATGTCTCAGTAATGGAGGCCATAAATCCCGACAACTTCCAAAATGGGATACACAGCGAGAAACTGTATTTCCCGAAGTCACTCCAAGTGGCTACAAGCTGAAGGCAAATTTAAAGAAGCGAATCAATGAGTTGAATAAAATGACTAACACTCCAGTTTTACAAGATGGAAGTACCCGCAAACTGCTATTTCCAAATCAGGATGGTGGCTGGTTATGTCCTAGTAGTTTTGGGAAAAGAGTACGCCGACCTGCTCAAGAAATGGCTGGTTGGCAGAAGGATCGCAGTGGAAAGTATCTTTGGAATTTTCACTCTCTTCGACACGTATTCTGTACTTACTATTTAGTCAATGAAAAGAAGCTCATAACAGACATCTCCACTACAGCAGGTCATGCGAGTTATTTAACTACTTGGGAAATGTATGTGGGAAACACCCAAGGTGTATTGGAGAGAATGACTGGGACCGCTCCGGAATCAAACTGAATTTATTGAACTCCCCACATTTTGCTGGATATAAAGCAAAATGTGGGGAGTTCCTATTTCTAGAGTCCGTCCCGGTAATCCAGCGGGGGCACGTAGGCATATAAGTTTTTGCCGCCTTCACTTATATTCCAGTAGAACGTAGGAAGATCTCTAATCACGTCGGGGTCGACTGAATAAGCCCGTTGAGCACGACCAGATCGTTTGCCATTCCAACCCAGATCGCCTTCGCCATAACTTGTTTCAACAACATGTTTAGTTCCAGTCGCATCAATCATTTCTTGTGGCGATGGAGTCTGGCCAAGCCATCTAATTGGTCCGGTGTTAAGCAACTCTTCCCCGGTAAGACCAAGACTTCCTAACGTCTGAGAAGCAATAACTACTGAGACTCCGCTACTTCTACCTCGGACTACAAGATTCAAAAGCGTATGAGTTGCGTTAATTCTTCCGAGGGCTCCTGCTTCATCGACGACAAAGAGGATTGGCTTTGGATTATCTTGTCGCATTGATGTTCGTAGCCAAGAATCAAAATCATGCAAAATAGCTGCACCAATTCTTAGATCAGATTCTTTAGTTGCATCCAAACTAAAAACAGCAGTTTCCCAAGGATCACTCCAACTAAATCCTGAGTGAGTGGCTCGTGGTCCTACGCCAGAGAGTGGAGATAAATAGTTTGCCAAACTGCCGCAAATAACCTCACCGACCGGAATCCCTTTCTCCTTTTGTGCAAAAATGGCACGATCCTCTGGATTTTCTGCAAATGAATTGCCGTTTCTAACGCGATTTAAGATTTCATCAACGTTAGTAGGTGCTGGTGCAGATGTGTAAACAATTACTGCCCAAAGGGCTCTGACCATTCTTGCTCGATAAAAATCTCCATCACTTTGCGTTGGTGCTGGAAGAAAACCAGTAATGCGATCGGCTATATCTTCCTTGCTCCCACGAAATAGATCAATTGGATCACCTGGCCAATTCTTGACTATGGGCTTTGTTTTCATGGTGTCACAACCAATTGCAGAAAATAATTCTCTCTCCTGGCGTCCACCTTTGAAGTCAATAAATACCACTCGCCAATTGGCATCAAGAGCACATGCACCCATACGCGAAAGCAAGTGCGATTTACCAGCACCAGTCGCAGCAATAACTAAGTGGTGTGCACTTGAAGTTGGATTCAGAGGAAAGTTTATTAAGTCCTTGTCAAGATATTTAAAAAGTGTAGAGATATCTGGCGCATTCTTTCTATCCTGCCTCAGCCGATGATCAATCGGATTAGCATTAATTCCAACAACCTTCTCTTGCCTAGAATTCTCCTGCGGAAGAATGAATTTAAGTTTTGAGAAAATCCGATGTGCCCTTTCAAAAGCATTGGTAAGAATTGCTCGTCGAACTACATCCAGAATTGCTAGATCAAATTTTCCTTTGAAAATCTCAGACTGCACAACCGAAAGTTCATAAGAGGCAATAGCGAAAGCAATTGGAATCAAGGAGATCCAAAAAATGACTATTCCTACACAGCCAACCACCCACTGCTGAGCTTCTATCCCCTCCCAGATCAAGAATAAAGCCAAGATGTTTAAGGGGGTAGCAAGAATAATTGTCTTTCGAATCTCCGCCTTAAACTCTTTAATCCTCCAAACATTTGGGCGGGCTGCCCAACGCTTTGTGACATATTTAGCTAAGGCGAGAGGTAGTACCAAGATAAAAAAGACCGCAGCAAGAAAATCGTCCATGCCAGATCCTTCGTCTTTCTGTTCCTCTTCAACGTCCTTGATGGGTTTCTGATTCATAGCTTCACCTCATTTGGAAGTAAAAAGATTTGCATTTTGCTCTGCAAATCGTTCTCAAGCATGTTGATATGTGACTGGATCACTGGATATAGAGCATCGGTTGTCCAGTAATGACAGCCAGTTATGTTTTTCGTTCGAAGGTTCGCCATCATTATGTGCTTGAGACGAGAGCTGTCTTTTTGAGTTCTTTCGATTTCAACCAAAATTCGCTGAGTGTCAACTGAAGCCAAGCCATCGGCTAGGTGACTTGCTCCAAACTCACGACGAAGATCTCTCTCGCAGGTCCATTTCCAACCTCTTTTTTCATATTCAATCCGAACTCTGGCCGTAGCCACAGTGTGATGAATCGAAGAAAAGCTTGGGGCATAGCTTCGTTCGCCACGAGAAAGTTTCAGATTGGCTACCTTCATACCCTCAATTGTCGGCCAGATAACGCTCGGGGATTTTGCTAGCAAAATCTTCTTCTGCACTAAACCAAGCCTTTGCCATCTTTCGACTAAACGCCTCAAAGCTCGAGGGTCTATCTTCTTGCCTCTGATTTCAAAAAGTAACTGCAATGTGTCAAGACGCACTGCCTGCTGCTCTGCTATCCATGTTATGTATTCAACATCTCGTTCAGTTAATCGAAGAGATTTATTATTTTTATTCATTTGAACTCCTTTGTAATTAGTGGATTCGATTATTCGAATCTCACTCATTACAGTTCAAATCAATTTCAAAAAAGCACGAGTCTCGTCTCTCCTAATACTTAAATACTCATACCTATACTTTATCCCCCCACTACCCGTTACTATCCCCACCACCACTAACAAAATTAATTGTTCCTGACCACTCTCTATATCTTGCTGGTAGAGAGTGGTCAGGAACAGAGATAGTAATTTTGAGCGAGAGATTGAAGTATTTAGTTACCCGCAAGCGGGGGTAGTAACGGGTTGTGGCTAAATCAAAATTGGAAGTATTAAACAGAATTTCTTATTTAAAAAATATGTGCCCAGATAGAAGCTGAGAAGCCACATTCTTCTTATACGCTTCCAAAGACGCAATTGAGGATCTAGAAGTCGCAATTTGCTCATGTAAGTATTTTGCTATTTTAGTGAACTTATTCATTTGCTCTGAAGAAGGCAAAACGAATTCAAATCGTTTCAGATCTGAATGCCGTATACCTTTGTGGATACTTCCAGATGCAACATTCTTTGTATACGATTTTATTTGAGCAGAAGAAACGACCGCGTTTAAGAATTCTGGAGAAATCAACTCTCTATTAGGCTTGATTGAAAATACAGATTCATTGATATTCCAGTTTTCCGGATTACGTGCGATAAAGTGAGTAATTCCAACAGGTTCAATGCTTGTAAATAATGTGTCTCCAACTTCCAATTTAGAACGTTTTTGGATGAATTCAATTGATTCATCATTAATAAGATCACATTTCTCATCCAAGATCACTTCACCATCTTCAATATTCTTGATAGTCACATAATAATTTGTACCTACCCCTAGCTTGAAATTATCTCTGGGATTCAATCCAGTATTTATGGAATTAATCACGTTTCCCAACATTACAAAGTTTTGCTTTTCACTATTTACTGCTCGGGAATCGAGTTTAGAATTCGAGTTCATAAACCAATACCTATACAACAACTCAATTGCTTGCTTGCCGTCGTGAATTATCGTTCTATTAATCTGGATTTGTTCATCAATGCCAGCCAAATATTTTCCAATTTTCTGCTGGGTTGGAAAATTCGGTAAGGTGACTTGAACCGCCTCGAATAGGGACTTGTTCAACAGTGGTGTTGCTGAACCCCCAGACACCATCTTGAGGTTATCTACCATCTCTTGGAAGTAGTAGTAGAGGTAATCTCTATCTGCTAATCCTTCACGAGGAACAATGGTATTAATCTGCTGATTAGTAAGTGTTGGAGTTGTTATCCGAGCTAACTTACCAATTGTGGCGCCGATGCATACAACAGCTAATCCAAAATCAACAACTCGAGAATTGAATCTAGTAACACCTTCTAGATCCAACTTTCTTTCAGACCGTGCATTGAAATCAAAACCTGTTATGTCAGTAGGGGTAAGAAAATCTATACCATTGTTTGAAAACACCCCTTCCTCAGTACGAGGCGTAACACCAGTAATTACTTCGGAAATGTCCTTCAGTTTAAAACTCTTTAGATCACTCATGAGCTTGTTCACCAAGCACAAGTTCTTGCGTGCTCTTTTTGAAATCAGCTAGGAGAGAATTAGCAATCTTGGAGTTCTTCTCTAAATTGGTAAATAATGTGTTGATTGAAGTTTCAAATTCTTCTCGTGAGATTTTTTCGGTTTCAATTGTAATTGCAAAATATTGACCTGGATTAAAGGAATAATTCTTTGCGATGATCTCTTCCTTAGAAGGAGTAGCACAGAATTTTTCAGACTCCTCACGATTAATAAAGGTATCGATAATTCTAGTTTCTTCATCTATGCTTAGGTATGTCTTTTGATTCTTGCCTTCCTTATAAACAGTTCCTAGGTTTGATGCGTCAAGAAATACGGATTTTTTAGATTCAAGCCCAGTATCAATAAATACTACAGATACATTCGTTCCAGTCGTTGCAAATATATTACTTGGCATTGCGACCACGCCAGCTAGTGAATTTGTGTCCACTAACTTCTTTCTGATACCAAGACTGATTTTATCTTGGGCCGATAGAAATCCAGTAGGCACAACTACTGCAGCTTTTCCGCCCTTATTGAGTGAGCTAAAAATGTGCTGAATAAAAAGAAGAAAAATTGGCATTGACTCCTTCTTCATATTAGGAACAGTTGGAATCCCAGCAAAAAATCTTTCTTTATTCTCCGGTTTATCTAAGTCATCACGAAAATCAGAAAAATCTAGTTTGAATGGGGGATTTGAAACTACGAAATCGAATTTCTTTATTTCATTATTTTCCTTATGTGCGGGCACTAGCAAGGTGTTGCCCTGAACCACATTAGGTATTGAGTGAACCAAATCATTCAAAATTAAGTTCAAACGTAACATGCCAGAAGATTTTTGAGAGATATCCTGAGAATAGATTGAGCAGTTCTTTTCTCCGATTTCATGTGCGACATTCATCAAGAGAGTTCCTGAACCAGCGGAAGGATCATAAACAGTCACATTTGTTACTGGTTTATCTACCAATATTTTTGCCATAATCTTTGAAACGGCATGTGGTGTGTAGTACTCAGCGTATTTTCCTCCACCGTCTTTGTTGTAGTCCTTGATCAGATACTCGAAAATCGTAGAAAAGAAATCAAACTTTTGGTCGAAGATTCCTTCGAAACTGAAATTAACCAATTTATTTATAAGGGCTTTACAGAAACCATCCTTCTGGGCAGGATCAGCTACAAACTGGCTTAAAGGGTCAAAAAGAGTGATGCGGGCATTACTGGCGGTTGATACCGAAAAGATTTTCGCATTTAAATTGGATATATCGACCAAAGTTTTATCGAAGATTTCCGCAAAGTTACTAACATTTTGATTGTTGAAAAGATGAGAAATCGTTTGATCCTTGTTCAAGCGAGCTGTATTCGTCGGTAGCTTTGCCGACAATTTTTTGAATTCTACCTCGGAAATACTTAGGAGAGTTTTTTCCCAACTTGCGCTCTCTCTGAAGCGCTTGTCTTCCTTTTTTAGATCGTAACCAAATTTATCATTCATGAATTTATAGAGAAACATCTGGGTGATAATTTTAGATTCATTGCCATCATTACCGAGGCCAAAGTCAGCACAAACCTTCTTTAATTCATCGATTAGTTCCTTAGTTTGTTTTGTGAAATCAACAATCATTACGCCACCAACGTTTCTAACTCGGAGAAGTATTCATTCGCTATATAAAGCTTTAAGTCATCCATAATTAAGTACTGTTCGTACTCTGAGTCAATGTCAAAGTTTATAGATAGTGACCGTTGTATTTCCGCCTCAAAATAATCCTTATTACTTAAAATACTATTATTCGTAA
>Ga0247843_1009086_pt1 | contig 11216 bp, 9 predicted proteins | sample LaCruzMarch2017__FD_192420 | JGI IMG/M metagenome (GOLD analysis project Ga0247843, IMG submission 192420) | Freshwater microbial communities from meromictic Lake La Cruz, Castile-La Mancha, Spain - LaCruzMarch2017_8m | ecosystem: Environmental > Aquatic > Freshwater > Lake | place: Spain...
TAGCTTTGTGCTGTGACAACTTGGGCAAAATAGGTACATAATCTTTGAGTTTAGTCACTCCAATGTTAGGCATTTGCCCCAGTTGTCTATTTTTTTGTTATAGCATTACTTTGCGCGCACTGCCGAATATTGAAACAACGTATTTACGCGGTAGGAGTTCCCATTGGTATTAAAATCGGTGATTTACGGAAATTTTATGTGTACGGAGGTGCAGAAGCCGCTTTTGCCATAAATTTCAAACAAAAAACTTTTATCAACGGCGAAAAAGTAGACAAGTTCAACGAATGGTTCAGCAACCGTTCTAACCCATTTATGCCGGCCCTTTTCGCGGGATTTCAGACCAAAAACGGATTTGGGTTGAAGGTGCAGTATTATCTGAATGACTTTTTGAATCCTAATTTCTCCGAAGGCGGCACAAAGCCCTACGCAGGCACTGAGTCAAAGATTTTCTTTGTGACTTTAGGATATAATTTCGGAAAGAAATCATAGGCAGTAGCGGGGCCGCCCGAGCAGTTTGCAGTTTGCAGTTTGCAGTTTGCAGTTTGCAGTTAAATTTATGCTGTTTTAACTGCAAACTGTAAACTTTTTTTACTCTAAACCGTAAACTTTTTTACTACAAACGGCAAACGACTATTTTGCTTCTTTCACCAAAAAGCAGGAAGCTGCTGCCAACAACATACAGACACCTGCCAAAACAAGCGCATTACGTGGGTCATCTCCTAACAAGGATTTGTAAAAAAGCGGCACGGTGAGCATACCAATAAATTGCGGCACACAGATAAAACCATTGAAAATACCCATATAGACACCCATACGTTCTTTGGGTACCGCAGAGGCCAACATCAAATAGGGCATTGACATAATAGAGCCCCACATAAGACCGATGATGGTCATGCCGGCCAGATAAACCATTTTATCGTTGGAAAGCAGCGTCATAAAAAAGCCGCAGGCGCCAATGCACAAAAATAAGGCGTGGGTGCCGCGATTGCTGCCGATGGCTCGGGCGATGCGGGGAATAAAAAAGGAGATAAGAGCGCAGGAGATGCTGAACATAGCAAAACAAAGTCCGCCCCATTTAGTGCCTTCTTCAAAACCTGTTGGATTTGAAACTGCATCCGGAGCATTGAAAGCGTATTTGGCCGCGGCCAATGAAAGGTATTGCCACATCAACGGTAATCCGTACCACGTAAAGAACTTCACCCACCACAACTGACGCATCACGGTAGGCATTGAAGAAAGAGGAGCCAGAATTTCTTTAAAAACGGGTAGCATTAAAACTAAGTAGCCCCCAATTAAAATTCCTAATCCCCATTTGATACCATTGACAAAACCTCCTGAAAAATAAGCAAAGCCAAAAGCCAGAATAGCTGCTCCAACCGCCAATGCTAAATGCCAGAATGAAATAGATTTCTTTTCTTCTTCCGAAAAAACGTGTACTTTTTTATAGTCATCGTTTTCCGGCGGGTATTCTTTGGTGGTGCGCATTGTCCAAAGAACTGCGATTACAATAGAAGCCGCTCCTATATAAAAAGGATACCGAACTGAATTAGGAATCCCATTGGTCAATTGAGAATCTGACAACACCATGGAAACACCTAAAAGAGGTAAAATATAGGGCATCAGATTAGCGAGGGTTTGCCCGAAGCCCACCATAAATGACTGTACGGCAAAGCCCACGGGCCGTTGTTTTTCGTTGAGCATATCGCCCACAAAAGCTCGGAAAGGCTCCATAGCCGAATTGAGTCCAGCATCCAGCATCCACATTAAACCAGCTGCCATCCAAACTGCTGACGAATTGGGCATCAAAATCATCGCAATACTTCCCAAAAGCGCTCCGATAAGGATAAACGGTCGGCGGCGGCCCCAGGTAGGTGACCAACTGCGATCAGAGATTGCACCAATGATAGGTTGAAGCAATAATCCCGTTAGCGGACCGGCAAGCCAAAGACCAGGAATGGAAGCTTCATCGGCACCGAGATAACGGAAAATTGGACTCATATTTGCTTGCTGTAATCCAAAGCCGTACTGAATCCCGAGAAATCCGAAACTCATGTTCCAGATTTGCCAAAAGGTTAATTTGGGTTTTTCGTTCATTACATAGGTTAAGTTTAATAGAAAGTAGTTGCGCAATTATAGGCATTTCGTCATTAATTGCAAACCATCTGGCTTACATTTAAGTTATAAAGATTTGGATGAAAGTAATAAACACTCGCTATTGAAAGTTTAAATAAGGGACAGCACTACTTGAGTTGTCTTACTTCTTTAAGAACCAAAGAACATTGATTAACCAGAATCCCAGACACATTCCGCATGAAATTCTTATTATTGGGTGTTTTGTCCTCCTTTTTCTTCATCTCATCCGAACCAACGCTCACGATAGAAATAACGAATATTAAACATCCTAAGGGAACACTACGACTGGGGGTTTTCCGAGCGGGCAATACCTTTGGAAGTACGTATTCTAAACCTGATTTTGGACAAATGGTCGCAGTAACGGGCAAAGGAATAGAGCGTACCGTAATGAGCTTGCCACCGGGTCGATACGCGTTAGCACTTTATCACGATATGAACGATAATTGGAAGTTAGATAAAAATTTCGTGGGCTATCCCAAAGAGCCTTATGGTTTCAGCAATAACTATCGCCCTGTATTTTCAGGGCCTAAATTTGAGGATTGCGCCTTTGAAGTAAAAGAAAGCGGGACTTCGTACCTTAAAATAAAGCTCCTGAATTAGGCTATTTCAATGGAACAGTAATCTTGGTCATATCCCAAGCGAGCACCATAGCGGGCACTGCTTCATCGAATGAAATCAGAAATTGTTCCTGCACGGCAGGTAAGGTTTCCACGGGCACTTCTACCTGAAGCACATCAGCAGCAGCTTCGCGGCTGGCTCCGCCAAAACTTACTCCCCAACTATACATTTTGCTGTTGAAAATAACCGTCCATTTCTCTTTGTTTGGAATGGTCCAGAGCGTGTATTTTCCCGCAGGAAGGTTTTTCCCACCAATGGTCAGGTCTTTGTTGGTGGTAAAAGTCGTGGCTTCGTTAGCCCCTGTCCGCCATACTTTTCCGTAAGGCTCCAAGCCACCAAAAATAACGCGCCCTTTTTTAGATGGGCGACAATAAAAAACGGAAATTTCGGTACCATCTTTCTTGTACTCTGACGTAGCTTAGGGGCTGGCTTTTTTAGTATTGGCTTGTAAGAATTTGAAGGCCACGAAGAGAACAACAGCCAATACCCCGACTACAATGCCGGTCCATTTTAAAATCTTTTTCATTGGAAGTGAGGTTAGGAATTAAGTTTTGTAAAGCTACATAAAAACCGCATTTTCTCAGTTAAAAAATACTTCATCGACAAACACCCAAGCAGGCTGTCCTTTGCCCGCGTGCCAAGCGGGTAGCTTTGCTACTGGACGAGCGATGAGTTTAATAACTGAATAATTTCCTTCTTTCAATTGACTTTGAATGGCTTCTACACGAGCGGATTGGTCTTTTGTAGGTTGTTCGGGCTGAATCTTTTGCAATAATGTCAAGTGCATTTTATCTGGCCCTCCCCAAACTTCGACCGAAGCCGGCGGGAAAATGAAGCCTCCGATGTTTTTACCAATGCTTAGGGTCAGCGATTTAACGGGCGTGGGTTGCGCAAACGTAAACAGCGCTTCAAAGGGTTTCTCGCGATAGCCTAACCAAGCGGGGTTCTTAAAATCGCTTGCTTCGCCTTTTTTCTGATTGATGAGTGTATTGCTGCCTTCGCCTTGGTATTGAGGGTTAGGTTCGTTCAGCAATTCAACAAGGGAAGGGCGATACGTACCTTTGAAAAAAGTGTATTCTACCACGTCGCTGACATACCAATTTTCTTTGGTGGCACGGGCCTTCACGACCGTGTAGCCCGAAAGAGTAATCGGTTTTTGATACACGGTCGAAGAGGTAGAATCGGGAACAGAGCCATCAAGCGTATATCGAATCGTAACACCTTTGAGAGGGTGTTTGAAAGTAACGGGCGTTTGTTCAGTCAATACAAATTTTTCGTTGACCAACATCGGCGGATTGAGTTTCAGCCGCTCGGAGTCTTTGGGAACATATCCTAATTCAAATACAGTTTTCGGATGCCGTTTTTTTAATTCAGCCAACTCTTTCTCCAGAATCGGCGTATTCCAAACGAACACTTCGGTAAGATTGGGCATTGTGCCTAAACTTTGCAAGGAGGTTGCCGTTACCTTTGTGCCTGATAATGAGAGCGATTGTAACTTTGTCAAAGTTTGAAACTTTGACAAAGTTGCCCCTGTAATTTCCGAATTATTCAAATTTAATTTCTCCAAATTTTCAAACTGCGCAATCGTAGCTAAATCTTCATCTTTGATAGGCATGTTTGACAGATTCAGCACGACTAACTGCTTTTTAATATCCGATAATTCACCCAGTTGCTCTGATTTATACATCTGACGTACGAAGAAATCAGCCTGCAACGCAGGAGAATTGTGAGCAATTGGAAAAACAACACGGAATGGATTGTTTAACTTTTCAAGAGTCGACTCAGAAGCCGGAGCAAAGTTGTAAACCGCTGCATTTTCCGTTTTTCTTTCTCCTTTTTCCAAAAATGCTTTGAGCGGATCGTTTGCCGCCAACGCTTTGAGCGGTTTCTTTACATCAGCCCCACTCTGCACCCAAGCCGTCAGCAAACTGATTTCCTGTGGCGTCAACTGGGCTTTACCTTTGGGAGGCATGTGCTTTTTATCATCAAGCGGAAGGTTAGCGCGTTGAATGATGTGACTGTTGAGGGCATTACCGGCAACCCATATCGGGCCGTTCTTTCCGCCTTTTAGCAAGCCGGCAACGGTAGTCATGAGCAGCTCTCCTTTGGTCTTTTGCTCATTGTGGCATTGGAAGCATTTAGCTTTCAAAATAGGCTGCACCGCGGCCTCAAATACGGGTGTGTCTTCAGTGATGATAAGCGGCGCGTTTTCTCTTTCCTTGACAGGAAACAAATAATTTTCCCCATGGGTGAGGCTGGCCCCGAAATGTCCCGTGACCGCTAAAATCACTCCGCTAAACGCTAAAAACGTATTGAAAATCAGGTTGCGTTCAACGGCCTGTTGGTGTACTAAAACCAACCCATACGTCAGAAAACTCAGCCCGATTCCCGTGTATTTGTGCCAGTTCAGCAAGTCGGCCGTGTAGCCTTCTTCACGCGATAGGAAGAACCCCATCAATGCCGTCAAGGCGGCCGTCAACGCCGTAAAAGAAAGAATAAAACCAAACAGTTTGTTAAAATTGACTCCTTCAAATTCTTTTCTGAATACCCACAGCATACCCGCCAAAATCAATAAACCAATGGGCAAGTGCAGCAACATGGGGTGCATTCGTCCCACGGGTTGCAGCCACGCCGGAAGGATGACTTTGTCCTGAAATACCAATAAAAACACCAATAAGGCGTGAATGGCTAAAAGTAGGTAAGAGGTTAGGTTTTGGAAACGAGGCATTTTTGGAAAATTGTCGGGTTTAAGCAGTCGCTCGCGTCTCGCGAGTGATGACTATCGGCAGGCCTCTGGCCTATGTAAATTTAGGCCGGAGGCCTTGTAATAATCGTCACTCGCGGGACGCGAGCGACGATTATTACATCTCACCGACTTTTAACGGTGAATCTGCACAGGCACTACTATACAAATAATAACAAGGCTCCGTAACGATACCTGCCGTAACAGGATTTTGGTGTATATAGTCAATTTTTTGATCAATGACCTTATTTGAATAAAGTTCAATCGGGTGATTGGTCTTTTGCCAAAACATATTTTCTGAATTTTGAGCGTGTCGATTAGCGAAAAATTGAAACATATACACTAACCATTCTTTGCGGCTTTCCTGAGGGTTATCTCGAATAAGTTGCAGGATCTGTTTAGCTGTATAACTTTTAAAATCGCGAAGCAACTCATTCAATACCCCTTGATTACGACGACAAATCAAGTGAATATGGCTTGGCATGATTACATATTCAAATATTTCCAGATTCTTCTTCTCTTGACAGAAAGCCAGGTTTTTAATGATTTCATCAGAGTATTCTTTTCTCGTAAAAATGTCTATCCAGCCAACAACGGTAAGTGTCACAAAATAAGTAGCTTCCGGTACGTTTGCTTTACGCAGTTCAGACATAACGTAGGTTCATTTTAGCCGTCGCTCGCCCCGTCGCGAGACGTGAGTGACGGCGGCGCTATGCAATCAATCCAGGAATTACTTTTCCGGCTAAATCTGTCAGCCGGTAGCGGCGGCCTAAGTGTTTAAAGGTCAGTTTTTCGTGATTGAGGCCCATGAGGTGCATGACCGTGGCGTGGAAGTCGTTGATGTGTACGGGGTCGCGAACGATGTTGTACCCAAAATCATCGGTTTCTCCATAGACTGTGCCCGATTTTACTCCGCCTCCCGCCATGAACGTACAATAAGCACGCGGGTGGTGGTCACGACCGTAATTATCTTTGGTGGCGGTGCCTTGGCTGTAATTGGTACGGCCGAATTCTCCCCCCCAAATCACTAACGTTTCGTCGAGCAGTCCGCGTTGTTTCAAATCCGTGATCAACGCTGCCGAAGCGCGGTCGGTATCTTTGGCCTGGAGTGGCATTTCGCCGACCATGTTACCGTGTTGGTCCCAACCTTGGTGATATAACTGCACAAATCGAACGCCTGCCTCCGACAGTTTTCGGGCCAAAAGACAATTGGCCGCAAACGTTCCGGGCACCAAGCACTCAGGCCCGTACATTTTGACGATATGGTCAGGTTCTTTGGTGAGATCGGTCAATTCGGGCACCGCCGTTTGCATTCGATACGCCATTTCGTATTGCTGTACTTTGGCCTTGATTTCGGGGTCACCAAAATCTTCGTAGGCCATGTTATTAAGCTCTGATAGATTATCCAGCATCTTACGGCGTGCCGAACGGTCGGTGCCGTCGGGGTCATTGAGGTACAGGATCGGGTCTTCACCGCTGCTGAATACCACCCCTTGATGGGTGGAATCTAAAAATCCGTTGGACCACAATTTGGAATATACCCCCTGCCCGTTGCCTTTGCCACGCGAAAGCAGCACCGAAAACGCAGGAAGGTTTTTATTTTCACTGCCCAGTCCGTAGCTTGCCCATGCCCCCATGCTTGGGCGATTGCCTTGTTGGGCACCTGTTTGCATGAAGGTAAGGGCAGGGTCGTGGTTGATGGCCTCCGTATTCATGGTTTTAATCATGCATAGGTCGTCGGCGAGGTTGGCGATATTGGGAAATAACTCGCTCATCCACATACCCGACTGTCCGTGTTGCGCAAACTGAAAGTGCGAACCTACCAACGGGAATTTGGCCTGATTGGCAGTCATGCCCGTGAGGCGTTGGCCCATACGTATAGAAGCAGGAAGCTCTTCCCCCGCCATTTTGTTGAGCATGGGTTTGTACTCAAAGCTTTCGTATTGGGAAGGCGCGCCGTTTTGGAACAGATAAATCACGCGTTTGGCTTTGGGCGCAAAGTGCGGGATACCCAACGGCAAGGCATCCGAGTCTTCGCCCGAGCCTTTGAACAAATTAGGGACAAGTAGTGAACCAAGGGCTACACTGCCGATACCTGCGGTCATTTTACCCAAAAAATGCCGACGATTTATGTTAAAGCGGTTTTCTAAGAATTCGTTGTTCATTGTAACCACATAGGGGGATAGGAAACATAGGTTTTTCGAAGTAACCTTTATTTCATGAGTACTTCTTCCAAATTATACACCATCAATATTGTCTGCATCAAGGCGGCCACTGACGGTCGGTCAGGGATGCGCGCTTGGGAAGATTCTCCTACATTCAACAATTTTGCTGCTTTTTGAGGCTCTTTCGTTAGTTCCGTTTTTTCTTCGTCAAAATACGTTCGAATAACATCCAACTCTTTAGTCTTGGCCTGTCGGCAGACAATTTGGCGGAAAGCTTTATTGATTTTATCGTCAACCGAGGATTTTTCCTGCGTCAATTTTTCTGCTAATACCCGTGCTGATTCTAAAACAACGATGTCGTTGAGCATCAGAAGGGCTTGAAGCGGCGTATTGGTGCGGGAGCGTTTTACTTCGCATTGGTCGCGGTTGCTGGCGTCAAAAATCAGCATATTCGGCGGCGGAACAGTGCGTTTGATGAAAACATACATGCCGCGTCGGTAAAGGCTGTCGCCGTGGTCCTGAATGTAGGTCTTCAGGATTCCGCGCCCAGAAGTAGCCGATTCCCATAAACCTTTAGGTTGATAAGGTTTTACGCTGGGACCGCCGATTTCGTGATTCAATAATCCACTGCTCGCCAATACCATGTCACGTACAAACTCTGCTGAAATACGCATTCTGGGAGCGCGGGCCAAAAAGACATTTTCAGGATCTTTCGATAAATGCTCTTTGGTGATAACGGACGACTGTCGATAAGTGGCCGATAACACGATTTGTTTTACGAGTCGCTTAATATCCCAGCCGTGCGTTCGAAAATCAACCGATAGCCAATCCAATAACTGCGGATGCGACGGCAATTCCCCCTGCATTCCAAAATCGCCGACGGTTTTCACGATTCCCCGTCCAAAGAATTCTTGCCAAACGCGATTTACAAACACCCGGGCCGTCAATGGATTTTTGGCATCCAGCATCCACTGCGCCAAGCCCAAGCGGTTTTGAGGGTATTTTTTAGGATTAAAGGGAAGAATAAAATTAGGCATATTAGCCGCGACGACATCGCCCAATTGGTCATAATTCCCTCGATTCAATACATGTGTTGGCCGTAGGGTGTCTTTGTCCTGCATCACCATCACCAAAACGGCCGCCGTGTCGGTTTTATTCACAAATTTCAGGATGTCTTTGACGTCCTGCGTAGTGATTTTCATATTCGGCGGGTCAGCAAAATTGGCGTCTATCGTTCCAAAAAGCCCTTTTTCGGGTACTTGATTGAAAAACGCAAAAGCGCTGTAATAATCTTTCTGCAAGATGGGGTCGTACTTATGGTCGTGGCATTTGGCACATTCGTAGGTCATCGCCAAAAACGTTTTTCCGTACGTATTGGTCCGGTCGGTCACGTATTCGACGCGGTATTCTTCGTCAATGACCCCGCCTTCCTGCGTAATTTTGTGATTGCGGTTAAAGCCTGTGGCCAACATCATTTCTTTAGCCGTGGGGTCTTCCGCTTTTTTGCCCTGTTGTTTGGCCAATAAATCTCCCGCTAATTGCCAGGTAACGAATTTATCGTATCCGTAGTTTAGGTTGAATGCATGGATCACCCAATCGCGCCACGGCCACATGGTACGCAGACCATCGTCCTGATAGCCATGTGAATCAGCGTAGCGGGCCGCGTCGAGCCACGGGAGCGCCATTTTTTCGCCGTAATGCTTACTTTTCAGCAACTCGTCCACTACTTTTTCGTACGCATTTTCGGATTTGTCTTTCAGAAAACGTTCCTGTAAATCAAGCGTTGGAGGCAATCCTGTAATATCAAGGGCGACGCGTTTGAGCAGGCGTTCTTTATCGGCTTCTTCGTTAGGGGTGAGACCGTTTTCATCCATTTTGGACAGTGTGAATCGGTCAATCTCATTTTTCGGCCAAGCGTCATTGCTTACTTCGGGGAGTTTGGGCGTCGTTGGTGCAATAAACGCCCAGTGCGGTTTGTATTTGGCTCCTTGTTTGATCCACTTTTCAATAAGGGCAATTTCATGTTCGGAGAGTTTGAGATTAGACTCTACCGGCGGCATCAGTTCTGCCGTGTCTTTGGTGGTGATTCGGAGCCAAACGGCCGAATTGTCCAAATCACCGGGGACAATGGCGTGCTGTTTTGGATTGTCTTTTAAAGCGGCATACGCAGCGGCTTCCGTATCGAGTCGCAGATTGGCTTCACGTTTATTAGCGTCGGGGCCGTGGCATTTAAAACAGCGGTCCGAAAGAATAGGACGAATGTGGTAATTGTAATCCACCTCGTCGGGAATAGGCGCTGCTGACGCATTACCTCGATTGAGGAAGCAAGCCGTTGTGACACAAGACAGGGCAATTCCAACGCCTATTAAAAGCCTGTTTTTGAGCAAATAAGACTTTGCCTGAGGAAATATTTTCACGTTAAGAGTAGAAACAGTTTATACTAAGTACAAATATATTTTAAAAAAAATTATAAAATCAATTCGTAAGTAGAGAGTCTCTAAAATTAAGCAATAGAGAGGGATAATTTACTTTTTATATTCTACTTTATCTTCGGGGCAATGTACTTTTTTGAGCAAGGTTAGGTTCTTGTCTGTTCACAATTTGAGGCTTTAATTTCCCAAGCTTTCCCTTTCTGAAGTTAGTACGGTTTTTTTGCTGTATTGGTAAGAGTAATGTAATTTATTATCTAAACAGAGCGAATTATGAAAACGCAAAAAATCAGCGATGAAATGAAAGAATCTCCCCTTCATCAATTGTTTTTAGAAGAGATTCAAGACATTTATTGGGCAGAAAAACATTTGCTGGAAGCTCTGCCTAAAATGGCAAAAGCATCCACTTCTAAGGAACTTCGGACGGCCTTTGAAAACCATTTAGATATTACACAGGTGCACGTTGAACGCTTAGAAAAGGTTTTTGAAGCATTGGATGAAAAACCACAAGGCAAAACGTGTGAAGCCCTGAAAGGATTGGTCAAAGAAGCTCAGGGAATTATTGATGATACTGAAAGCGACACGATGGTGAGGGATTGTGGGCTGATTATGGCAGCCCAAAAAGTAGAACACTATGAAATTGCTACCTATGGCACTTTACGCGCTTGGGCTGCCATCATGGGGCACCCCGAAGTTCAGAAATTTTTGCAGGCTACTTTAGACGAAGAACATGATGCCGACGTCGAATTGACCAAAGTAGCGATGTCGTTCGTCAATGAAGAAGCCATGGCTGAAAAGTAACTATAATCATTAGTTTGTTGTGCCTGATTATACCCTAATAAAAGGGGCAAGGGATTCGTCAATCCTTTGCCCCTTTTTGTTTTAGTACCAATGAATGGGCAAAAATATCTACAATTAACCCTGCATTTTCAGCGTTTGTTTCCCCAAATTTCCACGGCTTCCCCGTGGAATTGTAGTTGCAAAAGAAATAGTGATTAGCAATATAGATAGGGACATAACTAATTGGAACAAATAATTGTAGAATTCCAAAAAATGGGATTCCAAAAATCGTCAATCCATTTTCTGGCAAAAGACAGGGACTTTGATGCCTTTGTGAAGGCATCCTGC